>Ga0209777_10002084_pt1 | contig 27110 bp, 21 predicted proteins | sample FrelakmetHBP12HB_FD_187147 | JGI IMG/M metagenome (GOLD analysis project Ga0209777, IMG submission 187147) | Freshwater lake sediment microbial communities from the University of Notre Dame, USA, for methane emissions studies -HBP12 HB (SPAdes)... | ecosystem: Environmental > Aquatic >...
TGCCGGGGAGGGTGTCGGTACCTATGCCATTAACCAGGGCTCACTTGTGGGCACCGGCAACTACACTATCTCCTCCTTTGTCCCGGCTGACTTCACCATCACCCAGGCCTCGACCTCGTTATCCGTAGCCAATGCCTCAGGACCCTACGGCGGCGCGGTGGACCTATCAGCCATCTTGACCTGCGGAAGCTCCGGAGTAAGCGGAGAGAAGATCAGTTTCACCCTCAATGGGAGCCCTGTGGGCAATGCCACCACCAACGGCTCCGGGAATGCGACCCTGACGGGCGTTTCCCTCGGCAACATCAGCGCAGGGATGTATCCTGGTAACATCACGGCCAGCTTTGCCGGAGACACCAACTATTCCGGCAGCAGCGGCACCGGCAACCTGACGGTGAGCTCAACTTCGACCACGACATCAGTGGCCAATAAGATAGCCACCTATAGCGCAAGCGCTCAGGCCGTCATCCTGACGGCGAAGGTTACGTCGGCAGGTGGCACGGTTAACACAGGCAACGTGACCTTCACGGTGACGGATAGCAGCAACCACAGCGTCGGCTCCTCGGTGACGTCAGGAACAGTGAGCAACGGGAATGCCAGCGCAACTTACACCGTGCCCGGTGGAACTGGCGCTGGTAATTACACAATTACAGGTGTCTACGGTGGTAGCGCTGCCTATGCGGCGAGCACTGGCAGCGGCAACCTGACTATGAACAAGGCCTCAACCACCGTAGCTCTAGTTTCATCCCGTAACCGTTCGACCTTCGGAACTGTGGTGACATTTACTGCTACTACTAAATCCAGTGCGGGCGCGCCAACCGGTGCTGTCAATTTCATGGATGGGACATCTCTACTCGGTAATGTGCAAATAGTGAATACCTCCGGAAAGGCTACCCTCAGCGTTTCTTCACTAGCGGTAGGCAACCATACCATTACCGCGATGTATACTGGCGATGGCAACTTCCTAGGCAGTACCTCGCCGACCTTGGCCCAGGTTGTACAAAAAGGCACTAGCTCAACGCTTTTGGCCTCATCCGCCAATCCATCTGTACATGGTCAATCGGTGACATTTACAGCTACTGTGATAGGGAGCGGAGGAACACCTACTGGCACAGTGCAGTTCAAGGACAACGGCACAAACTTGGGTGCCCCGGTGCCTCTTGATGGTTCCGGTCGGGCGACCTATGCGACACCAGCGCTGTCGGTAGGCAAGCATAATAGCATGAGGGCAGTCTATAGTGGGGACGCCAATTTTGCAGCCAGCACCGGCACTCTAACGCAGACGGTAAAAAAGGCCAGCACCACAACTGTAGTGACTTCTTCGTCTAATCCCTCAACTTACGGTCAATCGGTGACCTTCACGGCCACCGTCACTGCAGTAGCCCCCGGTGCGGGTACACCATCTGGCACAGTTACCTTCAAGAATGGGAACAAAGCACTCGGCACCGGGAAACTCGTGGGTGTAGTTGCTACCTTCACTATGTCTTCCCTAAGTAGAGGAACCAACTCCATAACAGCTGTGTACGGTGGTGATAGTCTGTTCCATAGTAGCACGTCTGCCGTCCTATCTCAGGTAGTTAAATGACAATGATCAAACTAACATTGCATAGGGCTTAACGGAGCTTCCTGAGAAAAAGGGGTGCAGCCTCCTGACATGGTTGCACCCCTCAAAACATCAAATCATTAGCGTCCTATTCTGTCAACCTCAATGTAGGTTATCGACTCCCACGTAGAATAGGAATTTTGGCTAGGTCAAGTCTATGGCGAGGACAACCAAGAGAGACCAGATAATCAAACTGAACCAAATGCAACTCAAGGATTCCCATATTGCTCACCCGCCTAAGATCAGCGGACTGTAGGTAAGCCATGTCCCATCTCAATATTATGACGGTAAGAAGTACAAGGCCCCTAGGGTGTGCAATAAAGAATTCATCACCACGGGCAATGCTGATCGGATGTGTCAGTACTTCGTTCGCCGCGGGGCTGCTCCCCGCTTCCTATCTTATGCAATCGTTAACGCCTCGGTCTTGACCTCCTTTCGTTCAAGCACAGCATCAGTTGTTACGTGATAATGGTGTGTCTTTCTCTGTGGAAACTGTCCACCCACCATTTGCTAGCTGTTATCTCCAAAGGTCAATCCACCCTAGCCAACGAGCACTCCTTCAATGAGATAGGGCTTATTAGGAGCCTTCTATAGTTAATGGATGGTCCGTTAGGTCAACAATTATTGCAAAGCAAGATAATTAAATGAACAAGCGGCCCGTCCAAACCGCCCATGGCTCGGGTTATAGCGATCTGGAGTAAGTCTGCCTGACATAATTGTGTATTTGGAAAATCGTGGATATTTTGTGGGAAAATCCGTGGATAACTCTATTGACAGGCGATGATTGACTAGGAGTAGAATCCGCAAACAGTAGGGGTTGTTTCTGTAACAATGCATAACTGTGTGATTTGCTGATTTCGACAGAAGGGGGATAGAGCCAAAATGGCTAAGAATAAAAGAGTGAACCGAGCTAGAAAATGCAATTGTCTGGGGCAAATAGCCGAGAGATATTCCATGTACTGCAGCGACAAGTGCCCCAAAGCGGGAATCTGCGTGGTAATCGTCATGGGTTACTACCTCAGGCAAGTCGTGCCAGGTGCTCCTCTCGAGGAGTCAAGGGACGGCCAATACTGAGAGCGTTCGTCATCGTGAAGTCTACTCTTAAGAGTACACAATAAGGAACCATAGCAACCTGTTTTAACCACATTTGTCTAGCGCCCTCTGCTTTGCTGCGGAACGGTTACCCCAAGATAGGACTTGACAGTAAGCCACGCATCACTAAATGGCGCCGAAGCGAATCAGTTCATTCTCCCCAATTGGCCCTAGTAAATAGGTTATTGTGGGGAGTCTGTTAGTGGCATTACCGATGGCGCTCCTCCTGTTATAGAGCACAATTACTGTTGCTCTTGCTCGACCGATAGAGTTTACTGTAAGGTAAGCGTGTTGGTGCACACCTATCGCGTTGTCAGTTCCTTGTTGTATGAAGCCTAGGTTTCCACAGAAAGCTTGGTTTTTGAAAACAGACTTCTGTATGAAAGCACAGGGCTTCATAAAAATTCCTCATTGTATAGAGTAAGCCTAGACGTCACGTCTGCTGACAGCAGATTTGATCTTACCTATGGTTGGGCGTAAACTACGCTACAAACATGTTACAGAATTCCACTACTGTAGAATATGGTGGAATAGGTATAGTAAAGTGAAGTCTGGTATTTTGATTCTTGGTTGACGTGTATCCGTGAGCCTCCTATACTAAGACACTAGGCAGAAGTCTCAATAGAAAGCATTCCGATGAAGAAAAATATTATTGCAGCTATATTCATTATGGTCTTTTTCGCCATCATTTTTGCAGTTCTGTCAGATTCGATTAGTAAAGGATATTTTTCAATTGGCATTATCATCGGTATTCTGGCCCTATTGATTGGCGTGCCTATGTATAGATACTTCACCAGAAGAATTGGTCGTAGACATGAACGATAGTTTGCTAACCCTCCACGGAAGTTATGAAGTCTCCCCGCTATGCAAGGTACATACGATTGGTACAAAATCAATCGTATTACAATATGCGAAGGCTTTTCTCTATAAATCTTTATCACTTAAAATGAGTTTACCACCGTAGAAGTTGGGCTAAAATGAAATGCCCCAAATGCAAGCTAGACAATCGGGAAGGGGTTAAATGCTGCGAACGATGCGGCACCAATCTTGAATTGGTTTGTCCCAAGTGCCGTAGTGTCCTGTCTCTCGACACCAGATTCTGTGGTCAATGCGGTGAAAGACTAGGTCCGATTCAAAAAACGACCCAAGCACAGTCAGCGTCATTGCTCAAAGTCCCTTCATCTACGCAAGCAGCTGTAGCTATCGGATCCGTCTTGATGTTCGCCTCTTTGGCTCTACCCTGGTATTCCGGCTACACTACAAATTTTGACGTCCGATGGTTACTTAATCCGTTGCATCGGGGAGACTTTGAGCCCTTATTAGGACTGGTGCTGCCAGTGGTTTTTCTCATGGTCTTCGCCTCATTTTCTTTGATTGGAGTTTTTTGGTCACTGCTGAGAGTCAAGCCAGGAGCGAAGTTCTGGATAAATTTCTGGATTTGTATGGGCATCTTGACAATCGGCTGTCTTTTGGTCAATACGGTTTACGCGTCGATGTGGCTTTCTAGGCCATTCGGTTATGATTTTGAACCCGGTGTAGTCCTTGCACTGGTTGGTACCATGATAGTGTTGGGAGGGGCGATTTTAGGTAGAGCAAAAGCAAGGTGAGACTTCGGAATGCGATTTCAAGCAGGGTCTTTGGTGATACCTTGTCAAACGGGTGTGCTCTAGGGCCTTAAGTCAATTCATGCTGGATTTAGGTCAATCTGCAACAATGCGTTGACCCTGCTATCCTGCCAGCATTTTTGAGCTTCAAATGCCGGATGATGTCGAAAACGGCGGTAGCAATCGTTCAGCTCTGCCCCCACGATCTCCATTTGCTCTATCTCGCCTGCCCCGAGTCCCTCTCGGTAGCAATACCACAGATATCCTATGTCCGACACGTCGAAACCCATCAACTGAGCAACCAAACAATCAGCAGCCACCGGATCTAGACTTGCAATCGCTACTCCCCATTGAACCTGGTCGCCAGCTTCAGGCCCGTCAGCTTCCATGCCGAGATAGCCATCGATTATGCTGAGATGAGGGGGAAAGGCCTTGGCCAAGAGGTAGAGGTTGAGGTTATGTACAGCATACCCTTGGTGGATTCTACGTTTATCACCCCCTATCTGGATCGAAGCAATATTCCTCATTTGTGAAAGCCTCGAGGAGCGCCTCAAAAATGAAGGTATGAGACCATAGGACTTCTTGACTAGGTTACGGAGAGAGCCGCTAGTACCGGACTTGACCCGGTAATATAGACTCCCCATCGCCATATTCTTGATCGACGCGGTTACCATGACTACGTCATGCGTTTTGGGCGGACCAATTGCAATGCGAAAATCGCTCTGAGCCACCCGTTTTGAAAACCGCACGTTTATGGGTTGAAGAGCTGAGTCGTATACCTGCAAGGTTACCCACTCCCCGTCATTGAGATCGACAAGATCGACGCCAAATTCCGCAACTAAGTCTTGATATCCAAACCTAGCGTATCCTTCGCTAGCGGGCACAGTTGTAGATTCTCCAATAGTAATCTTACCCTTGTATCTTTCGCGGAGGAACTGAAGCAAAGCACGCACTGCATCGACGTGTGTGGCAGCTAACTGTTTTGTGGTTGATACGAAGTTCACCTTTATGAAAACACTAGACTTAGCATCGAGGCGAATATCCCCCTCAATTAGCTTTAGTGCTTTCTGGATGTTCTCTATTCGGCCGCCGCCTTTGGCCAGCGCAACCCTAGATTTCACTCTTGTCCCCGTACAGACTCAATGGAATACCAACATATTATGTTACCATAGTCACAACTCGATCAGCAAATTGGCAATCAGACTGGCACAGTGTGTCCATGTGTAAATATACTAATCCTTGGTATAGCGTCTCATCACGGTGCCGTGTAGTTCCGCCACTCTTCGAAGCACGACCTAGGTGATAGAGTCCGTTCACGGAGCTGTGTTATTGGCAGTGTAAGCAATCAATATTATCTGAACTGGGCGCTGTACCAGGCAGCGGAATATTCACAGCGCTGGTACATACCACTAGCATCTATCTACTGCCGCCAGATGATCGACCATGGCAAGACCCACAAGCAGACGATAGGAGCAGTGAAGGGCCGCTTGGCTGGTTGGGTTTGCGTGGTGCTTAATCAGCAACGTGGTTACCGGATACGTGACCACGATGGTCAACCGTTATTTAGGATTGAAGCGGGCTGCTTGGTACGGGAGCACTCTCGTGTGGCTGAAGAAGTGCGTAGCCTGCGCCGGCACTGCCATCGCCCTACCAAGAAATGCATACGAGAGGAGTCCCTAAATACGGCGATGAAGCGGTGGGAGGGTGCAATGACGCGCGAGGCAGTAAATGCTCATCAGCAAGGCAGCACTGTCCCTACACGCCCAGGTTTTGAGGATGACATGCTACACGAAGTACTATAAACAAACGGTCGCAACACTTGACACCATTTGGGATATCTTGGTTTTGGAGCCCAGCTAATTGTAACGTAGAAACGTTACATTATTCTGATACATAATGAACAGAAACAGTTTATCCTAGGAGCTTGGGTCACGAGTGTCCAGTCGTCTCGTCGTAGGGAAGCCTTGGAAGACCCGAGGACGCTACTTTTGGGTGAGGCAGGCTAAAACCCCCGTCTTAGGAAGCCATTCCGGGGGCTGTCTCTCTCTTTCTGAGGCTTGAGATGAACCTCACCGCCTTCATGACATTGTGCACTGCGCAGACAAAGAGCCACTGCGCACGAGCGGACTCCTCACCACGTACGGTTACCCCTGTAAATCCCAGACTGCCCTTGATCTGACCTATCACCTGCTCCGCGACCCACTTGCGTTTACGGTAAATAGCCTGATTCTCCGGCTTCTTCAGCCTGGCTCTCATCTCTGCTCTTGTGAGCTGCCTCCTCTTCACGAGCAAGGTCCTGCGCTCCTCGCCAGGCTTGAGATAGTGTCTCCTTAAGGAGCAACCTTCACAGTCCTGGCATACATAGCGACGGAGTAAAGGCCGCCCCTTGGACACTTGCTTCTTCTCGCGAACCAAGAACCGTCCATCAGGGCATCTCCAGGTGTCATTCTCCTTGATGTACTCAAAGCCCTCCAGAGAGTACACGCCCTCCATGGTTTCCTTCGCCCCCTCCTTGCCTTCCCGGCCAGAAGCTATCAGCAACTCTACGCCTTTCCCTTCCTTTCTTATGTTCTCCACACTGAAGTAGCCCCTATCGGCGGTCATCACTGTCTTTTTCTCCGCCTCACTAAGACCCAGGTCATCCCTTAGCTGCCGAACCTCATTCACCATGTCGGGAAGATGTCCCGTATCAGAAGCCTCGTTGCTCAAGTCGCCAGCTACGATAACCCCATTCCCTTCGTCCATGCAGGCCTGAGCATTATAGCCGTAGTCAAATTCACCTCGCTTCATCAGCATCATCCTGCCATCGTGATCGGCAAAGCTCCTCTGCTCTTTGTCTTCTAGGGCAGGAGTCTGCCTTTCCTTGAGGCGCTGCTCTGCCCTCTTCTCTTGCTCCAGCTCTACCCTCAACTGGCGTATCTTCTCGAGCCGCTCCCCACGCCTCTGCAGTTCCTCGGGAAGATTATAGCCATTATTATCCTTGCCAAACGCCTCATCCTCCCTGGCATCTGCAGCCTCAGCCTGTTGCGTCAGTTCCTCTATTTCTCTCTCCAGCCTCTCCTCCTCTTGCCTCATCCGGCCATAACTCATAGCCTTGTGCTTGGAGGTATTGGCCTTAAGCTTGGTCCCATCGAGTGCGATGTGCCCCAGATTCACCATCCCCAACCTGGCACAGAGCAAGACCGTCTCCTTGAACAGCCTCTTTATCTCCTTGGCATTACGCTTGCGGAATCTGGCCAAAGTGCGGAAGTCAGGTTTCTGTCCCCCGGCCAAGTAGATGAAGCTCACGTCTCTGCGGGCCAGTACCTCCACCCTGCTGGTGCTCACTATCCGGTTCGCCATCCCCCACATCAGCAGTCGAAGCACCATCCTGGGATGATAAGGATGCTGCCCCATACTGTGGAAGTCCGAGTCCAGACTGCCCACATCTATGGCCTCCGTGACCTCTCTAAATATGTGTACCTCGTCTTCAGGCCCCAGGAAATCGGCCAACGAAGGGGGGAATAGATAACCAGCGTCGATGACGTAGGGTTTATACTCTGTGCCTATCATCTCCAACTCCTATCTGCGTTTCGCTTGCCCCAAGCATAATCCATATCTGTGCAGATAGGAATACTGTCTAGACCGACTTCCTTCACTTGTTTTGCGCCGAGTCGTGACCCAAGCTCCTAGCCGCTGACAACGCAAGCTTTGTGTTGATTAGTCATTCATTCGGTGTGTAAGAGGTCAGTTAATGTCATAGTTGGGCATTCAACGGCCAACGTGTCAATGTATAGCTTATGCCACACAGCGAAGCTTAGCAATAGATATAGGGCCATGGTATGATCCTTTGCATGAGACAGGTGTTCTTTGATAAGAATATCAACAGAGGTGATGTTGAAGATCCCCGCTTGCTTGATCGATGGACCTAGCACTGCGTCTGTGCTAAGTCCCTCTAGCTTCTCTCCAAGCCAACGCCCCATCGGAGGTTTGAACCCCGCCTTGGGTTTCGACACCACTGCCTGGGGTAGCAGTTCCCGACCCAAAATATGGCGCAGCAAATACTTGCTTTTTGCACTTCCACGGAGAAGTTGCCACAGGTTGCCTCTGACCTTAACCTCAGTAGGCAAGCAGTTGAGGTAGTCGACCAGGGCGTTGTCGAAGAATGGTTCACGCACTAATAAGGATAGCCCAGCCGCTACCTTGCCAAACTTAGAAAAGACCCCGAACGAGCCTTCGACAATGAAATCATAAATTACTAGCCTGTTGAAATCGTCTGTCACATATTGTGGTACTAATTCGGTCTGATCGATCCAGGTGTAATGCTTAGCACGGATGACATCAGAGAAAACTCTATTTCTCTCTTCCGCACTTAATGCGTGCCAGATATAGTCACGGCAGATTATATCTTTATACCACTTCTCTAATGGCTGGTAGCCAACTTGGGCCAGCTTCTGAGCAGCTCTTAACGGATACAATCGCGAAAATCCTCTGTCGATATTATCGGCCAGAAGTCTTCCAAGAAACTGATTTCCAGGTAGAGAGCGAAAGAACTGCCGCCTGGCTGCTAACTGGTAATATCTGCCACAAAGATGGTCTGGCCCGTCACCAGCTATTACTGCGTCTACATATGACTTGGCAAAGCACGCAAGATGATAAGAGGGAACTGCAGAGTGATCCCAGAGGGGTTCCTCCTGGTACCAGACAATTTGCGGAAGCGCTTCGAGGGCATCGCTAGAATCTAAAGTAATCTCATGGTGATCAGTCGCAAAATGATTTGCCACCAAACGAGAGTAAGGCGATTCATCAAGGGCTTGTTCTGTGAAGCGCGCTGAAAATGTGGTCAACGGCTTATGCCCGAGTCTGTTCGCCATCGCTACATTCAAGCTGGTGTCTAATCCGCCGCTGAGAAGCAGACCAATGGGTCGATCAGCTATCAACAGCTTCGCCATAGCCGTCTGGTAGTACGGCTCAAGGGAGTTGATATCCTCTGCTTTTAATTTAGGGTCAAATGTGAATGCGTGAACTCGTCTTGTAGACACTGACCTCTTTCTGCATCTTAATATGTAGCCAGGTATAAGTTTTTGTATCCCTTGAAACATGGTGCGTGGCGGCAAAACTCTGCCTATGGTGAATAATTCAATGAAAGCACCTTCGTGTAGTTGAGGCGTCACTTTGCCGCTAGCCAGAATTGGTCGAATCCCCGAGGCGAATACGATTCCATTAGTTAATGATGCGTAGTAGAGTTGTCTGATACCACCGTACCTGTCCTGAGCCAAAATAACTTCTTGTTCCCGGCGATCCCAGATAACCATGGCAAACAGTCCATTGAGTTCCTTTACGAATGCTTCACCTTTATTGCGGTAGAGGGCCGCTATCAATTCAGCATCGGAATTGGACGAAAACACACTTCCTTGGCGCTCCAATTGACGGCGAAGCTCTGGATAGTTATGAATTTCCCCATTGATGACTACACACAGAGAGCCGTCCTTGCTCCAGACCGGCTCTATTGTTTGCGTCTCGGCAACCAACGGCAAGCGACACACGCCGACCCCGAACTGAGCATCAATAGCGAAACTCGCTTGTAGCCGAGAACCCAGTGTTCTCGCCATCCGGTCCAATATATCTTGCTTTACCAGATCGTCGAATCTGAATATGCCGAAAATGCCTTCCATCGCCATTCCTGCCTTTCCTTGCTCAGATTACATCACATGAAGTACATACGATGCTTCTTGTGCTCCATGAAATCTTCATCACTTGCATAATCCCAGCCACTACTTATCATAACGCTTGCGAGGCGTCTCAGGGGCAGGGAGATCCAGGAGAGGATTTGGTCCCTAGGTTTTGCCTGTAAAGTGGTCATATTCAATGAACAAATGCCCATTACGGGAGTAGGTAAATGGCACATGATTCAAACGAGCGTATTTCTTCGCTTGTTCAGAACCTTTTTCAGGTGGATCACCGCTTCGCTCTGCCTCTATCAAAGCTAAGGCAACTGGATGAGTGTTTGCGTTCACCCTCACCCGCAGTAGGTAGTCTATTCTGCCTCTTTCTTTTCGTTTCGCTTTACCTTCTATGATGTCTATCCCACATTCTGTCTCCTCACGGCGGATTAGGTCTTCAGTCCAGCCGCGCTGATGAAGAACAGGGTCTATGAGTTTAGCTTCAGCATCTGCTTCGCTTAAGAACATCTAGTAAACCTCAGTTGCCCTATAGTATAACAGAATCCAAGAGATATGGATTCCTACTCTCTACAGCCTCAACAGCCCAACTTGATACTCCACTTCTCTAGTATCGATGACGGGTTTAATACATCCAGTTTCCAGCCCTTGTAGAGCACCTCATTATTCGGCTATAGAGGTAGCTTAGTCGTTGAATCACCGTTTGGGAGCGCTACGGTTTTTCGATAGGTCAAGGTGTCCAAATCATGTTCTTTCGGTCGCAGTTGATACAAAACAAAGACTCCTAGACTTTTAGTCAGGGTGTTGGGGGTTCGAGTCTCCCACCGCTCCACTCTTTGAAGCTAAATTCTGAGAATTTTGCTCCCCTGGAGTTAAGTGTTTATGTAACTGCTTAACAATTTGCTTAATTTTTTGAAACTGGGCAGCTCCAAGCCCCCAGTGGCCTCCATCGCAATCAAGGCCGGGGGACAGTGCTTGCAAGCGGCTCACCAGATGGCCAATACCTTTGTCCTAGTTAGCCACGCTCCATCGCTGAGATATAGGGCGCACGGCGACTCAAGCGTAGCCTTGGACACACCGATCCCTGCATGGACCGGTTCTCGAGTCATGTTGACCCCTTTTTTGCTTGGCCCGACCTTGCACGATGCGGGCTTGGTTAGCCCAGACAACTGCTCGGGCTCTAATCTCATAGGGGCTGATGGCGCATGCTTTCGGTCAGTCTCGAAACCAAGGACTTGTCGGCCTATCACACCCCTTTAAGAATAATAATACAAGCAACAGCGAATCTTTGAGTGACAGGACATCTAATTACTGCAGTCGCATTGTCAACTTCTTCATGGTTTAGTTACATGTGTCAAATTTGCCTCTCATTTATTCTAACCAGCTTGCTACTCAATTCAAACCTTCTTCAAACCTTGACATATTAGACTATCTTAGATAGAGGTCATAGTGGAGCGTTGTGTCGATCGCGCTGGGCGACGTATGCGACACCCGCGCTGTCGGTGGGCAGGCATATCGTTACGGCAGTTTATAGTGGCGATACCAATTTTGCAGCCAGCACCGGCACTCTGAAGGCAGGCTGTAGGTAATGGTAGCACCAATATTGTAGTGACGTGTTCGTCTAATCCCTCAACTTACGGTCAATCGGTGACCTTCACGGGCACCGGCACTGCAGCAGCCCCCGGTGCGGGTACTCCATCTGGCACAGTTACCTTCAAGAATGCGAACAAGGTACTCGGCGCTGGGAACCTCGTGGGTGGAGTTGCTACCTTTACTATATCTTCCCTGAGTAGAGGAACCTACTCCGTAACAGCTGTGTACGGTGGTAATAGCGGGTTCCAGAGTAGCACGTCTGCCGTCCTATCTCAGGTAGTTAAATGAGAATGATCAAACCAATATTGTATACGGCTTAACAGCCATCTGAAAGCTCATAACAATGCCTTTATGAGGTTCAAATGGTTGCTGGCAACAACAAGTTAGCAGCGAACTATGAATAGACTACTGAAAATATTACCATACTTTTTCAGTGACATTATTGTAAGGCTCAACGGCGGAATATTATCAGTGAACAGAAAGTTGAATAGGCTAGAAAAGGGATTGAGAAAAGAGCTGTTATCAACAGCATACTTTCAGGAGCTTAAAAAAAATGGCAGTTGGATAGGGTATAACGCGCATTTTGAAGGCATGCCGGTGTTTCCTCACGGTATTTCGGGAATATTTATCTCCGATGGAGCTAAAGTCGGAAGTAATTGTGTCATCTTTCAGCAAGTTACCATAGGTTCAAATACACTGCCTAATTCAAAGGGCGCAGGTGCTCCAGTGATAGGAGATAACTGCTATATCGGAGCAGGAGCTAAGATAATTGGAAATGTTAAGATCGGAAACAACTGCAGAATAGGTGCAAATTGCGTGGTATTCAAAGACATGCCAGATAATTCGGTTGCCGTGCTGCAACCACCACAAATAATCCAAAAAAGTTCCTTGGACAACAGGTTTCTTTAATTGCCTTCGCACCTTTTGCCCAATCCACTTCTTGATATCCTTGGGTTCAGCATCTGTTAACATAGTGGCAATCTCTCCTTTCTAGCCAGGTAAAGTAGTTTGATTGAATGGTGTTTTATGGCTCAGGCTTTTGAGGCAAAATAGGGTTAGACTTTGGGGGAACTCGTTGACTTTTTTGGGCAAGTGGCACTTCTGAGGCAAAGCCCAATTACGGCGAGGCATGTTTCAGTGACCACGCTATGGAGGACACGGCCACGCAAACAGGCAGTTTATATGGCAATATATAACAATTACAGAACCTAACCCTCTTGCTAATCAACTGTGGATAGGTAGCACTTCTGGAGCATATTGAGGTGGCCTTAGCATACTGTAAAAGGGACCAACTTATTCTAAACAGACACCATTGAAATCATCACCCGAATGCCCAAAGGGTGATTAAAGGCCCAAAATGATCTGCTCGATTCGCGTTATATCGAGTACATTTACCTTCCCATCACCGTTGGCATCAGCCCCCGGTGTTGAAGGATCTAGCCCCACTATGATTCTCTCCACCTTGGTCAAGTCAAGGGTATTCACAACTCCGTCTCCATTAGCGTCGCCTGGTATGTGAACTGGTGTGGGCGTGGGTGTGGGTGTAGGCGTGGGTGTGGGTGTAGGCGTAGGCGTAGGTGTGGGTGTAGGCGTAGGCGTAGGTGTAGGTGTGGGTGTGGGCGTTGGGCTAGCTCCTACCGTGTAACAAGCATAGATACTGCAATACCAGTCTCCTGCGGTAGCCGTGCCAAAACTGCTTGGGAAAGCTCCATACGTATAAGCTATGAATCGGTTATTGCTACCTGACCCGCCCGCGTCATAAGCAACAGCATCTGTGCCACTTGTCTGCAGAGCAAGCCAGTAAGTACCCGCAGACAAACTGAGTGGCCCTATGCTCAAGGTGTTCCAGCCAGTTGTGGCAACCACACTCGCTGACTGGGCAAGAAGGGCATCGGGAACGCCACCAGTATCTGAATAAATTGCCATGCGTATTGTATTTGAGCCAGAGTGAGTATAAAGGTATGCAGATATGGTAGTGACTTTTCCTGACGCTGCAAGCGTAGCTGCATAAGCATCAATAACTCCATTATCAGCAGCTTGCAGAGAATGAATACTATTATCACCTAGAACCGAGCAACCAGGTATGGGTGTTGGCGTAGGGGTCGGTGCAGGTGTTGGTGTAGGTGTAGGACTTCCAGTAGGGGTAGGCGTCGGTGTGGGTGTGGGTGTAGGGCTTCCAGTAGGGGTCGGGCTAGGGGTGGGCGTAGGCGTAGGGCCACCTTCCTGATACTCATACGCACCTATATCTGGCGCAGAGCCTGAGTACGGGAATGGCCCTGTAGCATCGTTGAAGCCCTGTACCACAATTCCTTTATTTCTGGCCGCTGACCCAGAGGTTAGGCTGAAGTTTCCACCAGCATAGTTCACAAACGCTGGGTCTCCAGTCACAGAGTGGACATCTAGATATCCTGCACCGAGATTGTGGGTCTGCCAAACTGCCAAGCTATTGTCAGTATAATCTTGGCCTACAGTTGCTCTCCAGCGGAAGTTCGGAGACGTGGGTGTCAGGGGCCGATAGAAGTCATTGTAGTCGAACAGGGTGCCTGTGCATTGAGGGTTGCACGCTTCATTTTTGGCAACATCATACCAGATGTTGTTTTCCCATATCTGGTTGGGCACGTAGTCGAGGTCTCCTATAGGCCCCCAACCCCCGACAGACTCGGTGAAGGTATTATTGTAGGCGAAGCAGTACCCATCGGGAGGATTTGTAGTCCAGCCGGCGTAGGAAGCGCCAGCCTTTATCACAGCGTTGACTGGCCAAGGATAATGCCCGATGCTGATGTTCTGGAAGAAATAGAGCGGCCCCACAAGCACCGTAGCAATGTCATAGGCACAGTTGTTGTATGCCGAAGAACTGGTAGGTGCCTCCGCTACGTTCCCCCAGCACCTGACGTTGCAGTTTCCTGACCTAATCTCAAAGTTATCATCTGTGATATTTATAGCGTAGTTGTTATATATATCTGAGTCCTTGGCCCAGCTATCCCCATAGTGCGCTCCAAGGTTAGAGATTGCACCGTCATATCCGCAATTGATTGGGCCGCCATCGAAGGTATTGTTACAGATTATGAACCCGCCAGGGTTATTATAGTCGCTCCAGACCACATATATGCCAGACTCGTCTGATACATACGGGTAATCTCGCTTGAATGTGCAGTTCCTCACCACTACGAAGTTGCCGCTATCGTTTGCCAGAATAAGCTGCCCTGCCCCCTGTGACCGACAATCAAAGGAGCAATACTCGACAACAAAGTCCGTGCAGTGGGATATTAGCATCGGCCCGTAATCAGTATTGAATCCGTCATTGCTACCCGCGTTGCGAATGTTCAGGCCATGAATCCTTATGTAATTGCAGGAATCAAAATAGATGAGGTCTTGGTTATAAGTCATGCTTCCGTTAACCGTTACCGTTTCATTGCCGTAATTCGATATGGTTATCCAGTTGCTGGATGTCCCAGACTTACTGCTTACAGAGATACCTGATGTGCCCGAGTAGGTATAATTACCGCCACGGATATAAAGAGTGTCGCCGGCATTCAGTTTATTTATACTGGTGTCGATATGCTGCCACGGTGAGCCTATAGTTCCTGAATTACTGTCACTTCCAGTGGTTGCCACGTAGTATGTGCTACCACTTCCAAGTGCAATGGTCTCATTCCTTGTTGAGATTGTTCCTGTAACCGGGTTAGTACCCGACACTCCATCAGGGTCTGACCACGTCACCCGCACGTCGTAGGAAGTATTAGGAGCCAATCCTACGATGCTGGCTCTGAACTGGTTCACAAAGGGATTGGCTCTGAAATCCCCGCTCCCACTGCCATTAATATACTCACGAATCTGCGCCCTTCTATCTATGACTGCTCCTGGGGCTGTTCCAGCAGTTCCCACCAGTGCAAACCCGTTTATCCAGGTTGAGTCGCTTGACTTCTTATATTGCAGTGTTGCACTGTTGTTCTGGTCATCATCCCCGCTGAAGTTGGCATACACGGATATGCAGCGGAAAGTGCTATAAAGAGTTAGAGTGCCCACTGTTGTCGAGTTTGCCTGGGCCAAGGCGCTAGGGACACCGCCCGTAGAAAGCAAGATCAACGTCAGACCGGCAATCGTAATAAGGCGTACCCACATCCTAAGATCAAGCTTCATTATTGCACCCCACAACATGTGGTCACAAGCTCTATCATAAAACAGTCACTCATTTTATGAATATAGAGCAATCTCATTCGAAGTACAATAGTCATTTCGTAAGGTCTTAGAAGAAAATCATTCATACGAATGTACCGGTTACTAGAAGCATCGGGCATTATCATGCCATTAGGAACTTGATCCTCACTGCTCAGGGTCGGCGAACGCTTGAAGTTCAATGATTCAGTTTTCGACTGGGGCTCTTGATTGGCTGGCTTCTGAGAGGCGCCTGGAATGTCAAAGCACAACCAACTTCGATTACATGCGATCTTAACCAGAATTGACTGATCAAGCGATAGGCGGCAATGTAACTCGATGTTTTCGAACGATTTCGCTGCTGCTCTTACCTGTCTCTACATACCTGTTCGTCTTGTCAGGTCATGGATTCTAGCACCTAAGGCTGATCCCTGACACATCAAAAGCAAATTCGTGGAAGGGCTGTTCTTCTATACCCACTCTTCTCAATTCGTACAGATCTGAGCCCAGGTTGTTTATGCCGCGGCGAATCGTAACAGCGCAAGCAAATCCTTCCTCCCTCACCATACTCTTGATGTTATTGTCAAATGCGCCCCCAGGATAAGCAAATGAACGTACACGTTCATTAAGCTCTTGCTCGATCTTTTTCTTTGACTCAGCTATCTCTGACCGTGCTCTCTCTTTTGACACCTTAGTAAGACGGGGATGTGTCACTGTATGAGCTCCGAAGCTAACTCCATTTCTGTGCATAGTACGCACATCGTCCCATGATAAGAATAAGTCGGCCCCTAATTCTGGCGGTATCCTAACACCAAAGTAATTCACAAGACTGTCAACCAGATAGTCCTTTTCCTCATCTGGCATGGCTTTCAACCTCATCTTCATTTCTGAGATAGCCCTCAGTCTATTAGCCGTAGAACCCAAATCATAGCTCCCTAGTTCAGGCGTTTCCAGTTTCGATGCGGATGTATTCTTGAGCACATAGTCCAGCTTATCTGTCCAAAACAAATTATTAGTTCCCACGTGCCCTGTTGCCAGAAACATTGTTGCTGGAGCGCTGTATCTTCTGAGGATAGGATAGGCTAAGGTGTAGTTGTCTTTGTAGCCGTCGTCGAACGTAATAACGGAGCACCTTCTCGGCAGCTTTGCTCCACTTTGGATGGCTTCTACAAAAGCGTCCAAAGACAGGACGCGATATCTGTTGCAGAGATATGCCACTTGCATTTCAAAGGCCTGAGGCGTTGTCCCCAGAGCATCTGCCCCGAGTCTCTTTCTCTCCGGCCGTTCCAGTATTCTATGATACATCAAGATAATGACCTCCGACCCACCTTGACCGCTTAAAAACTGGTAGATACGCAAGAAACCAGAATAATAAGCAACGTAGGCGGACGCTGACTTAACACTACTCCTTATCAATCCGTGGAAGGTAGATGTACCAAGGTCCCCATTGAGATACATGCACATCGATTTCCTGTGTTGACTTTGTGGCTAACTGACGCCAAACCAAATTTGCCCCTTCGATCCCACTTGTCTCAGGCAAGAAATACATAAGAGATTGAGTATTATTCGGTTATGGTATCCTACCACTTGATGGTATCAGATAACGTTTGCTTCTACGGGCCAAAGCCAGAACGTGCGGTGGCACAAAGCTCTTGCCCAAGAGAAATATCCAGGTAACCCCAGCACGTGTCAAAAATACCTTAGGGTTTGCTCTCAGCGCCTTGCAGAGATAATCCCGCGCAGTCTTCACCATCCCGCAACTGTAAGCATCGACAGCCAAGACGAAATAGACATGGAAGTAGGCGTTGGGTCGAAGATGAGAGAAAATAGGGCCGAGTTCCTTGTCATTGAAGATGCTTTCCAGAATCAGGATGTTGTTTGTCTCCATTTCCTTCAGCCTCGGGGAGGCGGATAGGCCGCCAGAATGTACCCTATATTTGATCAGTGGCTCTGCTACGTATGCCGCGGGATATTTCCTCGCCAAGTTGATATGGAGGGCACGATCCTCGGAAATCCTCATCTCCTCATTAAATCCCCCAATTGCCTGCATACAGCAACGCCTCACCATCGTTGTTGACAGGGGAATGAGATAGCTGGATAGCATCTCACGAATTATCTCCTTGCCATCTAAAACAGGTGAGCGATGTCGAAAGCTGGATCTGACGATGCTGTAGGTGTGATGGTTTTCATCCATGATGTACCATTGGCCATAGCTGAAAGCCACCTCAGGATGGGCATCTAAGGCCTCGACACCCTTTTCCAGCGCCCTCTCAAGAAGGACATCATCAGAATCGACGAAAGCTATGTAATCTCCCTGGGCTAGTTCAACACCCCTATTACGGGCAGCGGAGGGTCCCTTGTTCTCCTGCCAGAGATATCTCACCGGGAAAGAGGACACTGTATCGAAGGTATTATCTGTGGAGCCATCGTCGATGATGAGTACCTCAAAGTCGCGAAATGTCTGATCGAGGACACTCTGGATGGTCTCACCGATGAGGTGAGCCCGGTTGTAGGTGGGAATAACTACACTTACCTTTGGCATGTCCCTACCTTGTAAGCTGCTTCCGAGGCCACAGAAAATGGCTCTTTAGATCGCGTAGGCCTAGCCTTAGCCTGCTTGGCAGGAACGACTTGGCATACATATAGGTAGTCGATAAACCCTCCTTATGGAGAAGGCTCCCCGGATGAACAAATAGTGCTTTCCCGAGGTATTGGCGGGTCAGCTTCATATCTTTGCCATAGGCATAGTCGGCTATAAACCGATAGTAGCTGGAATAGGCCTTGTTTTTCCATGGATTAAAGTAAGGACTTATGGCTGCATCCTCAAAAATCTCTTTCAGGATGAGATGATAAGCCCTTTCTGCTGATCTAGGGTCGACGTTACGCGAAATGGAACCGGGATGAACCCTGTATTTCACTAAAGGCTCTGCAATATAAGCTACAGTGTATCTCTTGGCCAGGCGTACAGTGAGGTGAAGGTCTTCAGCGATGTTCCTTATCTCTTCGTCGAACCAGCCTACTTTGTCCAGGCAACAACGTCTTACCATGGCTGAAGATACAGGAACACGAAAGGTAGAGAGCATTTCCCTAATTAGATCCTTGCCATCTATGATAGTTGAGGAATTTAGAAAAGTGCATTTCATTAGCCCATAGATGTGGCCGTTCTCATCCATCAGATAGGCTTGGCCAAAGCTGAAACCTACCTCAGGATTTGAATCCAAGATCTGTACCTCTTTTTCTAGGGCGTCGCTTACAAGGAGATCGTCTGAACCCAGGAAGGTGATGTATTGCCCTTGTGCCATTTCAATTCCTTTGTTCAAGGCAGCTGATACCCCTCTGTTGTCCTGCCGAAAGTATCTTACGGGCAAGCCAGCAACTATCTCCGATGTGTTATCAGTAGAGCCATCATCAATGACGATAATCTCGAAATCCCTATAAGTCTGAGCGCCGACGCTCCGTATATTCTCAGCCAGGAAATTACCCCGGTTGTATGTGGGAATTATTACACTTACCTTAGGCACATTGCCACCCCGTTCAGTTCGTGTCTCTCTGTAGTTCTAGAGTCCCGCATCTAACTAATATCGTGCTGCCTTCGTCGCCAGGCCAATAAGAGATACATACGTTTTTCTAAGTCTTGATGGCAAAAAGTCTTCAATTCGGCCAAAGTTCTGCAGGTCTTGCGGCTGTACTACCCGCAGACCGAGCAGCGAGGCGCCATACATAAATAACCCAACTGGTATGGACAGAGCGAGACTGGGTACCGTGCCCATATGAGTTTGGATAGTAAAGAGCGCTAGCCCCATAATGCAAGAGGCCAAGGTTATCTTCGCTGCATCAGCCCAGGGCCAGCCTGCTTGGATGTTCCTGGACACGAAGATGGAGTATATGGGGACCACCAAGAGCCGTGACACCGAACTACCTATAGCTGCTCCCAGCACGCCGTATCTGGGAATCAGCCACAACTCGAGGCCAATACTGAGACAACCTAACACCAGCCCTGCCTTAAGGTCAAATGTGGGCTTGTTCAGTGTATATATGACAGCGGTGCATGCACCACCGATAGCATACATAGAGAAGGGGACAAAGGCTATCTGCATCAATACTATTGTGGGCTCATAGCCCGGCCCCCAAAGCAGGTTGGTTAGCGGTCGCGCAAGAGCAATTCCAGCGACAGCCATCGGTAGACCCATCATCATCAAATAGCGGGCTGATGTGACATATATTGCTTTGATCTTCTCCATGTCCCCTTTCCCAAACTGCTCACACATTGTGGGAAGCAGTACCCCAGCGAAAACCGAGGGCACCAGACCCATGGCCATCGTCGGCAGTTGACAAGACAGCCTGTAGAAACCGATTTGTTTCGCTGGGCACCAAATGCCTAGAAACAAGACTTCAGCCTGACTCCAAACAAGGTAGGCTACCACAGATATGGCAGTCATGGTAAGGGTGTATCTCAGCGCACTTCTCTTGGTCGCCGGGGATAATGGAGCGCCTGATATTAGAGACTTCAGGGGTATTAGGCGGCGCAGAAGAAAGATACCAATGAGGACGCCTACTACCCACCCAATCATGTTTGCTATCAGCAAAGGGCCGATTCCAAATCCAAGAACCGCTAGAATTATGACCATTATTGCGCGCAAGGGATTGCTACCCAGCAATACATAAGCTCCATAGTCATATCTTTGGAACCCGGCGAATATGGAAGTGAGCAAGTAGGTCAAGACATTTGGCAGAAGAGCAAAGCCAAGGAGAACAAAGTAAGTTCCGTAGGCGCGGTCTCCAAATAGGTGCCCAACAAATCTAGAGAGGATCAGTAATACCACCAATGCGACCAGAGCAGCGAAACACCTGAGGAACAATGTCGAGCGAGCTAGTGCGTTTACTTCGCCTGTATTCTGCTTACCTATACCCTCGGCAATAAACCTTGTAGCCAAGCTGCCTAGGCCCAGATTTGTGACCAAGGCGCCTAATCCCAATGCCCACATGAGGTAGGAGTATACGCCATATTGGTCAGGTCCGAGGCTACGCGCGAGCGCGATGCCTATCACCAAGTTCACCAATAGGTCTGCCGCACCATTGATGAAGTTGAAGAACGTGTTCTTGGCTATGGTTCTAGCTATACCCATAATTCATCTCACTCTCGAGTTCTGTCTGCTTGGTGCTCTTACGCCATGCAGTCGCAAACCAGCGAACCTCCTGTTTCCCCGGAGGCTGTCTTCATAGAGAGATTCGTATTGGCTGACCATGTTCCCCAAACTAAATCGGGTTATTACTCTTTCTTTGCCGGCTTGCCCCATGGATCGGGCCAATGCTGGATTACGCAGTAAATCAATGATTGCGTCCGCCAGGGCTTCAGCATCCCTTGGGGGTACGAGAACGCCGCTTTCCCCTTGGCATACCAATTCTCGGTTGCCTCCTACGTCAGTAGCAACTACCGGTTTTCCCAGCGCCATAGCTTCAAGCAAGAAGTTGGAACACCCCTCAGTGTCCGAGGTCAGGACTGCTATGTCAAAAGCCGCAATATAGGCACCCACATCTCGCTGGTCGCCGAAGAATATTACTCTTGACCCAAGGCCCAAGTCTTTACTCATACCCTCGAGATGAGTGCGAAGGGGACCGTCACCCACCAAGGCAAACCTCGTATCTGGTATAACCTGTGAGATGCGGGCTGCTGCACTTAGAAATACAGCGTGATTCTTGACTGGGAACAAGGTCGCTACCATCCCCAGTACGTTGCCGCCAGGTGGTACACCTAGCCTGTGCCTTATCTCGCAGACCTTTTCTTCAACGGCATCCAGGCGGCGGAGATTGATCCCATTGTAGATCACCTTTACTCGCATTTGGGCAATGCCTCGCTCGATAAGATAGCGCTTCCCTGCCTCACTGTTAGTAACGGCCCAGTCAACAAATCGCGTAAGCAAATCCTCGGCACATAAATACATCCGATATCGAAGCGCGGTACCCTTCCTTCTGCCCGGGCCGGATCTCTCAGTAACGATCTTTACCGGTGTGCGCGAAATGAGAGCAGGTAAGATGCTGAAGAATATGGCTGGTGTCATGAAGGGCTGAATCACGTCCACCTTCATCCGGCGGATAACAGCTAAGATGTTCAAAAACACTAAGAAACGGAATACTCCCTTGCGTTTCAGGCTAATTAGCCTGACTCCAGGCAGGTGCCGAAACTCAGACTCTAGAGGCCCACCTTTCTGGAGATTGAGGACAATTACCCTGAATTTTCTTTTGTTGAGTCCTTTGGCTAGCTCCAATAGCTGGTACTCCGCTCCCCCGATGGGCAGTTCCGTTATGGGAAAGAGCACTGTTATTCGTCTATTCATAGAGATTGTTCCTTCATGACTAACACTGCGTTTCCGAAATCAAGTGAGGTTGGACAAACCAGGGTGTTAAAGACCCACGGCTTTCAGTAACCTCCGGAGGCAAAACAGACGGTGACGAACCGCGTGAGCCCGAAATGAAACAATGAAACTCAATCAATCCACTTTCACGCTAGGCAACTCGTTGTGTCCCTCCAATGGCATATGTCTTCTCCAATCATAGTTCTCCATAGTGACCCTTGCTGGTGCCCCGGCGATAAAAAGGTGATCACCATGGAATTTCTCTGTGACGACGCTTCCTAGGCCAACGATACAATCGTCTCCTATAGCGGATCCAGGAGCAAAGCGCACTGCGGAGCCGATGAAGCAATTGCCGCCCACGACGACTGCCTTGTCAGCCACGCCCGCACCGTGAGTCCAGAATTGGCTATCTCGCCCTGAAATTTCCGACCTTTCGCCAAGTTCGAACCCTCCCGTGGCATCGATGAAATGTCCAATGTTAATCAAAGCGTTCCTCCGCAATTTGCAGTATCTCAGGAGTCCTACGTTCTTTTTGCGCTCTTCTTCATCAACCACCCATTGTCCGCACCGGAAAGTATTCAAAACACTGATTCTTACACCGTCTTCTATAAGCAAGCTAAATGGCCCTTGAAACACATTAAACATCTTTATGGTAGCAGAACCAATTATTGCTTCGTCAATTGCCAGTACCGTGCCGAACCCAATTCTGGCTGAGTACGAGATTCTATACCCGTTAACGATCCTGTGCAATAGTATTCTGAGAAAATTCGAGGGTACCAGACTTATGATCACAGATACGATAAGCCTCAATTTCCAGGAAATAATCCTATTTCTTCGGAGCCCCATCCAGAACCTACTATCAAACAGGTTAATCCCTTGCTATCCAGCAATTCTACACCACAAAGTTGTGGCGGAATCGACATACTATGATACTATACCATTTGAATTACCCAATATCTTCCTATCAGTCACTGTCAGCTTGGCAGCAGCTAGGGAGAAGCCAACAAGCACCCAGATGAGTGGCATATCATTTAGACAATTATGATAATAGGCATTCACAAGATACGCTATTACGGCGCTGAAGAGTCCGATGGAAAACCCTTTGAGGAAACGTCTGCTTGTCAATCGCAATGTATCACGGATGCTCAGCAAGACAACAGCGATTAGCCAGATAAACACTATCAAGGCTGGGATCCCATAGCACGCTGCAAGAAGAATGAAATCGTTGTGGGGCTGATCCTGCCCCAGGTCTTCACCTGCTCCCGCTCGCTCCATAGCGGCCGGGTCGATCTCACCGGCATATTGCAGTGAAACGCTCTTCCAATTATATGGGCCAATGCCAATGATGGGGTGGTCTCTTGCGATGTCGTAACCCGCTTGCGTCAATACAGCTCTATCCGCGGCGCTTGAATCTGATGTGGTTGTAAGTCGAGTGTCATGAGCATAGCTGACCAGCAGCATAACCGAGCCCAATAGCAAAAGCAACAATAGAATCCTGATCCTGAGACGACTTCCCACTAGCATACTCAGTGCCACCACACCGAGTGCCAACGCCATAAGTGCAGAGCGGGTGTAGGTGTAGTATGCGCCCAGCACCATCAGAATCATTGTCACAACGACGAATAATCGGGTATCGGCCTTAATCCCCCCGAATAGGTATGTGCCCAGTATTAGAGGAAGCGCCGAGGCGAGTACAAAGCTCAACTCGAGCGGAGACTCGGCCATCCCCGAAGACCTTGCCCATCTCACTATGTCGAAGCCGGTAAGAGTGTGTTGATTCATACCCAAGAAATTGTAATGCTGCATTATTGCTATGGCAGCGGAAGCGGTCAAGCAGACAAGAGCTACACCACAGATTATCTTTAGGTCTTTCAAGTTTCTGACTACCGTCGGCAAGAGAAGAGCAATCATTAAGGCCGCCGCCCACTGCCGGGAATCCTTAAAGGCGTCTCCCATACCTGAGTTAGCTGAGTTGGATATGATAACTATCACCACCAGGATGAAGAACGGAGCGAGGATGCGTCCAGCCTTTGGTCCAATTTGGATTCCCTTCAGTCCAGAGGTAATTAACACTATTACCCAAGCTAATATAGCCAGCAGAAGACGCAGGCTAATCTCGAAACTAGAGGTCAAGTGAACCATAGAATTGTTAAGGGTAAGAACACTTACTAGGAGACCAGCCATAACCCAGACCGGCCTCTTCAGCCCTAGAAGGAATAGAATAGCGATAGCGAGTGCAGCAGCCTGAGTAGGCGTTACCGGCCCGAACCTCCAAATAGCTAGCAGTGCTAGCAAAATGAGCACAAAGGCCGCGGGACCGGACAGAAGCTTAGTTCTATGAGCCGTGGCTTCCATTCAATCTCACCATCTCAGTGTAACAGACTCTCGTAAACTTTTAGGTATACTTGCTTCATATGACTCCATCTATATCCCTCGTACTGGGCTAGAGCACGAGAAACCCTTGAAGCAGCCTTTGTCGGCTGCGAATATACCTCGAGTATGCAGCGTGCCAGGTCATGCTCATCGTCAGGCTTGTAGAATAATGCGGAGTCGTTGTCAAAGTACTCCTTCATTGTTGGCTGGGCTGCGATTACCACAGGCTTAGCCATTGCCACATATTCAAGCAACTTGGTAGGCAACATCAAGTCAGTAAGCATTGAAACCACTCCGACATCAGCCTCCGAAATCATGCGGGGTATAGCTTCATGGGGAACATGCCCTGTGAAGCGCACATGCTCTTCGACCCCGAGGTCACGAGCAAGTTTTCTAAGCTCATCCAGGTACTCGCCCTCTCCCGCTACTTCGACTTCCAGTTCGGGGATTCGATCGAGAAGGAGCGGAATTGACCTCACTGTTGTCTGAATGCCGTAGCATCGAATAATCGAGCCGTGTGTAATCAACCGAAAACGACCGCACTTCTTAGCATGCTCATTGGTAGCCACGGGGAGGAATTTGCCCTCGTTGGGCCCGTTAAGGACAACCGACATTTTTGATGCTGGCACACCGTGGCTCTCAAGAACTCTCTTGGCCACACTTTGGGTGACGATGACATGATCGGCGTAGGCTGTGCTGATCCGTTCACACCAACGTAATAATCTGATGGCTATGTGGTCTGGACCCAACCGGTAAACGAACGAAAAGTACTCCGGAACGTTATCGAAGATATACAGAGTGATTTTTGCGCCTAGAAGCTTCGGTAAAATGCTACAAAATACGAGAATGTCGGGCATGTTGGTCACTTCAATGAGGGCGTATCCTCTCCGCAGTTGAAGAAATCCCAGAGTAATGGTGGCCATGATGAAAAACATGGAGTATTCTATCAGCTGTCTCAGTAGACCCCGTCGCTTATGTTCTACAGGCATCCGGTAAACATTGACACCGTTTATCGTTTCCCTATATTTTTGACCCTTACGCTTCAAACATATGATGTCAACACCATAGCCAGCCTCAAGCAAAGTCTCTAGATCTCTACGTATGTGCGCGTGCTGAGGGTAATAATGGTGCGTTACGCAGCAAATCCTAGTCATGCTTGTCTCCCTCGGCTATCTAGGTGGTCGATTTGAGCAGTTGTACCTGTGGTTAAGTAGATTCTTGGCCCATACTCCGGTCCGGCCTCCTCTACTTGTCAGTGTCTTTTCATATACATGGACAATACGCTTGCTTATTTGGGCCAAATCAAGGTACTGCACCCGCTCTCGTCCCTCGGTTCGCTTGCCCCATTCTAGAGCCATTTCCAGCTTCTGAGCCACATCCTGAGGATCCTGCGAACACAGATAGCAGCCCGCACATCCTTCTATGATCTGGGGTACGTCTCCTACCGGGACCGAGACGATGGGCAGATCGCAGGCCATAGCCTCTTTCACCACATTTGGCGAGCCCTCGACATCGGAGACTAATAGCAACACGTCGCACGCATTCATGTACAACGGGATCGTGCTATGCGGCTTGCCAGCCACGAGAACAAGTTCTGCCTTAGAAACGCTCTGTTGCAAGAGGCTCACAGCCTCCTTGACAATGTCGAACCTTTTTTCCAACCTGAAATATTCTCCAGCCCACAGGATAAGCTTCTTGTCTACGGGTAGTTCCAGCAGGTGGCGACATTCTTGTTGAGGTAGAGGCCTGAACAGGCTAAGGTCAATGCCGGCTGGAATAACATCTGCTTCATCACAGCTCAGCCTCTGTTTCATCTCCTGCGAGCGCACAATCACACGGTCCGCTAGGGGAGTGATGATCCGGCACAGTACAGACTGCCAACCTTCAAATACTTCAACACCGTGGTGAGTGAGAACCACGGGGCATATAAGCTGCGCTCTCGCTATTATTCCTGAGAAGACATAGTGAGCATGGATCAGGTGATAGTGGCGGGTCGCTAGTCGGGCCCAGAGTCGCGGGATGCCCCACAAGTAGTTAGTAGTACTCTTCCTCCCATTTATAAAGAGTACATCCACTTCTATCCCTTCGCGCCTCAAGGATTCGACTTCGCTTTCTATAAAAGTGCCGAACGCAGGCATATCCGGAGTGGGGTACATGTTGGTGACAGCCAAGACCTTCATTCATCTCCCCTTATCCCAGCTTCGCACCATGGAGTTTCAATCAGATTCTTCATTGTCTTCAGATTCACCCGATGAACCCAGACTTTTGGCCACCCATTTGCGATTCAACCACACCCAGGCGACTCCCAATCCAAGGACAGCACCCAGCCCTAGGCTGAGTTTAGCAGACACCTTGTTTGGAGTGTTGCTTTGGACGGCTGAGGGGACGTCCAAGGGTGTTGAGGGCTTGCCTAGTGAAACAAGACTTAGAGATGCCTGACCATCTACACTGGTGGCTGGCAACGTGCCTAACGTTGATGATAATGCCGAGAGCTGCTTTTCTAGCGAATCTACTTCATTACTGGTGACTTCGTATCGCTGCTTTAGATCGAGTTGCTCAGTATCGGACTGGGACTGCAAGACAGCCACTTGATATCTAGCTGCGGCAAGGGCTTTGCTGAGGTTATCTATTATTTGGAGTGTTGTGTTGGCTGTCACTGTGCCACTACTGCCACCGATTA
>Ga0209777_10002085_pt1 | contig 27104 bp, 24 predicted proteins | sample FrelakmetHBP12HB_FD_187147 | JGI IMG/M metagenome (GOLD analysis project Ga0209777, IMG submission 187147) | Freshwater lake sediment microbial communities from the University of Notre Dame, USA, for methane emissions studies -HBP12 HB (SPAdes)... | ecosystem: Environmental > Aquatic >...
CCCAGCCAATCCAAGGCATCGAAGGTTTTTTCTTGCCTGTTGTCCTTGGAGCGGTAAATGATTTGGGACTCTTCAGGGATATGGAACGTTGTTTGCAACCATTCTGAGATTGGTGGTTTCAGGGGTGATGACTTACTATTTTATTTTTGCCTTATGGTAAAGAAAACCATACCAAGTTCCATAATTTTAAAAAGTTCAGGTCGGACAGAAGTATTTCCATTTATTTATAATGCGGTCATCTACTCCACCCGACCTTCTTTGTTTTTTTGCTAAAATCCTGTGATGCGAAAAGTAGAGAGGAAAGGAGATACAGATGGATTTGAAAGAAGTATATCAGCGAGCCCGCGAAAGATTTAAGGGAGCCTGCAGGGTCTGCCCACAGTGCAATGGCCGAGCCTGTGCCGGAGAGATGCCGGGGATCGGAGGAATCGGCACAGGTTCTTCTTTTATGGCCAACTTCGACAGCTTATCCCGCATCAAGCTGAACCTTTGCACCATCCACGATGCGGCCAGCCCTGATCTCTCCTATGATTTCTTTGGCCGCCAATTGAAGATGCCCATCCTGATCGCGCCGGTGGCTGGCATGGTCATCAACATGGGAGGCGCCATGGATGAAGGGGAGTACATGACCGGCATGGTCGAAGGCGGAAAGGAGGCCGGCTCCATCTGTTTTACTTGTGATGGCCCGAACCCTCTGTTTTTTGACCTGGGCCTGGAGATTTTGAGGAAGAATCAGGGATGGGGCGTGGTCACCATTAAGCCCCGGGAAGAGAAGGCTTTCTTGGAGAGGGCCCGGAGAGCAGAAGAGGCAAAGGTTCCGGTCATTGCCACTGACATTGATGCTGCAGGAATCATCCATATGAAACGAGCCGGCCAACCCGCAGGCCCCTGGCCATTGAAGGTATGGAAAAGGATGATCTCCCAGACCAAACTGCCCGTTCTCCTGAAGGGAGTGATGACAGTCAAGGATGCCAGACTGGCAGCAGAGGCTGGCGCCACTGGCATTGTTGTCTCAAACCATGGGGGAAGGGTCTTGGACCATACGCCGGGGACAGCCGAAGTCCTGCCGGAAATAGCCGCAGCGGTCAAGGGAAAGCTCAGGATTTTTGTGGACGGAGGGATTCGCAGCGGGGTGGACGTCCTGAAAATGTTGGCCCTGGGGGCTGAGGCGGTACTGGTGGGCCGGCCCATGGCCATCGCTTCTGTGGGAGGGGGGAAAGAAGGTGTTGCCCTTCTTCTCAACCAGTTTGCCGATGATTTGCGGACGGCAATGATCTACACCGGGTGCAGGTCATTATCAGACATCACTTCAAAGATCTTACACATTTGAAGTCAGGGGTATGCTTGACTGAGTTGAAGGACTTATGGGAGAAGGAAGGAGTGATAGAGAAATAGCTGAGGAGTAGATATCCTATCCAAGAACAAATCAATGTCATTTTATAAGAAGTTGCTTTTGATGGATAGAGTATAAGGAACGAAAAATACACATTCATGAATCTTTTGAATCAGCCGAGCCCAAATCCAGTTCGGTTTTGCATTTGCATCCGGTTCCAGGACACAGGGAATCAGGTTATCCTGATTTTCCTTTTGACGAAGCCCTCGTGAAACGTTACTATAGAAAAAGAGAACCAGAAAGAATTTTCCGGCTACATCTACCTGAACACCGCCCCGGCTCCGCCGTCTGCCTTCTTTAACCAGACCCTCACTTTGACAATTAACATCCAGGGCAAAGGAGGCGTATTCAGCCAGCCGGCCGTTTTCCCCCTTTCCTTCAATTTCGAATCGGATCGTGAGAAGCCTCCGGAGGGGGTCTTCAAGGAGCAAAACCTTGGCCCCATTATGATTACCCTGCGGACTGTGGCGGGAGGATAAAATTGGACTCTGCGCCCCTGCTATCTGCGCCTCGATCCCCGGGCCTGGGAAAACCTGGCAATGTTTCGCCTAATTTTTCAACTTAGTACCAGGTTTTTAAGACGCCTTTTCAGGTACACATTTTACGGAGAGCCTCCAGGCGCTCCCGGCTGGCCCGAAGGAGCAGGCCGGCATCGGTGGAGAGCATCATGTACTGAACGCCCCGGTCAATCCACCGCTTGGCGTCTTCGACTTCTCGTACAAATGTACCTAAAACGATGCCTCTTTCCTTACAGGCATCGATTACTCTTTCCATGACCTCGATAACCTTTGGGTCCTTTGTCTTACCCGGAACCCCCAGGGATTGAGACAGATCCCAGGGCCCCAGAAAAATGACATCGATACCCGGGGTCTCCACAATGACCTTTATTTGCGAAGCAGCTGCCTCCCCCTCGATATGGACCACGGTCAAGACTTCTTCATTCGATGTAGCCATATGTTCATCTGGCGGTATTGCGGAATACGCTGCCGCCCGGACGTAACTGCATAGCCCCCTTTTCCCCACCGGATAGTAACGGGCCGCTTGAGATACGATCCGGGCCATCGCAGCATTCTCTACCTGCGGGATCTGCACGCCTTCGGCTCCAGCATCCACGATTCGCATGATATACGAAGGGTTGGGTTCCGGTACGCGAACTAGGCTGGTGATGCCGGCACAGCGAGCGGCCCTGATCATATGTTCCACGTTGGTAAAATCGTAAACCCCGTGTTCCATGTCAATAACCGCAAAGTCCCATCCCGCATGGCCCAAAATTTCCACCGCGGCAGGCCCCAGCCGGATAAAAGTACCGAAGCACACCTTTCCATCCCTAAGTTTTTTCCTTAATATGTTGCGTTGCATTTTCCACTCCTCCTTTTCGCCATTGACTGGAGTACAGAAACACAGGAACCGCACAAAGCCATATTTGCTAACTTCAAGAAGAATCACCACGATCATAAAAAATGGGGCATAAAAAAGCAATGGTAAGTTTACGTATAAAATGAGAAGCCAGTTTGATAAGAACTTGCATTTTGATGAAAAAAGAATAAGGAACGAAAAGTACACAGTCAAGGAGAAAATAGGGGCCAAAGGCAAGGGGGTGGAGGGGAACGCTTGAGGAAAAAGGGACTTGGCCGGGATGAAATTTACCAAATAGGGATCAATAAAGAAAAAAGAAGAGGGAGACTACCCAAATTTGGACGAACTACTGCCTTTACATCCAGATCTTCCTTTATCTCAAACGGTGGAGAGATCCACGGAAACCTCAAAATCCTGGTCAAAATCTTCCTTATAAAAAGGAAGCTGGGAATCCGAGTAGTCTATCTGAGGTTCGAGGACTTTGGTTTGGATAGAATATCGGGATTGGCAAATTTATCAATTATCGTTTGTACTCTTCCGTTTTATTCAAAATGGCAAGGTGAGGAAGAACTCCTCGTTTTCTTGAAACTTTGCCCCACCGCACCGAAATTATATGTTACACCTACTACTGTTCAGCGATGGGCAGTCGTAAGAACTGAGGATTACCATTTGAATTGTGTTAATCTTGATCGCTAATGAGCCAAGCAAAGATGTTCCCCGTCTCTTTCTGTTGCGCGAATGCTGGGCATTAAGGATTGGTGGATAAAATACGGATAAGTATTTTAAAGAGAACCGGCCTTTTTTACTTTTAAGCCGGCGCACGAAGAAAATATAGACATCACACTTTCTGACAACGGCGAAACTGATTGTGCTTTTAAAAGGAAGGCTACTTTTCTCCCTTTAATGACTCTTTATCAATTTACCTCAACCAAAATCATAAAGGAAATGGCTAGACAAGCAAGTTTAAATTTCCCCTTTATCAGGATCAAAATGGTGTAGCAGATTCCGTGGGCAGGGGTAACGTCGTAGGTAACGTCTTGGGTATCGCAGAGGAACTTGTCTTTAATTCTGCATACAAAGATGCTCGAATGTCCGGAAGCCTTTTTGTAAGGACCTCAGCTATGTTTGATATCGATGCACTTTGCGTCAAATTAACTCCAACAAACTTATAATCATAAATGATCTTCTCAGTTCTGCTACTTTGTATAAACACCCGAAGGTGCACAACATTATCAAAGAGATCTTTTAAATCAACGACCACAGATGAAACTGTAAAATCATATTTGTCACCGCCCAAATTAACTCTTTTAAATGTTCCACTATTCAAGAATACATCATATAACATGCTAGTGATCTGATTTGTTTCTATTCTCCCCGTCAAATGCGATAGAATCGTAGTAGGCTTGATACTAACAATAGCATCAATTTGTCCGGGATCTCCGTAATCTAGATTTATCATACTTAAAGCCTTTGATTGTCTTTCACTCTGGTAAGGGGCACAGCCTGTCATTACCCCCACCATGGTAAAGACAAAAACACTTAATAGGAAGAGAGTCGGATTCTTCATTTATAGACTTTCCATGAAAATTACATAAGTTCGCCAAGGTATATTATTGAGAATGTATCACTGAGAACACGAAGCTCAATTGGGAGTCAAGCATGGCTCTTGAATTATAACTTTCCGTCCCAATACCTGGGGTGGACCATTAGGCCTATGTTTTGTCTTTAATGTACTTTTTCGTGGTCAAAATGGCTTTTTTAAGCCATCACGTTTCTGCTTAAAGCCTTCTTTTAGACGGTAAAAAAATGGAGTTAAGGCGTTTTTTGAACCTCATTCTTAATGCTTTCTCTTTAATTCGATCTATTACTGTGGTCCGACCCCAATTCCCAATCTAATGTAGTATAAAGAGCCAAAATTTAAAATCAACATTTCAGGAAGAACTTAATGAAATTACAGTAAAAATCGCTTCGTTGCCCAGAAATTTTGGTGTTCACCTACACATCCTCAAAAAAACTACCCGCATGAAACAACGATTACAAATTGAAATACGTTAGAACTGTTTGGAAGTTAAGCATATTCCCTCATTTTTATCAAACAATTTCCTTTGAATTGAAGCTCCATGCACATTGATGGAGGGAATCTTCCATCCAAGGTGAGATTCTATTATGGAGTTCGCTCACCAACCCCCTCAGTCAAGCTGTTGGCGTGACGGGGATATGCTCGCTGTTCATCTTCAGTCCCCTCTTCTGGTATGCCCCCCTTCTTAATAATGCAGTTATTAAAATGTGGGAAGTGTCCATAGTTTTCTTACACAACCCTTATTTTGAGGCTCCCTTTTAGTCTGGGTTGACTGAACCAATGGATACACTCTCGACCCTGGCAGTTTGGCCTGAAATCCGAAATTCGACAAACAGCCATCTTCCCGGCGTTTTGCTTGTTGATAGAACAAGAAGGTATTTAATTGACTTCGCTCCAACCTCTTGGGCTACGCCGGATTTTGTACGGCTGGTTGAAGATTGAGGCGATTCGTCCATTCTTTTGCTAAGGTATACAGGGTGAAGTAAGGCGCGCCATTCTTTAGGCAGATCAGCCAGCGCTTTTGTGTCGGGTATCGGCTTTCCGCATTCTTCCATAAACTGGTTGACGGCTTTCTGTATCGTCTCGTTTTCCTTCTTCGCCTCAGGGGACAAGGCGTCTCGCATCGCCTTCCTGTATTCGGTCAGCGTCTTCTGTATCGCCCTTGAATTCTTCGGCGATGAGGCAAGCTTCGCATAGTCTCTCTTGGCGGCTCCAACCAGCCTCCGGTTAAGTTCCTTCTCAAGGTGCGCCGGATCCTGTATGTTAGGAACGCTAGGCATGCCAGCCGAAACTATCCTTAATTCGGTTATCTTCAAGTCACCTTCTATCCTTTCGCATGTAGCCAGCACGACAGAGTCTATCCACATATTGTAAGCCACGACTGTGAACGAGCCCCTACTGCCTTTCTGCGCAAATACAAAAGCCGTGTCAAAGAACGCGGCAGCGTCGATCTGTTCGGAAAAGATTCCAGCGGATGACTTGTTCCATGATTTCCTGGAGTTGGGGGTTGTGAACATATCCAGTAAAGCGTTAAAATCCACTCCTGCCAGGATTTTAAAGCACGTCACCATAGCCATAGCCTGCCGGTTCAAGGATGCATCGGTCACAACTTGCTGCTTGTAGTTCTTCTCTTCTGACATAGTCGCAGGGGCACCATTCTTATTGTTTGTTTGCCCGACAGTTGCAGTAGAAACCACAAATAAAAGTAAGGTGATGATCGGAATTAGCCGTGCGACAAATAAACGGGTACACAATATCGGAGAAAACTTTGAGCTCATTAGATCACTTCGCATTATACACTGGCCATAATAACTTCCAAAATATCGGTAGCAAGTACGACATAATCGTGACGAATAGGGAGGCGTACACTTTTGGAAAGAATATCGTTATTTTTTACTATGGTGATGCATTCGGATGTTTCTTTTTCCAATCTTTAAGAAATAAGTCTACTGCCAGGTTGAAACTGTTGGCATCGTACTTGTTTACCGCGTCTTGGTCGGGTGCAGCTGGTTTCCTTGTCCAGCTGTAGTAAGCCGACTTGGAACTATCGTACGGCTCCTTAATATATTGGAAAACCCAGAGTACCCTGTCCGCGTACCTGTTGGCTTCATATGGGTCTTTAGCCGGCGGAGTCCAACGGGTCGGGTCAGGGTCCAGTTTCATGGTTTCTTTTACCAAAATAGCATCAGCAATTGCTTTCAGCCGATATTCTTCTTGCGGTCCGTAAATTTCACCCTGCTTCCTGGCTACGTCGTATCCAAAATCATGTTTCATGCCATTGGCATCAAGTTGGTCAACAGGGGCTTTATCACCTCTGCGCCCGCCAGACCAGTCCTTTCCTAACCAATTGCCATAGTGTTGAATATCATACTGATCGGCGCCAACTAGAACTTGGGCGGAAGCATCCATTAAGAGGTGTTTCAAACTATTAGGTTCTCTAAAAAAACCAATCGCTTCCGGACTGATAACCGGCTCTTTCTGATCTTTATTCAATGGATAGCCTTCCCTTTTTGACTCATCCTCACGTAATAAATTCGGGGTGAGAGTTTTAGAATCTCTCAGGTCTACCACGTTCGGATCGTTTGCAAATGGATTATTAAAAGCACCTGTTTTTTGGGCTGTTTGGGATGACGAAGAGGGTGCATTGGAGGGCGATTGAGAAACATTTGCAATACTGTCGCTTTGGCGCATTGCTTCTTTCCATGCTTTCATGCCCGGGAAGAGTTCATTTAGTTCAGGCGTGTCAGCAATCGTTCCCGGCCCGTGTAGGTGTCCGTCTTCCGGATGGAGGGAAACCCCATGAAATACATAATCGCCGAATGGATTGATTGTTTGAAATCCTGGAGCTTTTATAGCAGCCAGTTGTTGCTGCAAAAGTTTCTGCTGTTTCATCAACTGGTCCTTTAAGTTTTGTTGTTGAGGAAGTAATTGTCCCTGATTGAGTACGTTTGGCAGCTGAAACTGTTGAAACCTAGCATTCAGTGCCTTGATCTGATTCCAATTATTTTCAATTTGATTGATGTACTGCATGTCTTGCGGACGAGCCGATCGACGCAATTGACGAATGTATTGGTCGCCTTGATTTATCTGGATGTTCAAATTTTTCTTTTGGATATCCAAATTAGGAATACTTGCCGTTTGCGCAAGATTCGCAAATCCCAATAAAAGGGAAAATACTGTTGGGATTATACTATTGCGTAACCGTGCCGGGATGAATTGCAAGAATACTACGTTGAGTACGTTCTTCCAGATGCTGTAGTTCATAATACCTCCCTATGATTGTATCTAATTTCTCAGAGGATTGAAAACCTGCAAGACAGATCTCGATGTGCCGTAAGGCTTGGGTATATTGTTTCAGCGTGGCATAAACCGTGGAAAGATGTAGATGGATCTCTGGAGTCAGCGGGGCGTATCGCAAAGCCCACCGGTATTCACCAAGGGCTTCACTAATTTCATCAGATTTGGTGGCATTTTTTAAGATCCCCTGTGCCCGGAGAAAGTGTGGTTGTGCTTCTTTTGGCATACGAGGTTGTTCAGGTAATTTAGCTACATAGCCCATCCCTTCCCGGGCTAAAGCTAACCATGATGTTCCCATTGGCATATCCTTTAACTCCGCACTCAATCGTTGAATGGCAGAGTTTATGTCGCCTTGGGTTCTATTATTCGCTTTACTGATGGTGGATTTGACGCGTTCAGTACTTTCATTCAGCAATTGCTGTCGCAATCGAAGAGCAGGACCATATTCTGGTTGAAGTTCAAGACAACGGGTAATGCATTCCGCTGCTTTGGGTCGGTTTCCCAAAGCAAACCAGACGCATCCAAGACGATACCAATCGGCTACGGCCATATCCCTATTGGATAGGCCTTTTTCTACACGACTAATCCATTCCTTCTCTTCGTCCACATGACCACACAAAGCATGCGCCGCAATGACAAAACCGGATTTATTTTTTTTTGCAGATAAAGGCAGGGTCTTTAGTATGTTTTTTGCCTCGTCCACGTGCCCTAGATGCAATTCTATCATTCCCATAAAGTAAGTCGTAAACTCATCATCTGATGAAGTGGTGTTATTGGCAGTGATGGAACTCTTCATGACATCACGTGCATCTTCTATCCGTCCAGCTACAAACAATGTTATGGCCCATTCCCTTTGAGCTGATGGGTCATTGGGGAGAGTTTGGATCCATGTCTGATAGGGAGTTAAGGCCTCTTTGTAAAACCCGGCCATACTTAACATCTTTCCGAAGGCGAGTTCTGTGCTGGCATTGGCCGATTGGCCTGCCAGACGATCCCATACTTTGCGGGCCGCTTCGAGGGCTTTTCGTGTTTCAGACTCAAATCCGAAGCGGCGATAAACCGAGGCGATCTCAAGCCAAGTCGAAGGATGCTGGGCTTCAGGCGAAATCTCAAGATAACGCGCATAAAGTTGTAAAGCACGGACGGCATCGCTTCGCTGAAGGAGCTGGGCTTGCATAAATAACAGATCCACGCGTGAGGCATCCATAGTATAAGCTTGACGGAATTCCTCAATAGCGGTGTCATCTTCTTGCAAGGCCATGCGAGCTAAACCCAAATTTGTGTGGAGTGCCGCCTGCTCACGAGTACGAAGCACCTGCGATGGCTCTTGTTCCATAATCATACCTGGTGAGTTCGAGTCTCCGGTTGATGGCATCCCTGTGGTCATTAAAGTCTGTCCCATCTGAGTTAGCATCGATGTATTGATGGGCATACGGGGCATCATGGGTATCATTCCGAGGAGACCTGAAAGTAGCTGTTGACTTTGCATGGCGCGTTGTGCTTTCCCCTGCTGCGCTTGTGCCTGCTTTTGAGCCTCAAAAGTCTTTTGGCGCGCGCTCTCGGCCCGTTGCTCTGTTTCTACAACCATTCCCATAGGGAAAACAGCAATGGCCTGTTCAAATGCTCTCGCGGCTGAGGCATATCGCCGCGCTTGATATAAAGCAATTCCCAGGGCATTAAAAGCACGCCAATTCATCGGCTGTGCTGCAGCCACCGCCTGGGCAGCCGCAATAGGGTCATCCTGCTTGGGTGCAGTGGCAGCCCCACATACACTTAGGAGAACTGCCCCCAAAATACAGATTACTAAAATAGATTTTATGGCATGCATCATATTGCCTCCCTCGCACAAGAAAATCTAACTCCTTTTATTTCCCTTCCCATTATCAGAAAGGTTTGCTCGATTCCATAGGAAGTGGTAACGCCGTAGGAAGAGGCGATGTTTTAGGGGCCATAGGTGTCGAGCTCCGATTTCTATATCTATTTTCTCCTGCCTCTTTGAGCATTTGAATAATAACCGTATCACCATTCCCCTCCGCTATTTGTAAGGGGGTCTTCCCCCGAGGATTGCGCACATTAATATCAGCTCCTCGGTCAAGCAGGAGTTTCACTAAATCTGCCTTGCCTTGTTTAACTGCTACATGAATAGGTTTCCAACCGTTAGATTTACCCTGATTAACGTCAGCACCTTTTTCAAGCAGGAAACGCACCGCATCTATTGGGGCATCGAATACAACGGCTTCATATAATGGTGTCGCCTTAGCCCTCCCCTTTTCATTTACATCAACGCCTTGGTTCAAAAGCGTTTCCATCTCTTTGATATCTCCTTTTACTGCCGCAGCTCCTAGTTGAGTGGTAGCACACCCTGTTAGCATCATTCCTATAAAAAGAACAAAGACGCTGATTAGGGTCCTCGAATCTATAAATTTTTTCATAACGTTACCCAGCCTCCTAATTGTATCTTGAACTTCAAAATGAAAACCAAATTATAAGTTCCCCTCTTTTGGCAAGCGTCCTTCTCAAAAAAATCTGGCTTTTCCCTTAGCAGGCGGCTGTGATCAAACAAAAAAACCCCACCTCTCGCTTGAGAAATGGGGTTTATTTTTCTTCCATTGGAACTCCTTGTTTAGAAGGTTGCCAATAAGAAAACTTAATCAATTTAATAACGAATTCTTACCATTCTAATGCCAAAAAGTCAATAAATTTCAAACGCCTTTTCGTTGATTTGCCTTTGAACTCTTGTGTTTTTTCACAAACGGAACTTACATGAGTTCAGGAAGAATTTTTTCAAAAAATCCCCTATCTCCTTAAAATGAGACACCATTTAACCCAATTAATCCCCCAAAAACCTCCAGATTTCTCATGGTAATTAATGGGTAACCCGATTATTTCCCGTGAATGATATCCATCCACCTGATGGCTTCGGATTCGCTTACTTTGCCCAGATAGGCCAAGGACAGGGCCTCTCCCTGAAAAGTTATCTTAGTGGCAGAGACTTCAATATAAATAAGTTCACCGTTTTTACGACATCCTTTAAATTCATATTTTTGAGGCACCGCTTCCCCTTGTTGTCTTCGACGGGTAAGATCTTTAACCCTCTCTTGATCACCAGGGTGAATCAGCATTTCAATCGGTAGGCCGATGATTTCTTCCGGTCGATCATAGCCGAAGATTTCCACCATCTTTTGATTGACAAAGAAAAGCCGGTCCTCCTTTACCAGGACAACGCCGTCGTTGGATTGTTCAATAGCCGTCCGGTAACGCTCTTCACTCTCTTGCAATGCTTCTTTTACCAGCTTACGCTCGGTTTCTGATTTCTCAAGCTTAGCATTCCTCCGGCGAAGATCTTCCAATTCCTGGATCAGTTGCTCTTTGGTTTTATTGCTATCGTTCATGAAGTAAATCTCCAGTTAAGGCGTTTACAATAAAAAAACCCCAATCTTCTCTTTTCAGAACTGGGGTCTATTATCCTGCCATCAACTCTCCCTTGGTATATGGTTGGCAACATGAAAACCTTGTTATTTTTTAAGTGCTCCTCCCCTTTGTTACCATAAAGGCAATAATTCTTAAATCATTTTCATTGAATATCGTTTGTAATCTGCGATTTTACCTAAAATTGAATTTTGAGGATTACAGGAAGAACTCCTCGTTTTCTTGAAACTTTGCCCCTCCGCACTGAATTCAACGAGTACACCTACAAGTCCTCAAAAAAGCTGCCCCCAAAAATTAACGATTACGGATGGAAATATTAGAGAAATGGTCGGACTACCTTGGGATTAAACTTGAGTTATTATCGCTCCTTTGTCATAGCCGCCTCCTTCCTTTGGGCTAACTCAGAGCTCATCCCATTTTCTAATTTTTTTGGGACCACCTCACGGAAGGAAAAGAAACAGTTTACCTTAGAACGCAGGAAGAAGTATAACTTGGAAGGCAGGAAATTAACCAAAACAATGACCCAGGCCAAGAGCAAAGCGCAAACTCATATCAGGCTAATGTGTCTCAAAAGGTCTGAAGATATACATCAGCCAAGTTCGAAGATTGAAGCCCAGGGACGGAAATACTCTCAATATCGATCATTTCCCTATGCCCCGGGTATTGACGAAGCGTTAGCTTATTGCGCCTTTTTTTTGAAATATGCTGGGTCGGAGTTCGCCCCTCAATCCGTTTAAGGCGAATGTAAAAAGAAAATCCGTGATTTCATCCACGGATTTTCTTCCTTCCGGAGAAAACCAGATGATGGTGCGGAGAATCATGGAGGCGATATTATAAACCGCCAGTTTAATATCTATATTTTTCGCAAAATCTCCACTCTGGATACCTCGGCGGATAACCTTGCCAAGAATCCCATCATACTCATCTCTCAGGGCAACGATTTCTTTCCGTTTAGCGGGAGAGAGGCTGTCCAGTCCTATATCGAATAACAATTTGGAAGATTTCCTATAAGTTAAAACATAGTTTAAATGTTTGGAAATCACGTACCGTAGCTGTTCTATTGGCTTTCCCTCTTCATCGTTTTCCAGGTGTTTGATATAGGATATGGTCTGCTCTGTCTGTATCTTGATGATCTCGAAGAGAAGGGCTTGTTTGTTAGGGAAATAATTGTAAATATTGGCGGGGTTGCAGCCAAAGGCCTTAGCAATATCCTTCATGCTGGTCCCCTGGTATCCCTTCTTCCAGAAGAGTACACTGGCCTTGGCTATCATTCTGGCCCGTTGGGTCTCGGACCTTTCTTTGCGGTTTAATCGGTTTATGATGTTCCTCTCCAACTAAAAAACGATAACCTACTCAGGGAACAAGACAAAATATATTATTAACTTAATCGTTTCAATTCTTCAGGAAGCCTTTCCACGGCCTCTTCTTTATAGAGGACTCCTTCGGCAAAAAGTTGGTCAATTGCTTCATCGCCATACCCTAAATCCCTGGAAAGAATCTCCCGATTGTTTTCACCAAGTAAAGGGGCATATCCCATTACCCTGCCGGGCGTTTCCGTCATCTTGAAAGGACTGTTGTAGATTTCAATTTCCCCGACAAAGGGCTGTTTGATCTTGACCAGCATTTCTCTGTCCTTGATGTAAGGGGCATCGCAGATTTCTTCAAAACCGCGGACTTTCATGGCCGGCACACCGGCTTTCCTAAGATGGGCTTCGGCTTGTTCCACGGTGACAAACTTCTGCAACCATTCCTCCAGTATGGTATGGACAAAGGGGGCGTTCTCATAAGAATTGCGTTTGCCAAGGGCGTTGGTTCTTGGATGGGTCATCAGCCAGGCATAATCCTGCCCCATGGCCTGGACGAGCTTTTCCCATAGGGCGTCACTGAGAGCGGCAATGGCCACGAAACCATCCTTTCCTTTTATCAACGCATAAGGAGAATAGGCGGCTAACCACCGGCCGTTCTTGGCCGGCAATACCGTACGATTACTGAAGAGGTAACCCGTCGGATTGTTTTCGTGAGAGTGGAAGAGACAATCAGTCATCGAGATGTCGATGTATTGTCCGATGCCTGTTTTTTCCCGATAATATAGCGCTGCCAGTATGGCCGCCGTGGCATGCATGGCGGCATTGGAATCGCCGATGGCCATTGGTGCTGGCATCGGAGGGTCCGACTGACCACAATAGCCGCTCGCCGCCTGGGCAATAATATCAAAACCAGGTTCATTGGCATAAGACCCGAATTGCCCGAAACAGGAGATCTCACAGTAGATGATGCGAGAATTGATTTTCTTAATATCTTCATAACCGAGCTGAAGGCTTTTCATTGTACCGGGGGCCATATTGGATAAAACTATATCCGATTTCTTGGCAAGAGCCCTGATGATATTCAATCCTTTTTCAGTTTTCAAATTTATAGATAAACTCTTTTTCCCACGGTTTAAAAAAACAGCGTAACTGCTCTGGGCAACACCGTTTCTCTCCAGAACGAGAGAATAATGCCGTTCCAATGCCCCGGTTTCGACCGGCTCAACTTTAATAACTTCCGCCCCAAGGTCAACCAGTTGCCTGGTTGCAAACGGGCCTGCATAAACCCAGGTAAAATCGAGCACTCTTAATCCCTTAAGGGCATGCTTCTCTTCCGTCATGTTCTTATTCCTCCTGTTTGGTCTTTCCCCTCATTGACCAGAATATCGATGCGCTCTAATCGAGCCTTGGCCGCCTTGACCACAGCGTCTATCTTTCACGTTTCTACAGGTTTCCCGCCACAGGGAATACATTGACACCGAATGCTTTTTCCATTTTCAGGACCGCAGTATCCGGATTCTTTAATTTATCTTTTCAGATTCTCGATGATCGTCACAACGCCCTGACCACCGCCACAGCAGGCGCCAAAGGTTCCATAGCGGCCACCCCGGCGGATCAATTCTTTCATGCAGAACATGGCAATGCGAGCGCCTGATGCCCCGTTGGGATGACCAAAGGCGATGGCGCCTCCATTGGGGTTCCAGTTGTCCATATTGACCTTTTCCCCTGTCTGTTTTTCCAATTCCCTGATAACCACCAAGTTTTGGACGGCAAAGGCTTCGTTACATTCGACGACATCGAAATCAGCCAGCTTGAGACCACCAGCCCTTTTCATGGCCACAGGCAGCGCATAAGCAGGTGCAACGCCCATAATGGCCGGATCAACACCCCATTCGGCACTACAGATCCACCTGGCCATGGGTTCATAGCCCAGCTCCTCGGCCTTTTCCCGCGTCATCATCAGCACAAAAGCACTGCCATCATTCAAACCAGATGAATTGCCAGCTGTTACCGAACCGCCCTTTTTGAAGGCCGGAGGAAGGGCGGTCAATCCATCAAGGGGCGTCAGACGAGGGAACTCGTCCACTTTAAATTCCAGAGGGGGTTTCTTCTTTCCCTGAGATACGGAAACAGGGATGATCTCATCGACAAAGAGACCCGCCTCAATCGCTTTCTTAGCTAATGTCTGGCTACGGAAGGCAAACTCGTCCTGCTCCTGACGAGAGATCTTGTACAAGTCAGCCAAATTCTCCGCCGTCAGACCCATCTCAAAGGGAAGATAGGTCCTGCCTTCCTCCGCAGGCGGCTGAAGCTGGAATTCAAGTAACTTTATGGGATTAACCCGATATGGCTCCACACTGGTGGCATATTTCCGGGGCAGTTGACTGAAGGATTCCATCCCCCCGGCAATGATGATATCCGCCTGACCAGCTAGAATCTTCCATGCTGCGTGATTGATGGCATCGATGGCGGAACCGCACTGCAACTCCACAGCAGAAGCCGATGTTGAGTAGGGCATCCCCGCATAAAGAAGGGCCCAACGTGCCGGGTTTATCGCCTGGGCAGGATGGAAGGCCATCCCCATATAAACATTATCCACCCGCGCCCGCTCACAGATCTTTGTCTTTTCTACGAGACCCTTGAGCCCGATACCGGCAAGCTGCTCGGCCGTATAATCCTTCAAGCTGCCGCCTATCTTCCCGAAGGCGGTTCGCGTTCCCTCTACAAAAAACACTTCTCTCTTTTCCATAGTTATCCTTATTAAGTTGGAAGCCTAATTAGAGGCCCAGATATCTCTGTAAGATTTCCTGTTTCTCCCGAAGAATGCCCACTTCACCGTCCCATTTGACTTGCCCTTTTTCCAGGATATAAGCTCGGTCGGAAAGCCTGAGGGTAACCTTAGAATTCTGCTCGGACAATAAAATAGTCATGCCTTCCTCTTTCAATGCCCTGATCTGAATTTCCAGTTCTTTAACGAGCAGTGGCGAAAGACCTTCGGTGGGTTCATCCAGGAGCAGCAGTTCGGGATTTCCCATCAGGGTCCTGGCGATCGTCAACATTTGCTGCTCCCCTCCAGAAAGGGTCCCACCCAATTGGGTCTGTCTGGTTTTTAAGATGGGAAATAGTTGATAAACCCGTTCTATGGTCCATGGTCCCTTTTGTCCTTTTTTCAGCCCCATTTCCAGGTTTTCTTCGACGGTCAAATTGGGAAAAATGACGCGATCCTCGGGCACGAAACCGATGCCCAGATAGGCGATCTCAAAAGGCCTTTTCCCTCGAATCGAGGTTGCATTGAAAAGGATACTGCCGGACCGGGGGACGGTCAAGCCCATAATACTTCGTATTAGGGTCGTTTTACCCACGCCGTTCCGGCCCAGGACGCAAACCACTTCGCCTTTGTCCACCTGAAGGGATACGTCAAACAAAATATGGCTAATGTCGTAGTAGGTGTTAACATTCTTCAGTTCAAGCAACATCATACTTCCTCGGCCAGATAGATTTTTTGGACCTGATCATTGGCCCGTATCGCTTCGGGAGTCCCTTCGGCTATGATTGAGCCGAAATGCATCACCCGCACCTTTTCGGATATGCCGAAAACAATATTCATATCATGTTCAATAAACAGGAGGGTCAGATTCCGGGATCGCACGATTTGTTGAATCAGCTCCATGGTTTTATGGGATTCCTCGGGGCTCATTCCGGCCGTCGGTTCATCCAGCAAGATGAACTCGGGAAAGGTCCCTAAGGTGATGCCGATTTCCAATAAGCGCTGGTCCCCGTGGGCCAGTAGACCGGCCAGCCTGTCCTTTTGGTCGCCGAGCCCCAAGCTACCCAGGATTTCATCGGTTTCCTTTTGGTAAAAATGGTCGGCCTTCTGAAAAATATTGCGGGTCCTTTTCTGCCAGGCCATTAAGGCCACCTGGACATTGTCAAAAGCCGTCAGTCTTGGAAAAATATTGGTCTTCTGAAAAGACCGGCCGATACCGGTGCGGCAGATCCGGTGGGGCGACAAGCCCGTGATTTCCTGATCTTTGAAATAGACGGCCCCAGAATCCGGTTTCAGATGGCCGGTTAGTATATTGAACAGGGTCGTCTTGCCAGCTCCGTTGGGTCCGATGATGGAGCTAATTTCCCCCTTTTTCAGGGTAAAGGATACCTGAGTCACCGCCATCAGGCCCCCAAAGGATTTTATGAGCTTTTCCACGCGAAACATACGAGTTAAGCCTGTTCCCCCCTTCTCCGACGCAAGGCCATGCGCTCGGCAATAAATCCGGCTATGCCCCCTCGAAGAAACAGCAAAAGGAGGATAATGATCAGGCCGAGGACTAATGGCCAGAATTGGGTATACCCGGTGATAACCTTGTCCAGAAATAAATAGACGATTGATCCAACGATGGGTCCGAAAAAGTTATAAATGCCGCCAAGCAGACAGACCACCAACATCTCTGTGGACTTTATCCAATGAGCGTAGTTGGGGAAGACATTCTTGTTGAACCCGCAAAACAAGGATCCGGCCACCCCCAAAAAAAATCCGGAAAGGACAAAGGTGGATAGTTGATAGAGGCGAACGTTGATCCCAATGGATTCCGCCCTTTGGGCGTTTTCCCTCATGGCCTGAAGGGTCTTGCCAAAGGGCGATTTTATGATCAGCCATAAGAGGGCCAGGCAAAGGATGATAATAAAAAAACTAAAATAATAATAATGGGTGATGGATTTTAACATCTGGGGAATAGGGATGTCCACAATGCCGTTGTCCCCCCTGGTAAATGCATACCATTCGAAAATAATGGTATGGATAATCTGGGCAAAGGCCAAGGTCAGAAGAGCGAAATAGACCTGGGTCAGACGGACGCAAAACCAGCCGATGAGCACGGCCGATGCGGCGGCGACCAGGGGCCCGGCGGCAAAGGCCAGGGCAAAGGGAAGGTTGGTATCGATCAGAATCAGGGCCGTGGCATAAGCCCCGACCGCATAAAAACCGGCAGGCCCAAAGGACACCATGCCGGCATAACCCAGCATCAAATTGAGCCCGCAGGCAGCCAGAGCCAGGATCAACATTTCGTTGACCAAGCTGATCCAACCTTCTGAAAGAAAGCCAGGAAGAATAAGGAAACCGACCATTACCGCGATCAGGCCGAACATGGATTTCGTTTTTTTCCTGTTACCCATGGACGGCTTCATTCGGGTTCTCCCATAAGCCCCCAAGGACGAATAATCAAAATAACGATCATTAGAATGAAGGCAAAGGCCACGGCCAGCCTTGGGGCGACCAGAATCCCGAAGGCGTTGACCAGTCCAAAAATCAATGATCCCAGAAAGGCACCGGACAGACTGCCCAGCCCGCCGATGACGATAATGATGAAACATTCGATCAGGACGATCATATCCATGCCCGGCATGGCCGAAGCGGTGGGGACCACCAGGGTACCCCCTAACCCGGCCAACCAGCAGCCGAGCATGAAGACCACCGTGTAGGCCCTGGGCACATTCGTCCCCAGGGCATTGGCCATCTCCCGGTTATAGGTCATGGCCCGGATGACCTTGCCCAATCGGGTGTAGTGGATCAGAGCCCAAAGGCCGATAAAGATCACAGGGCCGCAGGCAATTAAGAACACATTATAACTCGGGAAGGGCATCCCCATAACGAATACCGGTCCCTGAAAAGGCCAAGGTGTGGTGACCAGATGGTATTCCACTCCCCAGGCCAATTTGCATAAATCCCCGATCACGAGGACCAGGGCAAAGGTCAATAGGTACTGGTCCAGGTGCTCCCGATCGTAAATCCGGCGCAATAATATCACCTCGATCAATCCTCCGAAAATCGCAACTCCTATGGGGGCCAGAAGCAGGGACCACCAAAAGGCGCCGCCGAATGAGGTGAGAACAGAGCTGACCCAATAACACAAATAGGCCCCCATCATATATAAGGTGCCGTGGGCCAGGTTGAGGATCCGCAAAGTGCCGAAGACCAAGGAAAGGCCTACGGCAATAAGGAAGATGACCATCCCCGTACTGATGCCGCTTAGGATTTGAATGATTATTCCTTGAAGGTTCATGTGCTTGCTGTTTCTCTCAAGGGTTTCCCAAAAAGGGTCCAAGGATTCGAGTCCCGCCTTAGCGAGACTCGAATCCTTGAACCTGGTCCTTTACTTTTTCGTTCTGATCGCCTCGATTTCAGAACAACTCTTGTAGCCCTTGGCCGGTTCCAGCAGCACCGGATTAGTGATATGGGGCCAAGGCAAGTCGGCGGTCACTGTGACCGGTCCCACCCAGAAGGGCCAGAGGGTCTGGTGATCGCAGGCCCTGATTTGGATTTTGCCAACGACGGTATTGAGCTCCATCCCTTCCAGGGCGTTGATGAATTTTTCGATATCAACGGCTTTGGCCTTCTCGATGGCCTGTTTCAGGGCATAAACCGTGGTATATCCGGTCACCGAAAGGCCGGCATACATCCCGGAGGCCTTATTGAATTTGGGCCAATAGGCGTTGCTTATGGGATTATTTATCAGCCAGTAAGGATAATGGCTACCGCCAATGGACCCCTTGGGATAGATGTCTTTGCCCATTTTGGAGAGGGCCTCCATATTGCCCCAGTCCTGTCCACAATGTTTTACCCGGTCAAAGTATCCGAAAGCCCAGGCAGCCTTGGTAAAAGAAATGACATCGCCCCCCCACAAAGAACAGTAAACAAAATCGGCGCCTGCGGACATGATTTTAGAAATATAAGGGGTCCAATCCTGATTGCCCACTTTAGGCCAGAGTTCGCCGATGACCTTGGCTTCGGGAACCAGTTTGGTATAGGCCTCCATAAAATCGGCTTTCGACTTGTGTCCGTACTCGTAATCGGGGCCGATGATGAATATTTTTTTACCACCCCAATCTTTGGCCGCCCCAGTGGCTACTGACCGGGTATAGGACTCGGTATTGGTACTGATCCTAAAAACATACCGATGGCCTTTTTCCTCGGTGATCGCTGCCGACTGGGCGGTAGTGATAATAAAAGGAACTTTCGCCTCTTTACAATAAGCCGAAACAGCCAAGGCCACGGCACTGCTGACGGTCCCCTGGATCCATTGGACCTTTTGATTCAGGATCAGATCCTTGGCCTCCCGGACGGCATTTTCCGGATTCAATTTGTCGTCTCGGGGGATCACCTCTAGAGGGCGGCCTAAGATACCCCCGGCCTTGTTGATTTCATCCACGGCGATTTTGACGGCCTCTAGATCGGGAATCCCGTAAACCTGTCCGGTTCCTCCACTCAGGCTGTGCAGAAATCCAAACTTGATCGGCTCGGCGGCATAGATAGGCAAAGAAGTTAGAAAGCTTACGAGCGTTGCTATCAGCGTAATGATAATAGTTCTTCTCATGTGCTGCTCCTTTCGGGAAGGTAGATGAATTAATTGAATAAGCAATAAGGTGCCGGTTTGTTCTTGAAATAAATATTCTTGGAAAATTTATTTTTTGCCCTTCAGACCACCTCCATTCGTAATTTAAAACCGATAAATAAGATAATGGAAAAGAAAAAGCAATACTGAATATAGGTTACAATATTATATCAATGAACGACCATTCATTAAAATGCTGGCCAACGTTAACATAATGGCGGAAATTATGTCAAGTAAAAAATGGGGCCTAAAACCGGCTGGCCAATTTTCATTCCCAATCGGATAAAACAACTAATTATAATTAAAAACTCAAGGCATCAATTAGAAATTGGCCTTAACACCTTAACAGATATAAATATTCTCAGCCCCTATTGGACAATCCAGAAAAAAAACCAATCCCTAATAATAAATCGGAGCTTACTTTTTGCCAAGTTGTTAAAAGTGAAGGGGAGCAAGAGTCTTTTTATATTGACTTTTTAAATACCAACAATCAGGTTTCTGACGCTGTTCGTACGTGTTCCACCCTCAGTCAATTCCCCCATTTCCTGAGCTACTTGCCCAGCACGATCCCCGTCGGGTCTATCTCCTCCCGCAGGATCTTCAGGTACTCAGGCGGCCTCGGTCAGAATAACGCCAATCTTCTTCCTACTCCTCTTTCAGAGCTCAATCTACACCCTCAGCAATACCGCCTCTCCCTGCGACAGGCCCCCGCAGATAGCCGCAACGCCTTGACCGCCGCCCCGTCTCATGAGCTCGTACATCATGGTCATGGTGATACGGGCGCCTGACGCGCCGACGGGATGGCCCATAGCGATGGCGCCTCCGTTGACATTGGTCTTCGCCTGGAGTTCGGCGATCTTTTTCGGGTCATCCTTTGCGAGCATCTTGAGCGAAATCAGCGTTACTGCTGCAAAGGCCTCGTTGATTTCGATGAGGTCCATATCATTAATGCTCTTCTGCTGTTTAGCAAGCAGCTTCTCAATCGTAATGGCAGGCACGCAGGCCATGTATTTGGGCGAGCCTGCCGCACACCCCACGGCTTCAACAACGGCAAGAATCTTAAGCCCTTTCTCCTCTGCCTTCTTGCGCGTCATCATCATTATCGCCGAAGCTCCCGAGTTCATGCCGGGGGCATTGCCTGCAGTTACCGTCGGGCTTCCGTACACCGGTTTCAACTTCGCAAGCGCCTCAAGGGAACTGTCTTTTCTCGGCTGCTCATCCTTTTCCATAAGAAGTGGCGCTTTCCTGGGCTGGGGCACCTCGATCGCCATCAGTTCTTCGCCTATTTTGAATTTACCCTCCTCGTAGGCCTTGAACCAGCGCTGATTGCTTAGGAGCGCCCACTCGTCCTGCTGCTGGCGGGTCACCCCATATTCCACCGCCACCTCGCCGCTGTCTGTCGCAACAGGGGCAAAACCCTTTCTGCTATAACCCAGCTCAAAAAGGACGTCCTCGATCTCAATCGGTCCGAGCTTATTGCCCCATCGGGCCTTGTCGGCCTTTACGATGAGTGCCGTATTTCCCATGCTCTCCGCCCCGGAGGCGATCACGATTTCGGCGTCCCCCCCCTTGATGGCCCGATATCCGAGACGCAGGGCCGTCATGGAAGAACAGCAGGCCCGGTCGATTGTGAGCGAGATGGTCTCTTCGGGGAAGCCTGCAAGAAGCGTAATCTGACGGGCAGGCACATTGGTGTAAATGGCATATTCAGCAGGGATGCAGGTTCCATAATAAACCTCATTCACCTCTTTGGGATCGACACCGGTCCTCCTTATAATCTCTTTCAGCACCATGACGCCCAGGTCCATGCTGAGAGTTGTTTTGAGAACACCGTCGAATTTGCCAAAGGGCGTACGTACTGCTTCTACTATTACAACATCATCACTTTTACTCATTTATTTCCTCCGTATTTATTGATGATACATCTATGGTTACTTCCCCTTGAATTGGGGTTTTCTCTTTTCCAGGAAGGCTTTTACGCCTTCGAAACAGTCTTCGGTGTGAAACGCATGGTCATAGCATTGTGATTCCAGGGCAAGACTCGTCTGGAGGTCTGCCTGCGCCCTATGATTGATTGCCATTTTTGCCAGGCGCAGGGCAACAGGACCCATGCCACACAGCTTTTCTGCTGCCGCCTGAACCGTGGCGTCAAGGTCAGCAACCGGTACCACTTTACTCACCAGGCTGATACGAAAGGCTTCCCGTGCATCGATCCGCTCACCTAACAGAATAAGCTCCTTGGCCTTGCCCACACCCAGGATCTTCACAAGACGCTGCGTAGCACCATAACCCGGGATGAGGCCGAGGCCGACCTCCAGCTGGCCGAAAACGGCGTTTTCCGCGGCGATACGGATGTCACAGCAGAGTGCAATCTCCGTTCCGCCCCCCAGGGCAACACCATTAATACGGGCAATGACCGTCTTTGGAAAAAACTCTATACGTGTACACATCGCCTTTCCCTGGATCGCCTTATCTGACCAGAGGGGATCATTGAGGGTGCAGATGAGATCGCCGCCGGAAATGAACGATTACTGTCTGAAATGTGCATAAAAAAGGCAGAACCGAATGACCCTACCTATTATTTTTGGTTTCGATGAGTTTACTATTTCCTAAACTTCCTCCTGAGTCCTGCCAACCCAATTAAACCAGTACCAAGTAGGAGCATGGTAGCAGGTTCAGGGACGGTTGGGATTAGTTGACCGCCGCCCCAGGTTGGGGCACCGATTATTGCCCAACAAATTTAGGCTTCCGTTTTTCAATGAAGGCGGCCATGCCTTCTTTCTTATCCTCTGTGGAAAAAAGGATGGTAAATCCCTGGCGTTCGATTTCCAAGCCTTCTTTCAGAGGGGTGTTTATTCCCGCGTTCATAACCCCCTTGATGACCCGCAATCCAAAGGGCGGTCGACTCATCAGGCGTTTGGCGAATTTATCCGTTTCCGCCTCCAGTTGATCCTTAGGGACCACCATATTCACCAGCCCCAGTCGATAGGCCTCCGGGCCGTCAATGAAGTCTCCCATAAATACAAGTTCCTTGGCCTTGGTCATACCGATCAACCGGGGAAGTCTTTGGGTCCCCCCGCCTCCGGGAAGAACACCCAGTTTGACTTCCGGCAGACCGAATTGGGCATTGTCCGCGGCAATCCGGAAATCACAGCAAAGGGCTAATTCCAGCATTCCCCCGAGACAAAATCCTCCGATAGAGGCGATCGTCGGCTTTCCCAGATTTTCAAGTATGGGATAGGCACTGTTTTCCCCGCTGAAGATATAACATTCGGCACTGGATTTCATATTGGAGAGCATCTGAATATCGGCCCCGGCGCCGAAAAGATCGACTCCACCGGTCAAGATCACCACTTTGACTTCCGGATCTTTTTCCATCTCTTGAAAAATAATAGTCAACTCTTCAAAGACTTTTCGATTTAAGGCATTGAGCTTGTCCGGACGGTTGAAAACAACGATTCCCCGTCCGCTTCCTTTGTTATACCTAATAGTTTCGAAATCCATAGGTCTCCTCCCTGAAAAAGGATTAAATGTCCATGAAAAACCATATGCCGTAGGCCGTGGATCGTGCCCTTAAAAAAATTTGATAATAATTTCCTTTTGAATGGGAAGAGTATAAGGAACGAAAAAGACACGGTCAAGGAGAAAGATGAGTCGGAAGGCAAGGGGACAAAGAGGATCTTCTGAAGGAAATGGGACTATTCAGGGTTGAACTTTACAGGTACAAGGCGATAACAGGAAAAAGGAGAGCCGAATCCCAAATTTTTGACAGATTTTTCCCATTGCATCCTGATCTTTCTTTATCTCAAACGATTGAGTGATCCGAGGAAACCTCAAAATCCAGGTCAAAATCTTCCTTATAAAAAGGAAGCTGGGAATCCGATGAGTCTATTTGAAGTTCAGGGGCTTTTGGTTTGGATGGAATATCGGGATTGGCAAATTTATCAATTATCGTTTGTACTCTTCCGTTTTATCCAAAACGGCAAGATGAGGATTACAGGAAGAACTCCTCGTTTTCTTGAAACTTTGCCCCACTGCACTGAATTCAACGAGTACACCTACAAATCTTTTAAAAACATAGGCACACAAATCAACGATTACCAATAGAAATGTGCGATAGAAACTCCCCGAATTCCACCACCTTTTTTTGATGACAGGATGGGCAAAAGTGGCGGCGTTTACAGGAAAAGGCCAATAAGTATTCATGACCGCCGCCCGCATCCACCATGTTTTCCGTTCGGCCAGTAGTCGATGATATACCGAAAATCGCCTCCCCGCATCTGGGACAGGCGTTATCGGGTTCAAGGATCCGTTTCGCACACTTGCGACATTTGATGATCAGGAACATGGGTTATTTATCTACCTCGATAGCCATGAGCAGTCATGTGTCAGCGTGGTATAATCATTATGTGAATGCAGATTGAAGAAAACCCCCTCATCCAGAGCGGAATTGTTTACAGGGATGTTGCCCAGGCCGGCAAAAAAAGTACTTGCGGTATCGATTATCGTGTTTGCGACATTGCGGGCATGGGATTGGCAACCGACATTATACCCCGTGGCCGTGCCCGTGTTTTTGACCGTAATTATGAGAGAAGGTCTGTTGTATGACGTCATTGTCTTCTCGATGGCAGTGATAACAAAGTTGGCTTTAGGCGAAGCACCGCCGCCTGATGAGCTACCACCACTGCCACAAGAAACGGTTAAAAGCAAAAGAACCAAAGCCAAAAAGAAAAATAATTTCCAAAACATTATTATTCTCCTTATTTTATGTTCAATTGCAGATTTATCAATTTTAGCCCTCTGTTGTTACGTCCAGCTCATATGTACTAAAATTTTTCTAATAATTCCGCTTTCTTTTTATTATATTCTTCCTGGTTAATTAACCCTTTCTTTAAAAGGTTGTTTAAGGTCTCGATCTTTTCTTCAATCTCTTCCTTTTTGGGTGTAGAAGTCGTAGTACTTAGTTTAGGATGGTTGTAGCTTGTCAACTCTTCAAGGATGGGGCCGGTCTGGATATATGAGATCGCCTTAACGTAATTTTTAACCTCAGGGCTATACCAAATCTCAACAACCCTCCCACCCGTATCACTTTTGCCGAGTAAATAGTAAGCATCAAAGTCTCCCGCCGGAACTTTAACCTTGCCATAGCCTTTAACCTCGTAATGGGTGGATAAATTCATGGTGCCAGTGGAGGTTTTCATCGTTCCGGTAGCATTCCAGGTTTTACCAACCGATAAAGGCCAGTCATACGGCCTAAGCGGAGGCGTGTATTCCCTTTCGATATTGTTATCTTTGTCTAACCTTGCTGCCACCCCGAGTGCTTCATTATAAAGCAAAAACTTTCCCAGGGCATTTGTCACACGATAAACAGTTTGGCCTTTAAAATCTTCTTTCATAAAAACCTTCAGATATCCTCCCCGACCATTAATCAAATAGTGCCATTCTGAGTTTTCTGTCCATACTGGTTGAAGACATGGCGGTGCTTTAACTTCTCCCTGTCTTTCAAGTTTTGGGGCCTCACTTTTTTCAAATTCTTCTAATGGGACATACCCCAGGGTTTTATATCTACTAACACAATCTTGATAATTCGCTATGGCTACAGGTGTACCCAACCAACCAAAACCAAAAGTTGAACAGTTGGCTTGATGTTTGGTAGTGGGATTGATCATTATTTGGGAAGGAGCAGCGCATCCAGTTACGATTATAAATAATAACATTAAACAAAAAAGTGATTTCATAATGGAACTCCTTTTTCTTTAATTCCTGGTTAAAAACAAAAACCCCACCTCTCTCTTAAGAAATGGGGTCTTATCATTTGATCGGAACTCCTTTAAAAAGGGTTGCCAACAAGAAAGTTTGGTTAATTTCTTATAGACTTCTTATACCTCAATTACCAAAAAGTCAATAAATCTTAAGCCCCTTTTGTTGATTACCGTTTGAACTCTTGTCTTTTTTCAAAAATGGAAGTTTGAGGACTACAGGAAGAACTCCTCGATAATCTTCTATAAAAATTCCCTTCCTCTCCGACATCATCCGCCCTTCACCTACTACCGTTGAATTAAGTGATGGTTGGGGGATTGAAGATTACTGTTTGTACTAAGCAAGCCCCCTCACAGTCAGATGTGGCGGTTAACGGAGGGTATACCCCCGGCCATCCATACAGGCGTCCAAGGCCCGGTAATAATCCTGACTTTTTTGGACTTGCTGGGCCTTTGACATATCCGTTGGCGGAGGTTTAGTCAAATCAACCCCAGACTGGTTCATGGCCCAAGTCTCACACTCCTTCCGGTCTTTGGTTAGTTGCTCCTGACTTTGACCTTTGTGGGGATAGAAGAAGACCTGGCCTCCCGTAGCCGGGGGCTGAGTGACCTCTCCAGAGGGTGGAGTGGAATAAGCTGGTGGGGGAGTTGAATAATAATAATCCGGGGGAGGCGCCCCCTTTGTAAGCATCATTGGCCTTGTGAATGCAGGATTATTTCTCACTTCGTCAATAATGATGTATTTGGAATAAAGTCCTATAAAGTTATTCTTGTCTATTGCCTTGAGTTCTGCAAAATAGTCTCCTCTCCAACCTGAATACATCATCAAATAAAGGCTATCTCGGCTAACAATGCCTTTCGCAGGATAGTCGCCGAGCGTTCCGATGATACGATTCTCTTCCTGTTTGAATGTTGCTAACCCCCATTCTGGGGAATACCAGGTACCAGAAACATCCAATTCAGATTTGTCTGTCTTGGAAGCAAGCCAGTACTCCCCTCTCGTAATGTGCACTCCGCAAGATATGAGAAAGATAGCTGAGCTTAGGATGATTGCGATTCTGCAAAAACGGATTCTTGAATTCATACCACACCTCATTTTTGATAAGACTTTGCTTTTGAATGGTCAGAGTATAAAATAAGAAAAAGACCGGGTCAAGAAGTGAAATAGGTCGAAAGGCGAGGGATGGAAGCTGAGATTCCGAGTAGTCTATCTGAAGTTCAAGGGCTTTGAGTTTAGGTGGGGGTCTCTGGTTGGTTTCCCAATAGTTAAATCTCCTTCCGACTTTATAACGATTACTGATTGAACTCTTGTCTTTTTTCAAGAATGGAAGTTTGAGGATTACAGGAAGAACTCCTCGTTTTCTTGAAAATTTGCCTCCCCGCACCGAATTCAGCGATAACATCTACAAATATGCTTGATTGGTATTTGCTTGAATTAGCGATTACGGGTTGAATTCAACAAGATCCTTCATGGTCATATGAGGCGAATCGCTGCCCTCACCTGAACGAAAAGATCCCTCCGGCCCTTTCCAAAAGACATAAGGAATCCTGTTTTGAAAAAGAGGCCAAGGCCTTCCATGATAAAATCCGCCAAAGATA
>Ga0209777_10002086_pt1 | contig 27102 bp, 24 predicted proteins | sample FrelakmetHBP12HB_FD_187147 | JGI IMG/M metagenome (GOLD analysis project Ga0209777, IMG submission 187147) | Freshwater lake sediment microbial communities from the University of Notre Dame, USA, for methane emissions studies -HBP12 HB (SPAdes)... | ecosystem: Environmental > Aquatic >...
GGGTGGAGCAACGACGGGCTCGGAATCAAGGGTGAGGGCCACTTCCTCGCGGGCGAGCTCGGCGGCTCGAGCCGGGACAACTTCTTTGCCCTGCTTTTGCCGAACTTGCTTCAACAAGTTCTTGTATTGCTCGTTCTCGGGCTCGCGGTCGGCCAGTTTTAGATAGGCCTGCTCCGCTTTGGCGAAGTCGCCGGACTGGGCGTAGGCGTGTCCGAGAGCATCCAGCACTTCCGGGATGGTGTACTCGTCCGCGGCCTTATCGCACACACGGTAGAGCAACTCGAGCGTCGGGAGGTGGCTGCCGGATTTGCTCCAAATCCGGCGCAGAGCCTCCGTCAAGGCGGCGGTGTCTTTCTTTTCGATCAACTCGTCCGCGACTTCCGCCAAGGGTTTGAGAGCCGCGTCAAGATCGCCCTTCTCCAGGCACAACGCCGAGAAAGAGGACAGGGGAGCAAAGTCTCCACCGCTGGTCCGATAGACTTCCATGACCAGGTTTTTTGCCTCCGCCAGCTTCTGGGCCGCGAGGTAGGCCTTCAAGAGTAGTTGCTTGGCGGCAGGGTCATCCTTGAGCTCCGGCGTGGACGCGATGATCTGTTCGACTTCGCCCGGGGCTTGGCGCGCCAGGGCGAGACGGGCCCGCAGGAGCCGGGCTGAAGGACTCTTGGGGTTCAACCCCAAGGCCTTGTTCAGGGCGGCCTCGGCGGGTGCAAGCTCACCGCGTCGGAGAGCCAACTCCGCCGCTTCGGTGTAAACCTGCGCCGCCTCCTCTTTTCGGCCTATTTGCTCGCAGAACGTGGCCAAGCGGCTGCGAGCCTGGGCACTTTCCGGCTCGAGTTGCACCACTTTGCGAAGAAGGTCCGCCGCCTTATCATTTTGATTTTTCTTCTTGTAAAACTCGACGGCCTGCAAATACTGGTCGCGGGCTTCGCGACCTAAGCCTTGGACTTGGTAGAGATCAGCGAGCTTGATCAGAGGTTCGACAGCGTTGGAATCGACTTTGCTGATCTTCCTGTAAATGGCGATCGCCTTGACGGTATACCCCTCCTGGACGTACGAATCCGCAAGCTTGTGGAATTGCTTGAGGGCCTCGGAGACGTTTCTCTCACGAACGTAGAGGTCGCCTACCGTGTTAAGGAGGGTTAAGTCGGAGGGTTCTTTCTCAACGATGTCCAAGTACTGCTTGATTGCCTGAGAGAGCTTGCCTTGACTTACAGACTTCTCAGCCTCCTGCAGCGCCTTGGCTTTGTTAAAAGCCATTCACCTGCTCCGGAACTCCTACGAAAATGGCGGTCAATCTTCGTACCGTAGCACACGCCCCCTATCAAGTCAACGTGCAGGTGGCCCCAAACCGCGCTTTATCAATTAAGTAACCCCTTTTTTGACAGACAGTTGGCCCCCCTCTTGGGGCGGGAGTTGGCTGGCCTCGCCAGAGAGGGTGGTCTGGCCCGTTTACATCACCGGCCCCCGCCTCTAAGGCATCCAGAAATGCGAAGCGTGGTTACTTCTCGACGGGCAATGTCGGACTAAGGCTCCAATCCTCCCAAGACCCATCGTAAATTCGGACACGCGGGTAGCCCAGCAGCCGCAAGGCAAAGTAAATCTCCGCGGCGCGGATGCCGACCTGGCAATAGCTCACGACTTCGCGGTCAGGAGTAACTTGCGCGTCCTGAAAGAGCCTGGCGAGCGGATTCGGCTCAAGGAAGGTTTTGATTTCGCCCGGTGATAGGGTGCGTGTCCATTCAATACTTATGGCGCCCGGGATTCGGCCGCCTCGGGGTCCGATCACCTTCTCCCCTCGAAATTCTGCCGGCGAGCGGGTATCCACGAGGATGACCCCAGGGTCATTCAGGTGAGCGTTTACCCATTCCGAGGTGGCGATAAGGCTTGCCTGGGGCGCGGGCGTGAAATCTCCGGGCGCCACCTGGGAAGCCTCTGAGGTCGTCGGGCGCCTTTCAGCCAACCACTTCCCGAATCCCCCGTTCAAGACCTGCAAGCGCGAGTGGCCGAAAAACTCCAGGAGGTAGAACACGCGGGCGGCGAAGCGATGGCCCTGATCGTCGTAAATCACTACTCGCGAGTCAGCACGGATGCCTGCCGCCCGGAAGAGTTGCTGCGCGCGCTCCAGAGGCAGAGGGAATCCCCGGCGGTTGGCTTCCAGATCATCAGTGGTGGGCGCCGGAAGGTTCACGGCTCCCGGCAGATGGCTCTGGCTGTACTGGTCCGGCAGCCGCGCGTCCACAAGGCGGAGTTGGGGGTCCGAAAGCTGGGCCGCGAGCTCCTGAGTCTCCAGCAGTAGCTGCGGATTGTGGTAGTGCGGGGACTGCGCGACGCAATCAGCGGGGGGAACCAGAATCAAGAGCACCAGCCACCTCATTCTTTCCATGTTTGTGCCCGGAGAGTGAACCTTCACCGTTGCCCTTCCCCTGTGATGCCTGCCCGCATTCGTAAGCCTACGCGGAGGGCGGTTTAGGCAGCGGAGGAGGAAGGGCTCGCGCCTTGCATTCCGACTGAAAATTCGCCTGCTTGTGACTGCCGTCGCAGAAAGGCTTGTCCTTCGAATGCCCGCACCGGCAGAGGCTGATCAGGGTGCGCCCGGCCAGATCGAAAGCGTTGCCCTCCGCATCGCAGATTGAGAATTCGCCTTCCACTCTCAGCGGACCATCTTTCCTGACCGTGAGTTTTGCCACTTGTTCAACCTCCGGCTAGTATTTCCATTCAACGCCTTCTCAGCCCCCACCCGCTGAAAGTCGAGGCTCGAAGGTCGAAGAGGGCGGTGTTTGGAGAGAGCGGCGATGAACTGCATAGAGTTTCGCCGTATGAATTCAAGAAAACCCGACGGACCGTTACGCCAAAGGGCTTGGTCAGCACCAGCACCAGGATCATAAAGAAGACGAGAGCGATAACGCCATGCAAGGCCATGCACTCCCCGCGCCGCATTTCGATTCGCCCCGCCTGGAATGCCCTGGCGCGCAAATACACCCTGAGGTCCAGGACAATGAGCACCATCACCAGCAGAAGCTTCAAGTGCAGCCAGTGTTCTTTCAGGTATTCAGGGTTGCGCGTCACCAGGGTTGTTCCCGTAATGATCATGAGAGCCGCTCCGGGATGCACCAGTCCGTTGAAGAGCTTTCTCTCCAGGCGAGCGAACGCCGCGCGCGCCTCCGGTGCCGCCGCCTCGGTATGAACGGCCAAAACATGCGTAACCACCAGCAGGCTTCCCAGCCAAAAAACCAATCCCAGGATGTGGAAGACCAGCGTCCACGCTACCATGCCACCTCGCAATCGACAGCGCCTGCGTTTCCGCCGTCTCGATGGGATGGGACGGGCGGAAATAGCGCTAACGCTTCGGCAGGCTCAGTCGCGAACCCGGAACTCGTTGACGCCTCCCGGCCCCTATGGGAGAATACACTGTAGCCGTGTGGGGGAGCTAGCATGTCACAGTATTTTATTCCCGTCGGGGAAGTCGTCAAAGGCGAACCCAAGTCTGCGGGCATCGACACGCCTCGCAAAAAGAAACCCAAAGAACTCGCCGTGATCACCGAGTGTTGTACGGGCTGCGCTGGGTCTCCGGCCTGCGTCCCGTACTGCCCGGTGGAAGACTGCATGTACTGGGTCACCGACGAAGATCATCCTCCCTTTGGCCGCATCGAAGTTGATCCTCAACTCTGTATCGGGTGCAAGAAGTGCACCAGCAAAGGTCCGGACGGATCCTTCCTGGATGGCTGCCCTTGGGATGCCATCGAGATGGTGCCCATCGAAGAAGTTGAGGCCAAACTCGGCTTCAAGTTTCAAATCTGAGCCCCCCATCTCCTACCGCCACAGGTTGGTCGACGAGCAGGGGCGCAGCGTCCGTCAGCAGACGGGTGCCCCTACGGCCGCAGATTCGCCCGTTGCCGGATCGCCTGCGCCGTTGCCGCTGCCTGCTGGCGAATCCTGTCGGGCATATTAGGAACGCCGCGGGCAAATCTCTCCACCTCGTCGAGGTCCTGGAGTTGCCCCACAAGATAGAGCGCTCGCAGGGCATCCCACACTTGTGACTCTCCCGGCGAAATCATGGCCAGGGCGTCACCGGCGGAAACCCGCGCCCCTTCCTCGGCCAGGCGTCTCTCCACCTCCCCAACAGCCGGCGACACAACATCCACAGCGCTGCTGGAACCGGGAGCATTTGGACGGAGGCGCGCCACCACACTGCCGCCCGAGACCGCGTCATGCACTTTCAAGCGGAATTCCAGCGTCCCGGCCAGCGGTGCGACCAAAGTGTAAGGCTGCAGCATGGCTCGCAGTTGTGGTTCTCCGGCCCCGTCACCGAAGCGCGCTAAGGCCAGCGCCGCGTTCCACCGCACCAGGGTTTCCGGGTCGGCGACTAGGGTGCGCAAGGCCCGATGAAACTCTTCCGACTGGTTGTCCTGCCCCATGGCCCAGGCGGCCATCATGCGGAATTGCACCTGCTTGCTCCCAGCCAGTGCTAGAAGCTGAGGATACCAGCGCCTTGACCCGGCATCGCCGCGCGCCATGCGGGCCGAAAGCTGCGCGAGGGCGTGCTGCGTCTTGTGCGGTACGGAGGTGTCTGTCAAGTACTCTCCCATTTGCTCGTCACTCAGCGGACTCCCAAACCACGTTTGGTACCAGAAGAGGAATGTGATAACCACCAGGAGGATCGGGACTAGCGCAATAAGCAGGCTCGGCCGCGAACGTGGCGTCGCATCGAGTGGCTGTCCACTGTTGACTGTCGACTGTCGACTACCCTCTCGGCTCGTCACTCGCCACTTGTCACTTGTCACTATTTGATTATACCGGACGGTTGCTTGTGGCTGAAGACGGAATTGCCCCTCTCAGCTTAGTGGGTCAGTAGAGGCTGCTTTACGCCGCCAGCCTCTAACGCGGCGGGTAAAGGTGATAGAGCATCCAGTACACGGCCACGCCGGTAATGGAGACGTAGAGCCACAGCGGCAATGTCCAGCGAGCCAGTCGCTTGTGCTGCTCGAAACGCTGGCGCCAGGCGCGATAGAGCGTGCCCAGGACCAAAGGCACAATCGTCGCCGCCAGCACCGTGTGGGTGCCGAGCAGAACAAAGTAAAACGGCCGCACGGCGCCCTGGCCCGCAAACCGCGTGACCCCGTGAAAGTAATGGTAAGTGAGATAGCAAACGAGGAAGACTGCCGAGGTCGCCAGCGCGGAAAGCATGCAGAATCTGTGCGCGGCGATTTTTTTCTGGCGAATAAAGAAATAGCCACAAACCAGCAAGACCGCACTGGCGGCGTTCAACGTGGCATCCACCGCAGGAAGATAAGGGATCATTAGGGTCTCGCTCCTCAACTTGTAGGGCCGAATCCGTCGGCTGAGCCGCCCGCCGGCGGACTCGCACCTACGCCGACTTTGAGCGCCCGCAATCTAGTCTGAGACTAGGAGGAGCGCCCGAGGGCCTCAGAACCCCACGCCGGCGAGCGTTGTTATTCTGACTTCTAACTCCTGGCCCTAAGGTGGGCTTTTTTAACCACACCAGTCAACCAAGTTGCCAGTTCCAAGTCGATAACTTTATTCGAATCAATGGGTTGCCATTGGCCTTGAAATTGCACTGACAAAAGGGCGGTACGCCGCGTCGCACCTACGGCGCTCGGCGGTTTGGAGCATTCTCGCCGGGCGAGTCGGCAGGAGGAAAGAATCATGGCCACCGATCTCAAGGGAATTATAGAGCAATTGCGACTGGAAAGAGACATCCTCCAGGCGGGAGGATACGGCCGTTCGGTGCGCACCCCGTGGAAAGAATCGCGGATTTTCCGCGATTCGATTACCTGCCTCAATGTCGGCGAGCAAATGAAGAAACACCCCTGCAACGAATGCCTGCTGTACGAGTACGTACCCGAGGGCCACAAGGATCGAGACATTCCCTGCCATTTTATTCCCCTGAATGAACGCGGCGAAAGCATCGCCGGCCTGGAGGCCCGCGGTCGCCGGGAAGAAGCGGAGAAAGCTCTGCTTGGCTGGCTGAACGAAACCATCCAAAAGCTGGAAGAGAAACTCGAAGAGCAGACCCAGCCTACAGCATAGAGCAAATCGACAGTCCACAGGCGACAGTCCTAGGCCGCGTACACTTCGGATTCCTCCCAGTGGACCGAGCGGCACTGCGCACAGCTCAACTTCCGCCGTTGCACCCTGCTGCGTTGGGGATGTCCTAGCTCGCAGTAAACCACTGCGAACTCGGGAAGGGGGATGGCTGTGCGACGGCAGCTCAGGGAAACCGATGTGAGAGCCCGTATCTTACGCTCGGGCCGCTTTTCCCTGAAAGCGCGGCACGAACTCCTCGATCATGAAGGTCTCGATCGAAGTTGGCGTAGTATTTTGGGCTGAGCGCGGCTCAAGGGCCACCATGTATCCGGAGTTAAGCGCCTCCGCCATTTCCAGAAGCAGGTCGGCCATACTATTGGACATGCCCATCTGGGTGAGCGCGGGCTTCAGTTGTTGGGGTGGCAGTTGCACATAGGCGAGGTCCGGTTTTCCGATGGCTTTGCCGATCGCCGACGCTGCTTCCCTGTAATCCAAATCGCGCTGGCCGAGCAGTTCGCGAGCTTGCTTCCCGGCAAAGTCCTGCTTCCGGAGGATCTCAGCGGCGATAGCGCCGATGTCGGGCGTGGCGATCATGGGCACGCGGAGGTCGGCACGAAGCGGGCCTCCCACGATCCCAAAGTTCCGGATCACCTCTACCTGAGGCAGGAGATTCTCCATAAAATAGCCCGCCCGGAGGTAGACGGCATTCAGGCCGGGGAGGGCGTTCAGTTTCTGTTCCAGATTATGCAGCCCTAACACGGGGCCGGTCTTTTCAGCTTTGTCGGCGCCGATGCTGCTCAGCACGACCGCATGCGTAACCGAAGCATTACTCAGGGCTGAGGCCAGGGCGTCGCTCACGGTTTCCTGATAACCTCGAACGTCCGCTGCGGCCATGTTCGGCGGGACCATCGCATAGACGGCTCGAGCGCCGTCGAAAGCCCTGCGAAGCGCAGCGGCGTCAGAGATGTCAGCCACGAAAGCGTCGGCACCCTTCTGGACAAACCGCGCCAGCCGACCGGCGTCCCGGCCGATCACGCGAACCTTTTCCCCCTGCGCCAGCAGCTTTTCGGCAATCACACCACCGGTATTTCCTGTTGCACCTGTAATAGCAAACATAGGGTCAACCTCCTTTTGTATCTCTATTCGATGCGCGAGGGCACGGTGTGGTGACATCCAATCGGGTCGGCCGCCGGGTCCGTCCAGAGTGGGCGACAGGGTGAGATGGCGCGCAACGCATCGACACCCGGACCCGGCGTGAGTTCCGCCAGGGCATTGTCCGGTGGCAGCTCACGTCCTATCCACGATCAGGAGGGCAAAGACCAGCGGCAAGTAGACAATCGAGGCCATCAGGAGCTGCTTGGCCAGCGTATTCGTCTTCAGGGCGGCCAGCTTGACTCCGCAGTAGAAGAACGCCGATCCCAGGATGAGCGCTCCAATCAAGTAGGCGAGACCAGCGTCACCCACCAAGCCAGGAACAAGGCTGACGGGGACGAGCGCGAGGGTGTAAGCCAGAATCTGCCGCGTGGTGGCTCTGCCGTCGCGATCGTTCCGCGGCAGCATCTGAAGGCCCGCGCGCGCATAATCTTCACGATACATCCACGCAATTGCTAGAAGGTGCGGGAACTGCCAGAGGAATAGGATGGCGTAAAGCACCCAAGCCTCCAGGCTCAGGCTATTGCGCACTGCGGCCCAGCCAATGAGCGGAGGCACGGCGCCCGGAAAGGCTCCGACCAAAGTGCAGAGCGGGGTCTTTTTCTTGAGAGGGGTATAAAAGAGCAAGTAAGAGCCCAGCGTGAGGAGGGCCAGCGCGCTGGTAAACGGGTTGACAGCCCACCACAGTTCCGCGCCACCCGCCGCTGAGAGGATGATGCCGTAGGCAAGCGCGCGCCAGGGCTGGAGGCGACCGGCGGGCAAGGGCCGGTTAGCCGTACGGCGCATCAGGGCGTCCGTGCGCCTCTCGATATACTGGTTCAGCGTGCCCGTGCCGCTCGCGACCAGCAGGGTGCCCAGGAGCGTGTGAAAAAGCAGCACCCCGTTGTAATGCCCGCGCGCGGCAAGATGGAATCCCACCAGCGTGCTTATCAGGACCAGGAAGTTGACTTCCGGCTTGGTGAGCGTCCAATAGTCCGCCACTCGCACCAGCCACTCGGAGTGGCGATGTTCGGGCAGGGCCTGAGCGGCGCGACCGGGATGTAAACTTGCGACGTTCATGTCGTAACTCTTTGCGGGGCCGGTGATACCCTGACTTCTTCCCCGCGCATGGACACAAAGCGAAAAGCCTGATAAGTCAGGAACAGGCTCGCCACCAACACCAGCGCGCCCACCGCCACGTGCGTGGTGGTGATCCTCACGACCGGCGGCAAGGGTTGAACTGCGTCGCGTGCCTGGATTTTGAGCACATAGGATCCGAGCCCCAGGGACACTTGCACCAGCAACAACCCTCCCAACAGCAGCGCGGGCCGCAGAAGTCCTGACACTTGCGAGAAGTTCATCGTCACCCTTGCGACCGTCCAAACCACCAGCAAACTCACCACGGCGGCGCCCACGAGGTGAGGTGCAATTCCAAATCCCGAGTGGCGGAACGCCGCCCCCAGGACCAACTGGATCAGGATGGCGCCAGTGGTCGCCGCGGTCAGCTGATGAATTGAAATACTGGAAGCGTCCTCGACTTTAGTTTCATCCCACCGCCAACCAGGTCGGGTGAAAAGGGCCAGGCTGAACGTCAGGCAGAAAAAAATCTGAGCCAACGTAGCGTGGCCCGTGGAGACCGCTGCGGGGAGATAGAACAGAACGGTGATTCCCCCCAGGACCGCCTGGGCCACCACTGCCAGCACCGCAGCCAATCCCAGCCTGCGCACCCAGCGGCGCGATTCCTTCCACCACAGCCAGGCGGCCAACAGCAAGGTGAGAATGCCAACCGTGCCGGCAATCATGCGGTGGCCGTGTTCGTATAGGACGCCACCCACCATGCGCGGCATGCGGAAGGTGCCGAAGGACGTGGGCCAGTCGGGCACGGAGAGGCCGGCATCATTCGACGTCACCAAAGCGCCCGCAATAATCAGGACGAAGGTCGAGCAGGCTACCAGGACCGCGTAGCGGTGCAGCCAGGAGTGGGTTTCAGAATCATTCATGGATAAAACCCCACACTAGAAATTAGAAAATCGAAACTCGAAATTCGAAAATCGCTATAGCCGATCCTCCACCCGAGTTTCCGATTCCGGGCTTCGTTTTTGGAGTTTCGAATTTTGATTTTCGATTTTCCAATTCTCAGTGGGCGGAGCCGTCTGCGCAAGCATTTCCGCCAGTTCCCGCTCAAACTCCGGCTCGCCTACCGCTGGCTCAGCTTCGTTGAACAGGTTGCGGGCCTTGATCCCGCGCCACAGGATCCCGGCGCAAATCAGCAGCGGAGGGATAACCAAGATGAGGATGCCGCTCCTCAAGGCTTGAATGCCCGAGGCTTTCGCGGCCGCCGCGGTGTTGTAACACAACGGACAACCCTGGGCGTAGGCCGCCACGGGCCACGCGAACGCGAAGACGCATCCCGCAAGGCGGGCAAGGAAATTCCAAAAGCGACCCTCTAAAAGCGAAAAGCGAAAATGGAAAATCGACCTAGGGCGCGGGCCGAGCACACTCCGACTTTCGATTTTCGATTTTCGAGTTTCGCCTCTGGGACTGCCAGTTTGCAATTTCCAGTTTCCGGTCATTACAATTCACCCTTCACAATTCAGAATTCATGATTCAACCTAGCGCCCCCGCATCACCAAGAGCCGCAGGCTGTCAGGAAAGACGACAAACATCATGGCGATGACGAACACCAGGGCGGGCATCAGCGCGAGAACCAGGCTGCGCCGCTCGAAGCGGAGGTGCATGAAATAGGAAATGATCAGGGCTGCCTTGATAATCGAGAGGGTCATCAGCAGGCCCAGCATCACCTTCAGGGGAAGGTTCTGATACGCCAAAACCAGTTCCGCGCAGGTCAGCGCCAGCAGCCAACCCCACACCCAGAAAAAAAGCTTCTTGCTGCCGGCCCCGTGGCCATGCTCGCTCGCCTGATCCATCGCTTGCCTCCGTACTCGGCTTAGAAACTCGGAAATCGAAATTCGAAAATCGGACGCGTGAATTGTGATCGTGGCAGTTGACCGATTTTCGAGTTTCGAATTTCGAGTTTCGAACTGCCAGTTTCCAATTTCTGGTTTCCAGCTTCTAGTTTCCAATTTCCCCTTTCCCCGCAGGGGGCTAGGCGAATTTCGCCGACATCAGGTAGACGAGCGGGAAAAGGAACATCCAGACCAAGTCCACGAAGTGCCAGTAAAGGCCGCTCACTTCAACGTCGTCGGAAGTCAGTCTGCCTCGACCGATCATTGCGGCCACAACTCCCAGATAGACCACGCCGATCGTCACGTGAAGCATGTGAAGTCCCGTCAGGGTGAAGAACGACGCGCCAAACATCGGAACGCCCCAGGGGTTCTTGAAGAGCCTTACCCCTTGCCCGATCAACCCCAGCCATTCATGAACGTGCAGGACGTCGAAGAGGATGCCGCCGAGCATCGTGGCCAGAATCCACTTCACGGCACTCGAACGCTCGCCGAGTTTGGCAGCGCGCACCGCTAAGACCATGCTCACGCTGCTGCTCAACAGGATGAAGGTCATCAGGGTGGCATTGGCGATACTCGGCCAGGTCTCGAAGGGGCGGGGCCAGCCCTGGCTCGCCACCCGAATGTAGCTGTAAGCAATGATCAACGCGGCGAAGGTAATGGCGTCAGAGACGATGAAGAGCCACATCCCGAGCTTCTTGGGCACGACCGCAAAGGGCGAGACGCCCCCATTCCAAACCGACTCGGCGGCAGCTTCGTGAGCCGCGCCGCTCATCCCCATCGCTTCTTCGCCCGCCATGCCTATAACCTCGCGAGGAACAGATTTGCTGAGGAACGCAAAATACAACCGCTGTAGCGCCGGTCTGCGACCGGCGTCTCTCGCCGCTCATAGCGCGGCGCTACAAGCGCGTTACAAGCAAAAACAGAAGGTAAATCCAAAGCCCGTCCATGAAGTGCCAGTACAGGGCGGTCAGATCCACCGCCGTCCGCTTTCCGATAACGAACCGCCCCCCGCGCGCTCGCAGGGCCACGTAGGCGAGAGCTGCAATCCCTCCCAGCAAGTGCAGCCCGTGGGCCGCGGTGAGCAGGTAGAAGAAAGAGCTGCTGGGATTGGTAGAGAGATAAACGCCGAGGGCGCTCAATTGCCGCCAGGCCACGAGTTGGCCGGCAATAAAAGCGCCGCCGAGAACCAAAGTGGCGTACCACCAGCCCAGGAACCGGCCCTCCGACCCTTCAGCCTGCTCCGATCTCCCAAACGACCGCCGCGAGAGTTCAAGCGTTAGACTGCTGGCCAGCAGAACCACCGTGTTCAGATAAAGAATGGGGGGCAGCGTGGTGGGAGCCCAGTCTGAGCCCATGCCCTTCCGCACCACCAGGGCGCTGGTAAACGCCGCGAAGACCATGGTAATGCCCGCCAGCCCCATCCACATCCCCGTTCGATAAGCGCGCGGCGGAACGGACCACTCCGGCGACCCCCAGTGACGGGGGAAGCCTTCCAGGCCCAAGCCATTCCCGCCGCCTCCCGTAGACTCGGGAGGAGCCTTCGGTTTGGGTGGAGTTAGGATCGTTGACGCCATAATTCTTCCGAGCTTACTTCCTCTGCATCCCGGCTCACCGGGAGCCTAGCCTTTGACTTGGTTGCAGGAAGTACAAGTCAGATGTCAAAAGTCAAAGGTCAAAGGTCAAAAATCAAAAATGAGCACCCTACCCTTGCTGTGCCTTTTCCATACTGCCTACTGCTTTCTGCCTACTGCTCCTAGTGCCCCCGGGTCGGCGCCTCGGGAGAATCCTGCATCACGTAGTCCTTCGCGGCTCCGGGAACACCGAACTCGTAAGGGTCGTGGTAAACGGCCGGGATTTTGCCCGCGAAGTTGTCGTGGGGCGGCGGCGAGGGAATCGTCCATTCCAGCGAAGTGGCCTCCCAGGGGTTCTCCGTCGCCTTCTCACCTTTGAACATGCTCCAGAAAAGGTTGAACAGGAAGACGAGCTGCACGGCGCCGGTAATAAATGCCGCGATCGTCATGAACTCGTGCAGGCCGATAATGTGCGGGGAGTTCAGGAAATTGACCTGGTCGAAACGGGAATAGCGCCGGATGTTTCCCGCTATGCCCAGGTAGTGCATGGGCATGAAGATGCAGTAGACGCCCACGAAGGTGACCCAAAAGTGAATCTTTCCCAGCGTCTCATTCATCATGCGCCCGAACATTTTGGGGAACCAGAAGAAGGTGCCGGCGAACATCGCGAAGATGGCCGCCACGCCCATGACCATGTGGAAATGCCCGACGACGAAGTATCCGGCGTGCAAGGGAACATCCACCGGCGGCTGGGCAAGAAACAGGCCGCTCAGTCCGCCTGTCACGAACAGCGAGACGAAGCCGATGGCGAAGAGCATGGCCGTGGTCAGGCGCAGCCGGCCTCCCCAGAGCGTTCCCAGCCAGTTAAAGGTCTTGATGGCGGAGGGAACACCAATGGCCATGGTCATGATCGAAAAAGCGAAGCCGGTGTAGGGGCTCATACCGCTCACGAACATGTGGTGTCCCCAGACGCAAAAGCTGAGGAAGCCGATCGCCATCATGGAATAAGCCATGGCGCGGTAGCCGAAGATCGGCTTGCGCGCAAAGGTGGAGAGGATGTGCGAGGTGATGCCCATGCCGGGCAAGATGGCAATGTAAACTTCCGGGTGGCCGAAGAACCAGAACAGGTGCTGCCAGAGGAGCGGAGAACCGCCCAGATGCCCGGTGATGAGCCGGTCGCTAATCACCTCTCCGCCAGGAATAAAGAAGCTTGTCCCGCCCACCCGATCCAGGAACAGCAGGATGCCGGCAGCGAAGAGAACGGCGAAGGAGAGCAGGGCCAGAACCGCGGTGATGCCCCAGGCCCAGCAGGTCAGAGGCAATCGCATCAGCTTCATGCCTCGGGTGCGCAACTCGAGCAGCGTGGAGATGAAGTTAATCGCTCCCAGCAGGGAGCCGACGCAGAACAGCGCAATGGAAATGATCCAGAGGTCTTGACCCAGACCTTCGCCCGGTCCGGCCACCGAGCCCAGTGCGCTCAGCGGGGGATAAGCTGTCCAGCCCGAGAGCGGCGGCCCATCGGCGACAAAGAAGGCGGAAATCAGGACCAAAAGCCCCGCCAAGGTCACCCAGAACGACAGCATGTTGAGGCGCGGGAAAGCCATGTCTTCCGCGCCGATCTGGATGGGCAGGAAATAGTTGCCAAAGCCGCCCTGCGGTGCCGTGGTGAGAACGAAAAACACCATCAGCGTGGCGTGCATCGTCATCAGCGAGAGGTAATACTCCGGCGTCATCTGATCGCTGGGGGCGCCGGTTGCCGACAGGAGGTGGAGTCCCGGGATGTGCGCGTCCGGCCACACCAAGTGCCAGCGCATCAGCATGGATAAGAGCATGCCCACGAAGACTGAAAACAGGGCGAGGAAGTAATACTGCTTGCCGATGACCTTGTGGTCGAGGCTGAAGACATACTTCCAGATGAAACTTTTCGGCGCCTCGTGGCGGTGGACCGCTGCGACGTGCGCTTCTGACATTAGGAACCTCCGAAGAGCAGTAGCCAGTTGCCAGTGGTCAGTTGTCAGTTAAGGCGCTCACTGGCCACTGGCGACCGGCAACTGTTCTACTGTGCTTCCGCCTGAGCTTGCAGCCACTTCTCGAAATCCTGGTCCGTCATCACCTGAAGGAAGGCGCGCATTTTGTAATGCCCCAGGCCACAAAGTTGGGTGCAGACGATTTCATAGCGGCCGGGGACGCCTCCCTCGCCGTTTCGCAAGGCCTCGTCGGTAGTTTGGAAGTGGATAGGGATCTCCATCCCGGGAACGAGGTCCTGATGCACTCGCAACTCGCGGCAATAGAACGAGTGATTGACATCCTTCGAACGCAGAATCAGCTCGACCTCGCGATCCACTGGAATCCCCAGCGTGGCGGTGACGATATCGTCCTTAGAAGCCTGGTCATGCGCGCGATCGAGGCCCAGGTAGTTGGCGTTACCGTCGTTCATTAATTCGGGGTGGACAGGCCCGAACTGGCCGTCCGGCCCAGGGTAGCGGAAGTACCACTGGAACTGTTCTCCCCAAACTTCAATGCGCAAAGCGTTCGGCGCCGCACCAGTGAAGTGCATGTTGGCCCACACCCGGTAGCCCAGCAGGTTGAGCCCAATGAACACAATCGCCGCCGCGATGGTCCACGTCGCCTCCAGCTTATTGTTGCCGTGGGAGTAGATCGCCTTCCGGCCGTTCCCGCGCTCGCGGTACTTCCAAACGTAGTAGGCGAGACCGAATTGCGCTAATACGAATATGATCCCGCAAATGATTAAGGTGAGGTTGAATTGACGGTCTATGGCGGCCCCGTGGGTCACGATGTTGGCGGGAAACCACCACACATGAGCCCAGAAGAGGTATACGGAGATTATGGTAAGGAAAGCCAAAAACAGGGCTATGCCCAGCGCCATTGCCTTATTCTCCTCTTGATGTTGCGCCCTAACGTGCGTTTCGCTCGGGGACGATTTGCAGGGTTGAAATGCAAGAGCACTAAGGTGGCCCCAAACCACCAGACCCGGGGCTAGAACCGCCTCGCCCGCGGTGAACCTGCGGAAAGAAGAACGGTCAACTCAATTAGTTGTCGGAAAGCCCAGCTTGCTGAACAACCCCACAAGAGAGTAGTCTGGCAGAAATTCCGTCCGAGCGCAAGAGACTTTGTGCCCGAAAGTCAAGAAAAACAAAGACTTGACGGCAGTCAAGGTAGGGGCGCATGGTCCGTCAGCTGACGGACGCCACTACAATTCTTTCCCGTGTGCGAACTTGCCTGCTCAATAACCCGATTGTCGTTTGTAGGGCCGCTGCTTACGTTGGCCAAGTCGTGGCAACCTGTCACGACGAAGTCGGGAGCCCCGGCCCTACACACTGTTCGCCCGCGCTGCTGGTCACAACGTCAGGAAGCCTTAAACGTGAAGTCGGCAGACTTGGTCTCTTTCGGCCCGACGGTCACCTTCTGCTCCTGAGTTTGACCCCCGCCTACGGCCGACCAAGCCCCGATGGTGTAGTCGCCGGGGGGCACGCCCTTGATTGTGAAGGTACCGTCGCTGCCCGTTACGGCAAAGAGCGGATTCTTCACCACGCCGACGTAAGCGCGCATCCAGGGGTGCTGGTTGCACTTCACGGGGATCATAATTTCCTCACGACTGAATTTCTGCTCGATGGGGGCGGCGCCGGGTGCCTGCGACATGTTCCACTCCCGGTTATCCTTCGGCATGGGGTGGATGTTGTGCGTGGTGGCGTCGCTGGAAACAACCTTCAGCGTCTGCCCCACCAGGGCGCCGAGCACGTGCGGCTTATACATGCACCCATCCTGGTCCAGGACGACCGGGTCCGAGGGGACAGTGAACTGGTAATCGTCGGCGCCCGACTTCACGTAAACGAACACGTTGGGCAAGGTGCCATTGGAGTTTACTTCGGCGTCCTCAGCGTAGACCGGTTTCCCGCCGTGTTTCTGGACGCAGACGGGGTCCTGGTCCATCATGATCCGCACCAGCTTCGGTTTATCTCCCTGGAAGCTCACCTTGCCGGTAATTTCCCCGACAGTGGATTGGTCGACGGGCTTGAGCGCCGTCGTCGTAGTCGCCGCCGGTTGTTCGGAGGGGGCTTCCTCCTTTTTCGAGCAAGCGGCAAACAACAAAACCAAGCTAGCCAGTATGACGGCTAAAGGTATTGTGCGTCGGTTCATCTTCAATCATCCTTTCCGTCCCGACGAAGTGGATCGGGACCAGTTCGCAACTTGTAGAGCCGGGCTTTAGCCCGGCATGTGCCGGCCCTTCGCGAAGCTTACCCTGAGCGAAGCGAATGGGCTCAGGGCAGGCTCTAGAGGCCGGCGCTACGATGGGCCGGCTGCGGCCGAAGTTCTGTCGTAGCTTTGCCTGGCCCAGCAGGGTTCAAGCTCCCCCCGCTCATCTGTATCAGGCGTTGCTGCTCCTGCGGCGTCAGCTCAAACATATAGCGAACCAACAGCTCTGTGTGGTCGGCATTATACCCCTTGAAAATCGGCGGAGTAGGCCCGGCGAAGACCCAATGCCCTTCGGCCTGCTTGAACAATCCCGAGGGCATTGCCGTCCCGGGGTCAATCAAAGCGGGGTCAAGAATCCAGTGCTTCACCCAATCCGGCTTCAGTCGCCCGCTGGCCAGGAGGAAGTTGGGCGCCGTGGCGTACTGGTCGTGCGCGGGGAGTCCAATGGCATGGCACTTCAGACACGGCGCGCCCTGACTGGTAAACAACGCCCTTGCCATCGCCAACTCCTGCTCGCCCAGGGGTTCCAAAGCGGGCGGGATGTAGGGCATGGGCTGCGCTGACAGCGCCTGGAAGAACCGGACGAGTTTGCGAACCTCGAGAGGAGATAAGTTAAAAGTGGGCATGCGCACTCTCAAATAGCCGCGCACGCCGTTGCGGTCGGTATCCTGTGTCTGCAAGGCCGGATTCGCCAGGAAGCGAACCAGCCATTCAGGGTTCACGCGCGCACCCTCGGTCAGCAGCCGTGGCGGAAGTTGGCCCTTGCCGTCCGGCGTCTGATACTGGGGCAACGTCATGAGCACGGAGGACTGGTCCAGGGTGAACTGGTGGCATCCCATGCAGTTGTATTTCTTGATGATCCACCAGCCTTCTTGGATGTCCTTGCCTTGACCGGCGGGCAAATAGAAATACGGCGACGGATTCTGGGAAGTGACGCTGCCCATCAGGAATGTCGCCAGGTCGCGGATATCTTCCTTCGATTTCGCGTCCAGCTCGGGCAGGCCCTTCACGACTTTCGAACCTGCGGGCTCGAAGAAGTCGGGCATCTTCAGCTCTTCGCCTTCTGCCCTAATCATTCCGTCATCATAAACTTCGGGCCGGGCCAGTTTGTGCTCGAAGAAGCCCTTGTGGTCCCACCAGCCTTGCCTCTTGGCCTGCTCGGTGTAGAGCGCAAAGTCCATCTGCTCGAGGGGCTTGCTGCCCTCTACGGTCAGTTCCGTCCCGATCCTTCCTTCATCTTCGAGGCCCGCAATCTCGTGGCAGCCGGCACAACCGTACCGCTTTACGATTTCCTCTCCCTCGGCGCGTAGCTTTGGATCATTCAGGTAGGGCGCGGGCGGGTAACCCGCATCCTTCGCCTTCAGCGTCATGAGGTAGCTGGCGATATCCCGCGATTCCGGCCAGGAGAGGCGCAGGCTCGGCATGGTGGTCATCTGCTCGACCTGCAATTCGTGGCCATCGTTCGGGCACTTCGAGTGGTCGAGGTCGAAGACGAACGGCAACCCATGCTTCTTATAATCGTCCGCGGTGAGGTCACGCTTTTCGTACGGGCAGTAGGGCGCCGTGCGCTCGCGGGGATTGTGAATCCAGCGCGCCAGATAATCGTAGTTGGCCTTCTCCCCCACGCGGCTGAGGTTGGCTGCGAACCATCCACCCACGGCGCTCGAACCCTCGCCGACTGAATGGCACCCCAGGCAGCCGCGGGTCTGGAAGGTTTCCTTGCCCTTCACGGGATCGCCGGAGGGCTGTTTGGGAAGCGTCCCCACCAAAGCGTCTTGCCAGATGAAGGCGGCTACGGCGGGCAATTCATCCCCGTCCAGGCGGAACCGCGGCATCCTCGTAGTGGGCCGGAAGGTGTGGGGGTTTATCAGCCAGACGGGGACCCATTCCGGGCGCAACTTCATCCGCGCTTCTTTCAAATCTGGCCCCATCTTCTTCATGTCCATGCGCAGGAACTTGACGCGAGTATTGAGCTGGTCCTTTTGAAGATCCAGCTTGCTGATCCCGACTTGCAGCTCGCTGGCCTTGAGGTAATACCGCTGGGCCGTCTGGTTATCGGGAGCTTGGTCGCCGGCCTGGATGGCCTTTTGCACATCCAGTTGTTCTGTAGCGCGCTGCTTATCGAGCTGCTCGATGGTGCGCTCGGTGGCGAGCAGGTCTTCGGGCTCCGAATCGTATCCCTGGAAGCGGTGGCAACCCACGCAGCCCCGCCACTCAAACAGCTCCTTGCCGCGCGAGAGGACCGGGGCGTGGTCCACCACCATGTCGCTGGCGTGACACTGCTGGCAGCCCGCTTGAACGTTTTCGAGAGGGTAAAGTGGCCACAGCCAGTGCTCGTCGTGCCCGTGGGCTTTTTCCACGTGCGCGATCTCCATACCGTTGCCATTGTGGCAGGGGGTGCACCCGAATCTGTCCGGGTCATGGATGCGCAGCAACTCCGTATCGGGATGACTGGTGAAAGCGCCGGAAAGAGGGTCTTTCTCTCCGCCCATCTCCTTGCGGGTCATTACCACGGGTTCCCGGACGCCCACGTGGCAGGATTCGCAGCGGTCCACGATTCCAGCGTCGGGGTTGTTAATCTGCTTGATCTCGACCTTGAATTCGCGGTCTTTCTCCTGGAGCCCCTGGAGCGCCTCCACGGTCAAACCCTCAATGTGGTCCCTAACGTAATTATCGACTTTTTGCTGCAGCTCGGAGACGGGCCGGAGGAGGGTGGCTTTCTGGAGGAGGAGCTTCCCCTTCTCTTCCTGGAGGACGGTGAACTCATCCTGGAGTTGATCGAAGGTCAGGCGTTTGACTTCTTTTTTCCCCCCGGGGTCTGTGGAAGGCAGGCTGACTTCGAACGGGCCTTTTTCGTAATCACCAAGCGCCTTGAGGAGTTTCTCCCTTTCTTTTTGGCCGGAAGGCGTCTTGTAATCGACGTGATCGATAATGTAAAGACGCGAGCCCACGTAGGCCCGTGCTTCCGTGAGTTTGTTCAGCACCGCTGCGGTGCCCGCCTCGACAAGGTCCGACTGTGCGTCGAGTTGCTTGATCTTGGGATCCGCGGAGGTTTTCAGGTCGGCAAGCTTTTGCTTCAGGGCCAGGTATTCGGAAGAATTCTCGATGGCTTTTTCTTTGGCCCGTTGAAGGGGAGTCTGCTTGGCCAGGAGAGCCGCGTACCGCTTCACAAAAACCTGCTGGTACTCTTTCCAGGGACGCAGGCCGAAGAATTCGTCGTAGAGCGACCAGCCCAGGCAGATCACCAGCAACACCGCGCCAACGAGCAGTGGCAAAGCGAGAGAATGGCTGAGGACGGGGTCTTTGTCGGGAGAATCAGGCAAACTGCGCCTCCTCCGTGGCGGTGTGGCGAAGGACTTCCACGCTGGAAAGTGGTCTAGAGGCGCCCTCATGCCCCCACTGTCTTAGAAATTGGAAATTGGAAACTGGAAACTCGCGATGCGGCGATTTTCGAATTTCGCTTTTCGATTTTCGAAGCGTCGTTAGACGTTGAACCATGGAGTCACCCAAAGGTATCTGATGCGGAACAGGTGCCGGATAAGAATCTTGATGGGCAGAAGGAGCATCACGATCAAGAGAGACTGCATCGTCACGTACTGGAGGAAGCTCATCCGCTCGTAAATCTTCCGGGTGAAGCGCGTCCAGGTGATGATCTTGTGGAAGAAGCCGCCGGCCGAGACGAAATACAAGCCCATCACGATGGCGCCAAAGACCACCTTCGCCCACATCGAGGTCAGGCCGACCAAGTCCGGCAGGTCGCGGTTCACCTCAAACACCACCCGGCTGGGGTCCCAAGTCTGCCCGGGCCAGAACCACATCCAACCCGGCCCGCGAATAAACGTCCCGATAACCACCATCAGAAGCCAGAGAAGCATGAAGCCGAAGCAGAAGGTGGCGATGGCGAAGCGGCGTTGCTTCAGGGTGTAGTAACCCATGCCGAGCGGATTGGCGTCGATGTAAGGGATGACCATCAACCCAACGATGATCAGCGTCGGCATCACGACGCCCGCAATCCACGGGTCGAAGTAAACCAGCATTTCCTGCAACCCCAGGAAGTACCAGGGCGCCTTGGCGGGATTCATGGTCAGGTTGGGATTCGCCAATTCCTCGAGAGGCGCGTTGAGCGTGAGCGACCACACGATCAGGATGATGGTGACCACAATCGCCGCCAGGAACTCGATCCGCATCAGGTAGGGCCACGTGTGGACTTCCCGGCTCCAGCCGGACTTCCAGGGATAGACTTTGCGGTGATGCGTTTTGGCCAACTGGGGATCGGCCTCGAGCTGCCCAATCAACTGATCGTTGGCCCGCGCCTGACGAAAAGCGTACCAAGTATAAAAGGGAACAAAGAAAAGCAGCGCCACGATCGGGACGTTATCCGCCGCCGATACAATCTCCCAGAGTTGATGCCAGTCCATAAGTAGACCTTATTTCCCGCCGCGACTGCGCCAGGTCAGCAGTCGAAGGTCGAAGGTCGAAAGTAAAAACCTCGTTCATCACCTCTGGGCTTTCGACTTTCGACCTTTGACCTTCGACTTCTTCTCACAGCTTCCTCAACGGCTTTATTTCCGATTCCAGCATGACCGGCGCGGGGCCGGAAATCCCCCCATCCTTCCTGACCCGCCAGAAGTGGACGCCCATGAAGACCGCGGCGATGATGGGGATCGCCAGGCAATGCCAGATGTAGGCGCGGAGCAAAGCGTTGGCATCCACAATCGAGCCGCCCAGCAGGGCGAAGCGCACGTCGTTGTACTGCGTCATCCCGAGCTGCGGCCCAAAAGGCCCTTCGTTGCCCAGCAAGGGCGTGGCGCGCGCCATGTTGGTGCCCACCGTCACCGCCCAGAACCCCAGTTGGTCGTCCGGGAGCAGGTAGCCGGTGAACGAAAGCAGCATCGTCATAACGAGCAGGAGCACGCCCACGCACCAGTTGAACTCCCGCGGCTTCTTATAAGAGCCCGTCAGGAAAACGCGGAACATGTGCAGCCAGACCGCGATAATCATCAGGTGCGCGGCCCAGCGGTGCATGTTTCGCAGCAGCCTCCCGAAGGGCACATCGTTCATCAGGTAAATGATGTCGCGATAGGCCTGCCCCTTCGTGGGATGGTAGTAGAACATGAGCAGCACGCCGGTGAGGGTCAGGACCAAGAAAAGGTAAAAGGTGATGCCGCCCATTCCCCAGGTGTATTCGTAACGCACGGCGTCACGATTGATTTTGGCAGGATGGAGGTGGAAGAAGACGTTGGTGAGGACGCTCAGCGCCCGGCTGCGTTCGCTTTCGTCGTGCTTCACCCGGAAGATGGATTTGTAAAGCTGCGTCTTCTCGGGCTTCTTGAGACTCTCGAGGTCTTCCTTGGCCTTTTCGGTCAGGACTTTGGTCTCCGCGCGCACCTCTTCGATGATCGCGGAGAGACCCTTCTTCTCCCCGTTGGCGTTCGGTTCGTCAGCCATCGACTTCCCCCATTTTCCCGCCCCCTCCGGGGCCGACGTCGAAAGCCTGAACTTCAGACGGTTATGAAGGCCCCGGGATCTTCAAAATGGTTCACCCCGCCCTGCGCCTTGAACCAAGAATACAGCCGGCTGGTGTCCACAATAATCTCGCCTTGCGCGTTCAACTCCACGTGCGCGCGGTCCATGGGGCGCGGGGCAGGACCCTCAAAATTAATCCCCTCGGGCGTGTAGCCGCTGCCGTGGCACGGACACTTGAATTTGTTCTCAGCGGCCTTCCAGTCCGGGGTGCAGCCGAGATGAGTGCACTTGCCATAAATGCAGAACAGGCGCGGAGGCTCCTTCACCACCCAGATGCGGTAAGCCTGCTTGTACTTTTCGTTCACGCCAATTTGAAAATCCGACGCATAGCCGAGGTTGTTAACGGTATTGGGTTCAAAGAGCGCCCGCGGGAAGAAGAATCGCAGAAACATCAGGAAATTGGCGCCCACGAAGCCCCAGACACAGCTCCACACGATGCGCCGCCGCATCTTGGAAGTCGAGGTCGACTCCTCGGCGACGGGTTCCGTGGTCTTGGCTGGCGTGGCGGGTTTGGCGGGTGGCTTGGGAGGCGTTGCCACTACGGCTGGAGAGGTTTTCGAAACGTCATCTGCCATCGCCATGCGCAGGACTCCTCATGAATGCAACCTGACAGCGAACTGAAGGGGTTTCTTCCAATGCCCAGGACATTTGAATATAAAACAACGCCGGAGAGCTGTCAACAAGCGTCACGGCACATTCTTTCTGGATGAGAGCGGTTTGACGCGGCTCAAAAATGGGCGCTGCGGGGAATATATCGCGATGCGAGGGAATTCGTGAAGTCTGCGAACCAGCGCGACGCCCCAGGGGGAACCGCCAGGCGCTCGCGCCAATCAGCAGGGCAGCGTGTTATACTTTCAGTGTAGCCCGGCATCTGAACAAGACAGCGCGTTGGGCAAAAGGAGAAATCGCTTGAACTATTACGGAGCCAAGGAGTTGGCCGAAAGTTTTCGCACCGTCCGGAAAAACACGATTACTATTGCTCAGGAGTTCCCTGAGGAAAAATACAGTTTTCGACCAGCCCCCAGCGCGCGCTCTGTCGGTGAGTTGTTGGCGCATATTTCGCTGGCGTACAGTTTTCAATACCAGGTTCATGAGCAGGAACGACGCTCTTCGCTTGAGGGATTTGACTTCCCATCGCTGATGCAGCGCTTGATGGCGGAAGAAAAGTTGCACCGGAGCAAGGATCAAACGCTGGAGATGCTTCACAGCTCTGGCAAAAAATGGGCTGATTGGCTCGAAGGACTTACAGAGAGTTTCCTGGGCGAGCGGGTTGAGATGCGTGCCGGGATGACCCCTTCATCGAAGAGCCGCTTCGAAATGATCCTCTCGGTCAAAGAACATGAAATGCACCACAGGGGCCAACTGATGCTCATCGAGCGGATCGTGGGGATTGTGCCGCACCTAACTCGCGAGATGCAAGCCCGCATGGCTGCAGCTTCCGGGAAAAGCTGAGCGCGCACAGGCTGAAGAAAAATCATTCTCTGTCTCCCCATAAACGCCCTTCCCTGAAAACAAAACGGCGGATTTGAAGGTGGACCCTGCTCCTATCGGGCCGGCATGAGTAACTCTTTGTCGCCTGGTGGGAATGTTCGGTCTTGTAATACCGGCGGAGAGCGGTACAATTCGGGCGAATCGTTGCTGAAAAACGCGTTTCCTATTTGCACAGGGCCGGCAGCGGACATTGCGATCCGTTGTGACGTCTGCGTCCCGAAGCGAAGGGGTCCGTCCAGACAAACATCAGGGGGTTTCAGTGAAATCACTTCAAAGAATAAAAGTGAGGGGCGCGATCAAATGGTTCGCGCTGGTGGCAGCTCTGGCGTTGGGCGCGGGAATGGCGCTAGCCCAAAGCGTGCCTGTAGTTACGGGTGATGCGCGGGTGGACAAGCTGCTGAGCCAGATGACGCTCGATGAAAAGCTGACGCTGGTCCACGGCACCCACGAAGATCCCGCGGTCTACCAGGGCCAAGCGGGCTACCTGGGCGGCATTCCGCGCCTCAGAATTCCGGGGCTGCGTTTTGCCGATGGGCCTCCGGGCGTGCTCACGCGGCACCCGTCGCAGGGTGAGACGGCCACCATGGGCGTAGCCGCCACCTTCAGCGTCAAGGCCGCGCAGGATAACGGCCTGGTCATCGGCCGCGAAGCCCGCGCCCTGGGCATTGACGTCGCCCTGCAACCCTTCGTGAACATCGACCGCGACCTCCAGTTCGGCCGCGGCTACAACACCTTCGGCGAAGACCCGTTCCTTTCCGGCGAAATTGCCGCCGCAGAGATCAAGGGCATCCAGTCGCAGCACGTGATGGCCCAGGTGAAGCATTACGTAGCCTACGACACGGATTCCGGCAATGTGTTTCTGGACGATCAAACTCTGCACGAGGTCTACGTGGCCCCGTTTGACGCGGCCATCAAGGCCGGCGTTGCGTCCATTATGTGCTCCTACAATCGCGTCAACGGAACCTTTGCCTGCGGCAACGATTCCACTCTGACCAAAATCCTGCGAGATGAGATCGGCTTCAAAGGTTTCGTGACCTCGGATTGGGGTGCAACGCACGCGGTGAAATTCATCAATGCCGGCCTCGACATGGAGATGCCCGGCCCGCCCCCACCGGGAGGATTCCCGATCCCATCGTTCTTCGATTCCGAGCCAGTCCCGCCGCCTCCGTCGGCGGGGCAGTTCTCCGACGATATCGGGGAAATGTTCTTTGGTCGCATTCCCGAGGAACCGGCGCCCGCGCCGTTTGACTTCGGCGATTTCGGCCGCAAGGAAGATCCCAAGAAGATGCCTGAGGCGCTGAAGGACGGCACGGTGAACGAAGCCGCGATCACGCGCGCCGCCGGGCACGTGCTCTATGAAATCGTCCACTTCGGCTACCTGGACGGCCAATCGAAGCACGAAGTGACGAAGCAATCTATCGAGGCCAACGCCAAGATCATCGAGAAGACCGGCGAAGATGCAGCGGTTCTGCTGAAGAATGAAGGCGGCGCGCTGCCGCTGAAAGCTTCCGACCTGGACAACGTAGTGCTGATTGGCCCAGGCGCGGGGCAGGTGATGGCCATCGGCACCAGCGGCGAGCGCTCAGTCGGCTTGCCGGAGCGGCAAGTCGGACCGCTGAAGGCACTGATGAAAATCTCAGGCAATCCGAATATCCGCTTTGCGGTGGATGACGACATGACCGGCACAATCATTCCCGCCGCCATGCTGAGCCACGACGGCCAGCCGGGCCTGGAACGGAGCGATGGCGGCGCAAGCGGCGGCTCCGCGCGAATTGATCCGGAACTTAACTTCACCGTAAAGGCCGGCAATGCGCTGCCGCCGAATTCGACCATGACGTGGAAGGGAACGCTCACCGCTCCCCATGATGGCGATTACTGGATTTACCTTCAGGCTCTCGGAACGAACGCCAACATCTCCGTCGACGGTAAGCGCCGGGCCGCGACCGGCGCGTTCCAGGGCGGCGTGCATGGAGACATCCTGCAAGCCAATCAGGACAACGCCGTGCCAACCACCGACGGCCTGGACAATGTGCGCCGACGGTTTCATCTGACTGCCGGAGCGCACCCGATTGAAGTGAAGATTAGCCCTGACAGCTCGAACGCGCCGGTGCAGGTGCGCCTCAACTGGTACACTCCGGAGCAGCGCAAGGCTGACCACGAAGCCGCCATCGCCGCCGCCAAGAACGCCAAGACAGCGGTGGTCTTCCTCTGGACTCGCCTCGAGCCCGTCTTCGGCTTGCCCGGCGAGCAGAACAAGCTCGTCGAAGAAGTGGCCGCCGTCAACCCCAATACCATCGTGGTGCTTAACACCAGCCAGCCCGTGGCCCTGCCCTGGGTCGATAAAGTGAAGGCCGTCCTCGAAATGTGGTGGCCCGGCGATGAAGGTGGCTGGGCTACGGCCAACCTGCTGCTGGGCAAATCCAGCCCCGCCGGCCGGCTGCCCGTCACCTGGGGCAAGCGCCTTGAGGACTACGCCGCCACTGATCCCAAACATCCCGAGCGCTCGAAAAAGGGCGTCGAGGGCAAAACCACTTACAGCGAAGGCGTCAACGTGGGATACCGCTGGTTCGACAAAGAGAAGATTGATCCGCTCTTCGCCTTCGGCCACGGCCTGAGCTACACAACCTTCGAATACTCCGGGCTGAAGGTCGCCAAGACCTCCGACGGCGGCCTCGACGTCAAGGTGCGCATCAAGAACACGGGCAGAGCTGACTCCGACGAGGTCCCTCAGGTTTACCTGGGCGCACCGGCTGAGATTCCTGCCGGCGTGCAGTTCCCGGTACGGGCTCTGGCCGCCTTCGATCGCGTTCACCTGACTGCAGGCGAAAGCAAGACCGTCACGCTGCATGTGGCGACGCGGCAGATGCAGTATTGGTCCACGACCAGCCACACTTGGGTAACCGCCAGCGGCAAGCGCACGCTCAGCGTAGGCGCCTCATCCCGCGACCTGCGCCTGGAGCAAAGCATCGACTGATAACCCGCGTTGAGATTAGCGCCCCGAATCGCCATGCGTCGCTCGAATAGTACAAATGAAGGAGAGACGACGGTCTGAACTGGCGCTTTCCAAAACGAGGCTACCGGTTGTAGACTCACAGTCAGATCAGGATTCCGCAGGGGAAATCCGGATTAAGTGCAAAACATCCTGATACCGTCTCTTTGCGCCGACCTATGAGGCCCATTACCTCCAGTTACGGCCTGATTGAGAGGATCAAGAACGGGGACCAGGAAGCCCTTTCAGCCCTTTTCGGGAAATATCGCCCTCGCCTCGCGGTCCTTATCCATTACAGGATGAGCCCCGAGTTGCGCAGCTTTTTTGAAGTCGATGACATCTTGCAGGAGACCTTCCTCAAGGCCTTCCGCGACTTGGGCCAGTTCACCTATCAATCGCCGGGAAGCTTCATGAGTTGGCTGGCGCGCATATCCGACCACGTCATGGCGGACCTCGCGCGCTCCCAGGGCAGGCAGAAGCGCCACGCGGCCGAGATGCTGCGATTTCGATCCGAGAGCAACCCCTCCGGCCCGGAGCCCGCTGATAGCAGGACGCCGAGCCGGGTAATCGCCGAAGAGGAGGGTTTGCGGGGATTGCTTGAGAAACTGAATTCACTCCCGGAAAACTACCGGCAGGCCATTCTGCTGACGAAGGTCGAGGGCCTCTCCACGCCAGAAGCAGCAGCGCGACTGGGAAAATCGAATGAGGCCACGGCCTTGTTGTTACACCGTGCCCTCAAGCGCTTTCGCTCTCTCCAAGACCCGCAGGGAGGATGATGACAGAACCCATGCCGCAAGACCCTGACAGGAATCCGGGCGAAGAACAACCCGACGCCGAGGGCCGGGAACAACTCGTCGCCAATGCGTTGGCGGAGTTTCTCGACCTCCTGTCCCGGGGCGAAACGCTGGATATCGAGGGCTTTTGTCGGGCGCATGCCGACCTCGAGCCAGACTTGCGGCTGGCGCTCGAAACGCTCGAGGGAATCGAAGGGATGCTTCAGCCTGCAGTGCCACCGCTCCAGGATCGCGACCGCAAGGCCGAGTTACCGGCGCGGCTGTCGGGCCATAAAATCCTCAGTGAAATTGGATCCGGTGGGATGGGCCGCGTGTTCCTGGCGATGGATGAGAGGCTGGGCCGGGAGGTGGCGATCAAGGAGCTCAGCCCGCGC
>Ga0209777_10002087_pt1 | contig 27092 bp, 25 predicted proteins | sample FrelakmetHBP12HB_FD_187147 | JGI IMG/M metagenome (GOLD analysis project Ga0209777, IMG submission 187147) | Freshwater lake sediment microbial communities from the University of Notre Dame, USA, for methane emissions studies -HBP12 HB (SPAdes)... | ecosystem: Environmental > Aquatic >...
GATCTACCGACCGTCGGCTTTGTTCGCCCTGGTTTGCGCCGCCGCGCTGCTCGGCGTGCTTGGATTCTCGTGGCTCGGCGGCGTGCTGCCGAAGGCGGTCGGGCCGACGCTGACCCCGCTCGTGGTTCCGACGAGTCAAGCCACGCCGATTCCGAGCGGAGGCGCCGCAGCATCGGCAAGTGTGACCCCCAGCGCAAGCCCGGCCCCAACTCTCAGCCCGGCGCCGAGCGCCGCGCCGAGCTAGGAGCGTCCGCGCCGCCGCCAGGTCAACCTGAGGGGAGAGTCCAAGCGGGAACATAGCCCGCCCCGGGGCCGATCTGGCGTATCGTCGACGCATGGACCCTGGGCAATCGGTTCGACTCCGGGCGGAGATGGTCGAGCGCCAGCTTCGCCACCGCGGCATCCAGGACGAAATGGTCCTCGCGGCTCTGGGTGCGGTGCCTCGCGAGCGGTTCGTTCCGCCGGGCTTGCTCTCGCACGCCTACAGCGACGACGCCCTGCCGATAGCGTCCGGGCAGTCGATCAGCCAGCCATACATTGTCGCCCGAATGACCGAGCTGCTCGAGCCGCAGCCCGCGATGCGAGTCCTCGAGGTTGGCACCGGCTCGGGCTACCAGGCTGCGGTACTGGCTCAGCTCGGCTGTTTGGTCGTCTCCATCGAGCGTCATGCGGAACTGGCCGACGCGGCGCGGACTCGTCTCGAGGACCTGGGCCTGGCCGACCGGGTCCGAATCGTCGTCGGCGACGGGAGCGTCGGCCGCCCAGAAGATGCCCCCTTCGGTGGGATAGTGGTCACGGCCGCCGCTCCCCGGATCCCAGAAGCGCTACCCGGCCAGCTGGCCGACGGGGGCCGCCTGGTAGTCCCGGTCGGGGCGCCCCGGCGTCAGGAGCTGATCCTGGTGGTTCGCCACGGCGACGAGTTCGAACGGCGGGAGTGCGGCGCCTGCGTTTTCGTGCCCCTCGTCGGCGTGGCCGGTTTCGGCGAGGACGCCGAGCGACGCCGTCGGTGGCCCGGCCGCTTGTTCGAATAGCCGGCGGACCCTTAGGCGGCGCCTGACCTCAGCGAAGGACTCCCTCGGATGCACGCGCCCTCAGGGCCGCCTCGTCGTAGACGGCCTCGATCGAGTTCACCATGAGCTCGACACAGAAGCGGTCGTGGACCAGGTCGTGGCCGCGTCTGGCGATCATGTCGGCGAAAGGATGGTCGGCCAGCAAACGGACGATCGCGCTCGCCAGCGCCTCACGGTCGTTCGGCGGCACCAGCAGGCCGCTGACCCCATCCTCGATCATCTCCGGGATACCACCTACACGGGACGCGACCACCGGCCGGCCAAGCGCCATGGCTTCAAGAACGCTGAGGCCCTGGGCTTCCCGGTATGACGGCAGCACTGACACGTCCAGGGCTGCGGTGACCGCCGGAACGTCCTCGCGACGGCCCGTGAACACGACCCGATCCGAGATCCCGAGCGACGCGGCCTCGGCCTCCAGCGAGTCTCGTTCCGAGCCCTCGCCGACGATCAGCAGCCACGCTCGCGGCTGCGCCGCCAGGACGAGCGGCCACGCCTCGAGGAGAGTCCGATGGCCTTTCTCGGCCTCCAGGCGGGCCACCACGCCGACGATCTGGGCGTCCTCCGGGATGGAGTAGTCCTCGTGCAGGGTGCAGCAAGGCTGCTGGTGGTTGTAGCGATCCAGGTCAACCCCGTTGTAGATCAGGCTGACCGGCGCGCCCTGGCGGCCTTCTTCGCTGATCTTCCGCTCGATCGCCTTCGATACTACGATCAGCCGATCCATGAGCGGAGTGAGCTGGTTCAGATTCTTGCGATCGTCGGCGCAGCGGATCCGACTTGAATGGACGGTGGAGATGATGGCCGGCCGCTTGCAGCCCTTCTCTCCGAGCACCAGGGCGGCCTTCGTGCCGACGACCTCGGCCCGATACATGTGGTTGTGGATGATCTCGGGTTGGAACGGAGCAAGCAGGTCGGCCAACTCTCGCACGCTCCGGCGGTCGTCGGGCTCGTCGATCACCCTGACGTCGACCCCGGCCTTCTGGAGGCGCCTGACGCTGCTGCCGTGGGACAGCGAGACGACCCGGACGTCATAGAACTCGGGGTTGAGACGGGTTACAAGCGAGAAGACATGTTCCTGCGCGCCACCGTTGGTGCCGGTTGCCATGACCTCGACGACTCGGACCCGGCCGCCGTCGATCGCCTGGCGGTCACGCTGCTCGACGCAAGGGTCGGCCCTGCCGTTGTCGGCACCCACCGCTAGCGGCCCTCCATGGCGGGGCCGGTTCGCTGGACGAGCAAGCGCTCGATCGGCGTGTCGACGGCGCCCCACTCGTACTTATACGGCTCGTCGCCGCGCAGGAAATCGACGCGGCGCCGCCCGAGCGCGATGGCACGCTTGAGGTAGCAGGCAACCATGACCACTCCGGGTGATAGCTCTCGAGCATCCGGGTCGATGCCCGCGTTGTAGTAGTACATGACCTCGCCGTCATCGAACGTGACGCCTGCGGCAATGCGACGGCCAACGACGGTCAGGAAGCTGAGGTCGACCAGGCCACCCGGAGAGCAGCGCTCGAAGAGCCCGGCGAAGAACCGCCGGCTTGCCGCCCCACCGTCGGTCGGCGGGAACAGGCCCTCCGCGCCCCACCTCTTCTGGTGCAGATCCACGAAGGCGTCCAGGTCGTCGATCGGGCTGGCCGCGCTTTCGAGCGCGACGGTGCCCGCCGCCTCCGCTCGACGGATCTTGCGCCGTATCTCATGGCGCTCCTTCTTGCCGAGCGTGGCGAGGTAGCCGTCGAAGTCCAGCCCCGGCTCAAGTGTGACCACCGGGCAGACGTCTTCGTGCTCTCGAGTGACGGCCCAGCCGGCCGTCGGAGCCGCCGATTCCAGGGCCGACAGGATGGCATCCGTGGCGCGGTCACCATGCCGGAGACGTCGCAGGTCGGCCACGTCCCAACGCCCCGGACCCTGAGCGGCGAGCGCCTCGACTACCGCCTCGCACACGGCGTGAAGGTCGTCGGGAGCGGCCAGAACGGTGGCGTAATCAGCGTGGTACGACGCTCCGAAGAAGACTGCGGTCGCCGAATCGGGCACGGGCCGAAGGGCCGAGCCGGGCTGATGCCGGATCGTTGTGCGCGCCGCCAGATCCCCCGGCTCCAGCTCGTGGCGGTGCATCAGCGGCGCGATTCCGACGATTTCGTCGGGGTCGGCTTCGTCCACCACGACCAGGGTCTGGTCGTGAGCGGTGGCTCCGTAAGCTTCCCACCACGCCCTCTGGACGCAGTGGCGCGAGAACGGAGTCGCCCACGGCGTCCGTGAAGCCAGCGCGTCCCATTTCTCTCCGGGTATGGAGTCGAAAGCCCGGCGGATCGCCACCAGGCGCGAGCCGGTCGCGGTCCTCATCGAGAACCTGCCCGCTGGGCATGAGACGACGCCGCGTTCCGGCTGGTGGCGGATGGGGTCTTCAGGCAGGCAGGCTGGCCGTCTGGCATGAACGGGGAGGTCACGCTCCGAGCATAGCACCACGCTCAGAAGCGGCCAGTGGCCGGCCCCGCGATGGACTGAATGCGACACTCGGGCAGGCCATAACGATGGCCGCCTATGCCGTCGCCGATCCTACGACCGGCAGACCGGGCCCCGGCATCAGGCCCCCGGCCTCGCGTCGCTCCCGGTGAGCCTCGAAGAGCAGGAGCGCCAGATAGGCGAAGAACACGAGCGGGACACTCGCCGACGCCGGCCAGACGCCGGGGGAGTCGAAGAGCGAAATCCAGCCCAGAATCGGCAAGACAGCAGCCCATTTCCGACCCCTCTCAAGGAACCAGGCGGTAGGAAGGAGCAGCAGCATCGCGTAGTGGTCCCACAACAGTGGCGTCAACAACTGGCTTGCAACGATGGCGCCCATCAGCCCGATCTCCGCCCGTCCGTAGTGCCAAATCAACAGGACAACCACGGCCACCGCCGCGGTGGAGGCCAGCTGCCCGGCTTGCGCCACCGCCTCGGGCAAACCGGCCTGGTACAAGACGGCACCGGGCGAGCAGTTGTGCGGCGTCGCCACTGCCGACGAGATCCGCCCCAGGATGGTCACATAGTCGAACCATACGCCGATGCCCGTGAAGACGGTCACCACAGCGGCTGTCGCCGCGATAACCCCGACGGCGATACCGACCGCGCGCCACCGGCCCGTGACCGCAGCCCACGCAATGATGAGCGCCGGCTGGATCTTCACCAGCCCTCCTACCGCGATAGAGGCGCCGAGCGATATCGGCCGATCTCGCCATCTCCAGGCCACCGCGAACAACACGAAGAGCAGAGGTCCGACCTGGCCCAGCTTGACCGAATAGAGGAACGGCCAATTCAGGGCGGCGAGCACCACCACCAGCCAGCGCACGTCGCGCCGTACCGGCAACAATGCCGCGCCGAGCGGGAGGCACAGCGCCATTGCCAGGACCCAGACGCCGCGAGCCACGGCGTCAGGCATGAGCGTCAGCGGCGCCACCGCCAGGGCGAAGGGAGGCGGGTACAGGTAGATCGCGAATCCGCCCGCGGCCGATACGGACGGGTCGTAGAGCCGCTCGCCATCGATGAGGCGGCGGGCTGCGCCGGCGTAGGCCTCGAAGTCGTAGCCGAGGGTCTTGCCAGCCGAACCCAGGACAAGCGCCAGCATAGCGGCGAGCAGGAGCGCCGAACCGACGGGCATGAGTGCGTCCGCCAGGCGCGGCCGGGTTCTCGCCGGCGACTCGGCGGCGCTCATGACCCCGGCGTTTCCTCGGCCGCGCCGTCGGTTGCGAGCCCTTCGACGGCCGCTGCTCCGGCCGCCGAACCGGTGGCGGCCGCCTTCGGAATGCCCCGATGGACGAATCGGATCCGGACCAGGTCCCAGGCAACCTGCAACGCCAGCTTCGGGCGGGCATGCATACGCGACCCACGCCGATCAGCCCAGATCACCGGAACGACGGCGATGCGGTAGCCGCGCCGTCGAGCCATGTAGATCAGATCGACATCGAAGACGATGCTCGTGATCCGCAACCGGCCGAAGAGGTCGCGCGCCACCGAAGCGCGGAAGCCTTTGAAACCGCACTGCGTGTCCCGGACCGGCCCCGTCGCCCACACCTGCGCCGCCAGACGAAAGAGCCGGCCGACCATTCGCCGAAACGGCGGCTGGCTGGCCCGCATGTCCGACCCGTCCGGCTGAATGCGGCTCCCGAGAACGACGTCGGCGGCCTCCAGCGCGGCAACGAGCCGAGGTAGCTGGTCCGGTGGCGTGGCCATGTCGGCGTCGGCAAAGACGAGCGCGTCGCCTCCGGCTTGCAGCATTCCGGCCCGCACAGCCGAGCCCTTGCCGCCATGGCTCACGGTCAGCAGCCCGAGCGATGGGCAACCGCGTCGTGCCGACAACTCGCCGTCGACCGCGAACTCCGGCCTGGCCTTCACCAGGGCGGCGGTTCCGTCCGTGCTGCCGTCGTCGACCACCAGCACGCTCACCGTCTCCGGCAGGACGCCCTCGGGTGCCGAGCAGAGGTATGCGAACAGCTCGTCCAACGCGGGCCCAAGCCGAGCCGCCTCGTTGTACGCGGGCAGAACGATCCCCAGGCTGGAAACCATGAGCCGGAGTGTACGGGCAGCGCCGCTCCCCCGCACCGCCTGCTCGGTAGGCCGGGCACACGGTCGAGTCGGATCCCGTGATGGGAATTGCGCCGCATAGGTAGTTTGTACCGGTGGAGTGGGACCCGGCCGATGTTACGCTGCGACGCCGTGCGGATCTGCATCGCTCTGTCTGCGCTCGCCCTGGCCGTTCGAGCGGTCGTGTTTGGGCTGCACCCGGACGCCGCGTACCCCGATGCGTACTACTACGTGGAAGTGGCCCGGGCGCTGCACGCCGGTCAGGGCTTCAACATCGACTTCATCTGGTCGTTCGTCGACGTGGGCGGTCGCATCCCTGCCAACCCCATTCTGCCCATCCCAAGCAACGCCCACTGGATGCCGCTGGCCGCGATAATCCAGCTCCCAACGATGTGGCTGATGGGGCCTACGCCGCTGGCTTCCGCGATCCCGTTTGCGATCATCGGTTCCCTGTCGGCGCCGATGACCTGGCTTCTTGCCCGTGAGATCGGCTGCTCGCCTCGCGTGGCCCTGGTCGCGGGCATCACCGTCGCCGCACCGGCTGCCGCGACCCTCTATATGTCCCAGCCCGACAACCTGGCCCTCTACCAACCGCTGGGAACGGCGGCACTCTGGCTGACCGCGCGCGGCCTCAAGGGGGGGCGCTGGTCGTATGCGCTGGCCGGGCTCGTGGTCGGTTTGGCCACGCTGGCTCGAAACGACGGAGTGCTGCTCGGCGCAGTCGTCGGACTCGCTTTCGCATGGGATCGATGGCGTGCCTGGCGATCGAAAGGCGTCCGAATGCCGGCTATCCCATGGCGCTACGCGTTCGCCTGCTTCGGCCTCTTCCTTCTCCTGATGGCACCCTGGTACGCGCGCCAGCTGGCGGTCTTCGGCAGCGTTTCGCCGTCAACCACGTCGGGCCGAATCCTGTTCATCCGCACAATCGACCAGATGGACAGCGTCACCGCCGAGACCACCCTGGCCAGCTTCCTCGGCCAGGGCATCGGGCCACTGCTCCAGAGCCGGGTGCTCGGCCTCGTCTCGGAGCTGCAAATCTACTTCGTGATCGCCTGTCCAATCATGCTGGCGCCGTTCGTCCTGATCGGCGGCTGGGCGCGCCGGCGATCGGTCGATTTCGGGCCCTTCTTTGCCTACGCGGCCGTTCTCTTCGCCGCCTCCACCCTCCTCTTTGCGGTTCATGTGCCGTACGGCATGTTTCTGCACTCGGCAGTTGCCCTGGTGCCGTTTACCTTCATCCTGGCCCTGGAGGGTGTGGTCCGGGCTTCGAGGTGGGCCGCGCGTCGCCGCCCGGCCTGGACCGAGGATGGCGCCGCCCGCCTGTTCCTCATCGTGGCCGAGGTTGCCGTCCTCCTCAATGCCGGCGCCTACCTCGCAATCGCGCTGCCGGCGTGGAACATACAACGTGATGATCGCCTGGCCGCCGGCCGGGCCCTGGACGCAGCGGGAGCGCCGGCGACCGACCTGATCATGAGCGCCGACCCGGGCGGATTCGAGTACTTCACCGGCCACGGTGGCGTCGTCACGCCCACCGACTCGCTGGAGGTCATCCACCAGGTCGCGGCCGACTACCACATTCGCTGGCTTGTATTGGAGAGGGCCAACATCGTCGATTCGATGGTTCCCGTGCTCGAGTTGATGACACGACCGACCTGGATCGGACTGCCGATCTTCAGCATGCCCTATGACGGGCCGAAGACCGGCAACCGGACCGTCGACGGCGCCCCGGCCCTGGCGATCTACCCGGTCTGCACCACGGCAGGCGATACGCGCTGCGGGTCGCTCGGGAGCGCTGGCAGCGTCGGAGCCGCGCCATGAGCAGACGAGAGGCGTGGATCAGCGCCGGCGCGATCTTTCTCGTGGCCTTTGCGGTTAGGGCCGCGGCCGCAGCAGCAGTCAGCTTTCCCATTCCCGAAGACACGGCTTACTACGCCGGCGTGGCACGCAATCTGGTCGAGGGCCGGGGGTTGATCAGCGACGCGCTCTGGAGCTACCAGACGCCGCCGCTGGTCGTGCCACGGGCCGCGTTCGAAGTGTGGATGCCGTTGCCGTCACTGCTCGCGGCGATACCGATGGCCGCCGCCGGGGCCGCGAATTGGTTCCGCGCCGCGCAGGTCATGTCTGTGCTGGTGAGCTCGGCCGTGGCGGTCCTGGCCTGGCGCCTGGGCGCCGACCTGGCCGTCGAGATGCAACTGCCGGTCGGGCGGGCACGAACGATGGGCGTCGGCTCGGGCCTGGTCGCGGCCGTCTTCGGGCCGCTCGTGCTGTACGGGGCTCTCCCCGATTCCACGGCCTTGTTCGCAGCACTGTCACTGGCCGCATGCCTGCTGATGACCCGCGTCGCAGCCCGCGAGGCCGCCGAGGGCGCTACCCGAGCCGCCGGCGAGGCCGCCCGATTCGATCGCAGGCTCGTCGCCCTCGGCGCCTTGCTCGGTCTTGCCGCGCTGACCCGGAGCGAGGCAATCTGGCTGGTTCTCGCCTGGGCGGTCGTGGCCTGGGTCTGGACGCCCGGCAGTCGCCGACGTCGCCTCGGTCTCATCGCCACGCCGACGGTCGTAGCCATCCTCATCTTCGCCCCCTGGGCCGTCCGCGACTGGCAGGCCTTCGGTACGCCGCTGCCCGGCCAGACTCTGGCCAATGCCCTGTCCATCCACACCTACGACATCTTTGCCTATCAGGACCAACCCAGTCTGGCCCACTACCTGGCTCAGGCCCCCCTGGCTCTGGCCGGCGCGCGCCTGACCGGAATCGACCACGACCTCTTCAGCGTTCTGTTGATCCCGGCGTTCCCGGTCGGCCTCGTGGGACTGCTGGCCCTGCCGTGGGTAGGTCGTCGCCGGGCTCTTCGACCGCTCACGCTGGCCTCGGTCTTGACCTTCCTGGTGACCAGCCTCGTCTTCCCCGTCGCCACCCTTTCAGGCACCTACCTGCATGCCGCGGGATCGACTCTCGTGCTGTTGACGGTCTGTTGCATGGCAGCCCTCGACTCCTTCATCGCCCGAGTCGGAGGGCTGCGCCGCTGGACGCGGCCCGTGGCCTGGCTCGGACCTGCCTTTGCCATCGCGGCCGTCGGGCCTCTGTGCGTCGTGACGATGACCGCCATCGCCAATCAGGCGAACGACATCCGTGTCAGCTACGAGGCTTTGCCCGCGGCCATGGCCCGGGCGGGCATCCCTCTCGACGGCGCGGGCCCCGTTATCACCGACAGCCCGATCTGGCTGGCCGAGTCGACTCGCGTGCCGGCGCTCGCGCTGCCGCAGGAGTCGCCGGCCGCCGTTCTGGACCTCGCCCAACGTTTCGGGGCGAAGCTGCTGATCGTCCACGGCTACGCCGGCTACGAGTGGCCGGCCATTCTGAACGAGGGCGGAACGGCCTCGAAATGCTTCCAGGAGGTACCGCTCACCGACAGCTCCGGTGACATACCGGGCCCCGGCACACCTCTGGCAGGGATCACGGTCTTCCGGATCGTCTGTCCATGAAGGAGGGCCCGTATACTCCAATTGGTATGGACGCTGCCCACGGCGCTGCAGAATCGCGCGACTCACGCTTCGACGAGCTGTACGCCGAAGCGAAAGCAACGTTGGGCTACGGAGCCAACAACCTTCGCTCCGTCACCGAGCGTTATCGCGAGGCCTACCACGACACGCTTGGTCGCTGGCACCGTCTCCGCGATGAGCTCGAGGCGGTCGACCGCGCCCCGCTTTCGCCGGTTGACGGGACCGATGCGGCCGCCGCCGCCGCTGAGGCCGGCGCAGAAGACGCCCGCCACAGGGCTCTCCGGTCTGAGGTCGAGCGGCTCACGGCAGACCTTGGTCGCCACCAGCAGGAGCTCTCGAAACTCGAGCTGGCGGTTCGGAGCATGGAGAACGGCTGGCTCTTCCTCGAGAGGGGCGACGCCAGCCTGCTCGGGGAGGTCGCCCACGCTGAGCTGGCCACCGACATGCAGATGCGCATCGTCGAGGCCCAGGAGGCCGAACGATTGCGCCTGGCCCAGGAAGTGCACGACGGGCCGGCCCAGGCACTGTCCAACGCCATCTTCCAGGTCGAGTACATCGAGCGGATACTCAGCCAGGACGTGCGAATGGCGGGCAGCGAGCTGCGCTTCCTGCGCGAGCTCCTTCGCCGGGAGCTGGGCGAGGTTCGAACCTTCATCAGCCAGCTCCGTCCGCCGTTGATCGACGAACTGGGCCTCGACGGCTCGATCATGGACGCCGTGGAAAGCATGGCCGTTCTGACGGGGGCCACCGTCGAGACGGACCTCAAGGCTCCAGGGGACGGACTAAGTCCGACGCGGCAAACCGCTGTCCTGCGAATCGTCCAGGAAGCCCTGCAAAACGTCCGCAAGCACGCCCGCTCCAGTCGTACTGTCGTCTCAACACGGCTCGAGTCTTCGAGCTGGATCGTCGAAGTGGCGGATGACGGACGCGGCTTCGACATCGGTGCGGTCGCTGCTCAAGGTCGGCGTAACTTCGGTCTTCAGTTCATGCGGGAGCGAGCCGAGCTTGTCGGTGCCCAGTTCGAGGTTCGGTCCCGGCCCGGCGGCGGAACGGTTGTCAGGCTGTCGATTCCGTTGGAAGAGGAGAGCGCATGAGTTCGATCGAATACGCTGGGCCGGAGCGGCGCCGGCCGGGTCCGGGCGGCCGGACCGCGGAGAAGACCACGATCCTGCTGGTCGACGACCACGTCCTCTTCCGCGTAGGGATGCGCAACATCCTCGAGCGGGAACCCGGCTTCGAGATCGTCGGCGAGGCCGATGACACGCGAAGCGCGTTCGACCTCTCCATCCAGCTTTCGCCCGACATCATCCTGATGGATCTGTCGCTGCCCGCCCCCGGCGGCATCGAGGCGACCCAGCGGATCAAGCGCGAGTTGCCCTCGGCCGGCATCATCGTCCTGGCCGTCGACGAGGACGAGGACGCCCTGTTCGACGCCATCAAGGCTGGAGCGGCGGCGTTCATTCTCAAGGACGTGACGCCGGACGACCTGGTCGCGATCATCCGCCGCGTTGCCGGCGGCGAGTACCTGATCAATGACAAGGTTTTCGCCAAGCCCGCCGTGGCGAGCCGCGTCCTCAAGGAGTTTCGCGAGCTGGCGATCTACGGACAGGAAGCCGCCCCGATATTCGCCCCGCTCTCACCTCGCGAAGTCGAGATCCTCGACAACATCGCCCAGGGCATGACCAACAAGCAGGTGGCCTACGCCCTGTCCATCAGTGAGCAGACCGTCAAGAACCACATGTCCAGCATCCTGCGCAAGTTGAGCGTGAACGACCGAACCCAGGCCGTCGTCTACGCCATGCGCCAGGGCTGGATTCGCATGCCCGAGGATTGAGCCGACGTGGCCATCGAACCGTTGCCGATGCCGTTGCTTGAAATCGCGGAGCGGGCCAGGCGCGAGATCGATCTCCTGACCAGGGAGATCGGCGATGTCGAGGTGCTCGTGAACCAGGCCCGGACCGAGGCCGAGTATCACGAGCGGAAGCGCGCCCAGGCGGAGGACAAGCACAGATCGGCTGGCACCGACTCCGAGGGCGACCAACTCGCATCTCTGACCAAGCGCGCGGCCATCATGGGGGCCCAGGTCGACATCCTCGAAGGCAAGCTCAAGATCCTGACCCGGTTTCGAGATAGCCTGCGACGCTACAGCGCCGAGCTCGATCGCGCCTCCATGGGTGGCGCCGTTCCTCAGCACACGCCGGACAACCTAGACGTCAGCACGCCGCTGCCACCTGCCGTCTCGCGCCTCGTGCTTGCGGCCCAGGAGGACCTACGGCGCGAGATAGCCCGAGCCATGCACGACGGCCCGGCCCAGAGCCTGACCAACATCGTCCTCGAGGCCCAGATTGTGGAGCGGCTGCTTGACCGGGACCCGGTCGAGGCAAAGGCCGAGATCGAGCAGCTCGTCGAGATGGTTCAGCGCACTCTCGACGCTACCAAGACCTTCATCTTCGATGTCAGGCCGATGGTCCTTGACGATCTCGGGCTGGTGCCCACGCTGCGGCGAGTTGCTCGCGATCGCGGCCGGCGCTCCCAGATCCCGATCGAGTTCGAGTCGTACGGACCGGATCGGCGCCTGCCGATGGACGTCGAGAGCGCCATCTTCCGGCTGATCGACGAGACGGTCACCGGCTTCCTGTCCTGCCATCCGGATCGGATCTCGCTCCGCGTCGAATGGGCCTCGGACAGGACGGAGGCCCGCATCGCGGCCAGGCGCAAGGAAGACGAGGCGCCGGAGGGGCCGGAGGTCGTCGAAGCACTGCCTGACCGTGCCCGGGGCAAGGCTGGCAAAGGCGAGATCCCCGAGTCGCTGCAAGCCATGATCGACGAGACCCGTGCAGCCAGGGTCACCCGCGCGGCGCGGGCCAATCAGCCGCTGGCGCTGCCGCCCAACACATGGCGCGAAGTCCAGCAGCGCGCTGCCACCATCGGCGTGACGGCCGAGCTCACCGACGAGGGTCGGGAAGTGATCCTCGTTCTGCGCACGACTTGACGCAACGGCGAGCGCCATCACGTCAGAGCTGCGCATCCAGGGGCAGACTCGGCATCGTTCGCACACCCTTGCCGGCTTTCGGGGAGACCGGCCAGGGCCTCATCGAGTACGGCTTGATCCTGGTCGTGATGGCCGTCGTTTGCGTCGTCTCGCTGCTGTTCTTCGGGGATCAGCTGTCGACGCTGCTGAACCTGATCGTCTCGGCGGTTTGAACCAGCCTCGGACCCGGCGTCGCGTCGCCGGTCGGCCGTGCCGGTGCCTCGGCGCGACAGGAAATGCAGAAATGCTCGATCCTGCTCGACAAAACGCTCGATCCTGCTCGATCCTGCGTGTCGAGGCAATGTAGACTGACGGGCGGTCCCATTACCTCTGTCTACTGGCGCCCGTTGGGGGCGATAGACAGAATGGTGACCATCCTCCAATTGGAGGGCGTTCTCATCAGGAGGTCATCGATGCTCTTCCGGTCCGAAAAGGGCCAGGGCCTTGCCGAATATGCCCTGATCCTGGCACTCATCGCCGTCGTCTGCATCCTGGCGGTCATATTCCTTGGCAGCCAGGTCAACAAGATCATCAGCACTGTCGGCATCTCGGTCTGACCGACCAGCTGGCACACCGAAAAGGGCCGCGCACCGCGCGCGGCCCTTTTTTTGTCGGCGGCCGAATTGTGCTTTCTTTCCTGGCCGAAGCCGAGAATACTTCCCAGCAGCGGTAGCCCATTGGTATAGTCGCAGTTAGTTCGGCCGCAAGACTACTGTACTTGCACCTGTCACATGCTGGGGAGTGTCGTCGTGAAGCGGTCCAATCGCTTGCTAATCCTGCTCGGGGTCCTTCTCGCCGTCGCGGGCGGGATCGCAGCGATCACCTTGGCCAACGGCGGGGGAGGCAACGGCGGCGGCAACGGGGGCGGTCCGGCTGCCTCGCCGACGGCAACACCCGAGCCGACGGTGACCGTCGTCATAGCCAAAGCGGACATCAATCTCGGCGACACGATCACCGTTAGCATGGTCGGCGTGGAGACCATGACCGTCTCCCAACGCAACGCCTTGGGTCAGGATACCTATTCCAGCGCCGACCAGGTCATCGGCAAGATTGCCGGCGGGAAGATCACATCCGGTCAGATCCTGGTGGCCGGCCGGGACCTCCTCACTCCGGGATCCATGGCAGACGGCACGGACATCGCCGGCGCCATCTCACCCGGCATGGTTGCCGTGTCGATGGAGGTCGACCAGACGAACGGTGTCGGTACCCTGATCGTACCCGGGGACCCCGTGGACATCATCCTGACCGTATTCACGGACCAGCTCGCCATCACGGCCAAAGACCTCGCAGGCAACACGATCATCGCCCCCGGCGGCCAGCAGGTAACCAGCAAGATGGTGATCCAGGACGGCAAGATCCTCGCGACGCTGGTGCCGCCGCCGGCCCCTGCTGCGAACGCAACCGCCGGTGCCGTCCCCGCTTCTCCAACGGCCGCCATCGTGCAGTTCACCGGACGCACCATGATCGCGATCGTGGAGGTCAAGCCGGACGAAGCCGAGATCATCCGCTGGGCCCAGCGCGCTGAGACGACAGGAGGGGCGGGTACGCAGAACTACATCGATCTTGCCATTGCGCTGCGGTCGGGACAAGACGGCTCAGCGCCTCCCGTGGTAACCCCCGGCATCACCTTCAAGAATCTGGTCGACAAGTACGGCGTCCTCCCACCGGATCCGCGAGGGATTCTGCCCGCTGACATAGCCAAGGGAATCCAGTGGTAAAGACTCCGCCGTGCTCAGGCTGAGCCTTTTGGGAGAGGCCGAGCGATTCTGCCTCTCCGGCATTTTGGAAGCACTTGATCTTGATGGCTGACAAGATCCAGGTCCTGATCGTCGACGACATTCCCGAGACGCGCGATCACCTGGCGAAACTGCTCGGTTTCGAGCCGGACATCAGCGTGGTCGGAGCTGCCTCATCGGGCGCGGAAGCCATCGAGCAAGCCGCCAAGCTTCTGCCCGACGTGATCCTGATGGACATAAACATGCCCGACATGGACGGAATCTCGGCCACCGAGCGCCTGTCGGCCCAGGTCCCGACCGCGGCAGTGGTAATGATGTCGGTCCAGGGGGAAGCGGACTACCTGCGCCGCTCGATGCTGGCCGGGGCGCGCGAGTTCCTCGTCAAACCCTTCAGCAGCGACGAGCTGACGGCTTCGATTCGCCAGGTCTACACGCGCGAGAAGGAGAAGGCGGGTCGCGCCGCGGCCTCGACGGCGGCCCGAACCGCGGCCCCGACCGACGAAGGCGTGGTCGTGGCCGTCTTCAGCCCCAAGGGCGGCGTCGGCCGAACGACGATCGCCGTGAACCTGGCCGTGGCTGCGGCCGCGGAACTGGGCAAGAAGGTGACCCTCGTCGATTGCTCGTTCCAGTTCGGCGATGTCGCCGTCCTGCTCAACCTCAACGCGAAGGACAAGTCGATGGCCGAGCTCATGCCGGAGCTCGAGCAAGGGATCGAGCCGGAGTCCGTCGATACGTTCACGCTGGCCCATTCATCCGGCATCCGAGTTCTGCTGGCCCCTCCCTCGCCGGAGATGGCCGAGCTCATAACCCCCGCCGGCGTCAAGCGCGTCGTCGAAATCCTCCGCGGGCGCAGCGAACTGGTGGTGGTCGATTGCGCCGCGTGGTTCAACGATACTCTCCTTGGTATCCTTGACCTGGCCGACGTAGTACTGACCGTGCTGACGCTTGAGATCACGAGCATAAAGAGCACTCGTCTCTTTCTGGAGGTGGCCGAGCAGCTCGGCTACTCACACAAAATCAGCGTGGTCCTGAACCGCGCCGACACTACTCTGGGGATCAGGGTGGCCGATGTCGAGCACTCGATCGGCCGGAAGGTCGACCACACGATCGTCAGCGACGGACGGGCTGTCGTGTATGCCCTGAACCGAGGAGTCCCGTTCGTGCTCAGCAACCGAAAGAGCCAGGTATCCCAGGACGTTCTTCGTTTAGCCACGTCCATCGTCGGGCGTCCAGAATTGCGCGAAGAGAAAGACCGCAAGGCGCCCCAGAAGGGCAGGTCGCTCTTCGCGCGTAGATAGTTGCCCATCACGGTCGGCAAGGGGTGTAAGTAATGTCCCTCCTGAAGCGGATCGAAAGCGCCCGACCAGGCGTGGCGCCGGGCGCGCCCGGAGGAGCCGCAGCTGTGCCGCCCGGTCCTCCAGGCACGACTCCCGGCCCGACCGGAGGGCGCATTCTCAGCCAGGGTCCGGTGCGGGAATCCCTCCGTGAGGTCAAGTTCCGGATCCAGTCCCGCGTCATCCAGGACCTGGATCCGAAGCTCGATCTGACCAACCTGGTTGAGGTCCGGCGCGAGATCGAAGAGATCTTCGGCCGCGTGATCGACGAGGAGGGCCTCGCCCTCACCCGAGCCGAGCGCGTTCGAATGCTCGAGCAGATCACGGACGAAATCATCGGCCTCGGCCCGATGGAGCCACTTCTCCGTGACGAAACCGTGACCGAGATCATGGTAAACGGCCCGCGCCAGGTCTACATCGAACGGAACGGCCGGTTGGAGCTGACGAATGTCGTCTTTCAGAACGACGACCACGTGATGCGGATCATCGATCGGATCATCGCCCCGATCGGCCGGCGCGTCGACGAGTCGAGCCCGATGGTGGACGCACGACTCACGGACGGGTCTCGAGTCAACGCGATCATCCCGCCTTTGTCCCTGGTCGGGCCGGTCGTCACGATCCGAAAGTTTTCGGCTTCACCATTCACCGTCGATGACCTCATCCGGTTCGGCACTGCCACCCCGGAGATGTTCGAGTTTCTGCGCGCCTGCGTGGAGGCTCGCCTCAACATCTTCGTGTCGGGCGGCACCGGTTCGGGCAAGACCACGACCCTCAACGTCCTGTCGTCGTTCATCCCCAACGACGAGCGGATCATCACCGTGGAGGACGCGGCCGAGCTGCAGCTCCGGCAGGAGCACGTCGTCACACTGGAGTCGCGGCCACCAAACATCGAAGGCCGTGGCGCCATCCCGATTCGCGAGCTCGTTCGCAACTGCCTTCGAATGCGCCCCGACCGGATCATCGTCGGCGAGTGTCGAGGCGGCGAGGCCCTGGACATGCTCCAGGCAATGAACACCGGTCACGACGGCTCGATGTCTACCGGCCACGCCAACACCCCACGCGACATGCTGTCCCGCCTCGAAACGATGGTCCTCATGGCCGGCGTCGACCTGCCGCTGAGGGCCATCCGCGAGCAGGTCTCCTCTGCCGTCGACCTCATCGTCCACCAATCCCGACTCAAGGACGGCTCTCGCCGGATCCAGTACATCACTGAAGTCCAGGGCATGGAAGGCGACATAATCGTGATGCAGGACGTCTTCCTGTTCGAACAGACCGGGGTGATCGAAGGCAGGATCCAGGGCCGCCTGCGGCCCACCGGCATTCGGCCCAAGTTTGTCGACAAGTTCGAGGTCATGGGCATTCACCTGCCGAGCGGCCTGTTCGGCTTCGCCTAGACCGACTCGGGGAGTAGCGTCATGGTAGGGATCGTCGTCGGGGTTCTTGTCTTCAGCGGGATCATGCTGCTCTTCCTGGGCCTGGCCGGCTCCAGTCGGAGCGGCGGCATCAACACCCGACTCGAGCGGTACACCACCCCCAAGGCGCAGCCGACACCGTCGTCGACTCCGGGGCAGAAGTCTGCCGGTCTCGACGACCTCCGGGCCCAGAGCGTGGCCCTGGCCCGCATAGACCGGGTGGTGGAGCAGCGCGACTTCGGCGCCAACCTCGCCCGCGACATCGCTCGGGCCGACCTCAAGCTCAGGCCGAGCGAGTTCCTGCTCATCTGGTTCATGGCGATTCTGGCCGTGCCGTTCATGTTCCTGGTACTGAGCCTCGTCCTGCCACCGCTCGGCACGCCGATCGGCCTCCTGATCGGCGCAGTCTTCGGATTCTTCCTGCCCAGGATGTGGTTGGGGCGCCGCCGAGCCTCGCGCCAGAACGCCTTCAACAAGCAGCTCCCCGACACGATCACGCTCATCGCCAACGCCCTGCGAGCGGGCTCCTCGTTCCTCCAGGCGATCGAGATGGTGGTCCGCGAATCGACTCCCCCGGTGACGGTCGAGTTCGGTCGAGTCATTCGCGAGGTCAACCTCGGCCTCCCTTTCGACACGGCTCTCGACAACATGGTCCGCCGCGTCCGATCGGACGACCTCGAGCTGATGGCCACGGCCATCACCATCCAGCACCAGGTCGGCGGCAACCTCGCCGAGATCCTCGACTCGATCGCCTTCACCATCCGCGAACGGGTGCGGATCAAGGGCGAGATCCGGACCCTGACCGCCCAGGGGCGGATGTCCGGCTATCTCGTAGCAGGCATGCCCATCGCCCTCATGGGCTTGTTGTTCGTGATCGCCCCGGGGTTCATGACGCCTATGTTCGAGAACCCGCCCGGAGTCTTCGGCGTACCGGCCGGCATGATCCTCCTGTCCTTCGGCGGCTTATTCATGTTCATCGGCTTCATCGCGATCAGGCGCATCGTCGCCATCGAGGTCTGATAGATGCTGGCCATCGTTGTCGGCGTCTTCTTCAGCGCCGGCATCCTTCTCTTCTTCCTCGGCCTTGCCGCCGGCTCGCCGGTCGATCCGGTCCAGGCTCGGCTCAGCCAGCTCGGCTCGGCCCAGGTCCGGAATCTCGAGGAGATCGAGCTCCAGCAGCCGTTCGCAGAGCGGACCCTTCGACCGCTGGTAGGCCGGCTTTCGAGGTTGGGCCGTCGACTCAGCAGCGCTTCCTCGACCGAGACGGTGGGGAGGCGGCTGGCCATGGCCGGCAATCCGGGCGACCTGAAGCTGACCGACTGGATGGGCGTGAAGATCCTGGTCGGCATCGCCGCCGGCGTAGTCATGTTCCTGACCTCCGGCCTGCTGGCTGCCGGGATCGTACCGGGCATCCTCCTCGGGATCGTCGGCCTGGGGATCGGCTACCTCCTTCCGGAATTCTGGCTGGGACGCCGTATCAGGGCCCGCCAGAAGCTCATCATTAGGATGATCCCGGACACACTCGACCTGCTAACCATCTCAGTGCGAGCCGGCCTCGGATTCGACGCGGCCCTGGCGAAGGTGGTCGAGAAGCTGCCCGGCCCCCTGAGTGACGAGTTCCGCCGAGCGCTGGCGGAGGTTCGCGTCGGCAAGGCGCGGCGTGATGCCCTCCGAGACATGATTCCGCGGACCGACATTCAGTCCCTCTCCAACTTCATCGGCGCGATCATCCAGGCCGAACAGCTGGGTGTCTCGATTTCCAAGGTGCTCCAGATCCAGTCCGAGCAGCTCCGCATCGAGCGCCGCCAACGCGCCGAGGAGATGGCCGCGCGAGCGCCGATCAAGATGCTGTTTCCACTGGTCGGCTGCATATTCCCATCGCTCTTCATCGTCATCCTGGGCCCGGCCCTCATCTCGATCGTCAGGACGTTGGGATCAGGCGGGGTTCCGTGAGTCGGCGGCGGCTGGTTGCCCGCAACGTCAGCCGGGACACCACGCTGGCCGAGAGCCTCGAAGACGGCGCCTCCTTTCGGGCCAAGTTCATGGGGCTCATGGGGCGCGGTTCGCTGCCATTCGGTGAGGGGTTGTGGCTGCCCGATGAGAATGGCATCCACATGCTCTTCATGAGGTTTCCGATTGACGTTGTCTTCGTGTCACCACCGGGTGGTGGCCCGGCCGGGCGCCGGCGAGTTCTTTCGGCCCAACGCGCGCTGCCCCCATGGCGCGGCGTGGTGTGGCGAGTTGCCGGGGCCAAGGGCGTGCTCGAGTTGCCGGCCGGCACGATCGAGGCAACCCGCACCGCCATCGGAGACGAAATCGCGATCGACCCCGCATAGCGTCGCAGCTGCCGGCCCCCATTGCCCGTACCACGGCCCCGTTCTTGCGAGTCGCCGCGCAACCGGCGAATATGTGGCCGATGATCCCGGCTCGTTAGGGTCCGTAGATGGCTTCCCGAGCGCTTTCGGCCGCGGCGTCGTCCCTGCTGAACGTGGCGCTGCCGGCCGCCTGTGCGGGCTGCTCGGCCGAGGGAGAGGCCTTGTGTTCGAGGTGCCGGCGGTCTCTGGCGGTTCGGTTGGACCTGCCGGCCGGCGTCCCGATCGGGCTGCCGTCGGCGATGCCGATGCCGCTGGCGCAGCTGGAATGGTGCGCGCCGTTCTCCGGCGCGGTGAGGGCAGCGCTGCACCAGCTCAAATACGCGGGCGAGCGCCGACTGGCGGCGCCACTGGCCATGTCGGTGGCAGCTCGGTGGCGGGCTGCCGGAGTCGGCGGAGAGCTGCTCGTGCCGGTGCCGGTCCACGCAGAGCGGGCCAGGCGGCGTGGTTACGATCAAGCGGTTCTGCTGGCCGCCGAAGCCTCCGGTCGGTTGCAGGTGCCCTGGCTGGCGGCACTGGAGCGGACCCGCAATACGTCGCCGCAGTTCGATCTGGGACGGCGGGCTCGTCATGCGAACGTGGCCGGCGCTTTTGCACTGCGGGGGCCGGCGCAGGCGGCGGCGATCGCCGGGAGATGGATCGTGCTGGTGGACGACGTGGTGACCACGGGCTCGACGCTTGTAGCCTGCGCCGAGGCGTTGTACGGCGCCGGTGCGGTTGCGGTGTCGGCGGTTGCGGTCGCCCGCGAACGGTGAGAGGCGCACGTGCCGAAGCGCCGGCGCCGAGCGCGAATAGCGGGATCGGCCTCAGATAATGGGCGAGGCCAGGCCCCCCAGCCGACTTCTATACTTGCCGCCATGGCAGCGGCTCAACTAGATGTGCGTACGCCCCGGTTGGCCCCGGGCCCGCTGAGCGTTCGTGATGTGCGTTGCGGAGGTCAGCTGTGAGGACGATCATCAAGGGCAAGAACATGGACGTCCCGGAGGCCGTGCGGCAGTACGCCGAGCGTAAGATGCGCCGGCTCGAACGGCTGCTGGACGATAGAAGCGACGCCGTAGTGGAGTTGTCCAGCGAGCAGCACCGCAGCTCCGCTGACTCCCAGATTGCCGAGGTGACCCTTACCGTCGGCGGCCAGACCCTGCGCAGCCACGCCTCCGGGCCCTCCCACCAGGCAAGCCTGGACATGGTCGTCGATCGGATCGAACGCCAGGCAGTTGATGCGCGCGAAAAGCCTCGCAGCAAGGTCAGGCCGGAAGAAACCATGGCTCAACGCCTCGCGGACGAGGAGCCGGAGTCCGTGGACGACTCGGAGATGCCCGCGTCGCGCATCGTGAAGATGAAGCGATTTGCGATCGAGCCAATGTTCGAGGAGGACGCCCTCGAGCGCATGGAGGAGCTCGGCCACCAGTTCTTCATCTTCGTCGACGCCGAGACGGAGAAGCTGGGCGTCCTGTACAAGATGCCCAGCGGCGACTACGGGCTGATCGAACCGATGGTCGGGGGCGAGTACACGCCCGGCCGCAGCAGCCATCGGGCCGGCTGATCACGCTCGAGAAGAGGGTCGGGTCGCGGGAGGAGCACCGGACGCTTGACGACTGAGCGTGCTCAGGGCGAGAGCAGCAGGATCGTGGCGGACTCGACGATGCGGTCCGCGCGAGTTCAGCTGCCGGGCGGTCGGCGAGCCGGTCCCCATCTGCCTGTGGGCCGCGGACTGGTTCGTGTTGCGGAGCGGGCCGCGACGATCGGCGCGTCCGCGCTGCAGGTCTTCAGCGACAACCCAACGGCGTGGCGGCGACGCGCGGGGCCACCACCCGAGGCCGAGGCATTTCGGCAGCGGCTGGTCGAGCTGGACATCGGGCCCGTCGCCATTCATGCCGCGTATCTGGTCAACCTGGCCGGGCCGGACGAGGAGCTGTTCGCCCGATCCGTCGAGCTGGTGCGCCACGAGGTCGAACACGCCCCGGAGTTCGGAGCCAGGTTCGTGAACATCCACGTCGGTTCGCATCGCGGGGCGGGCCGAGACGCTGGCGTGCGCCGCCTCGTTGACGGCCTCGAAAGGGCCCTGGACGGCTCAACTTCCGTCAAAACTCATACCCCGGCGCCGGTGGTCGTTCTTGAGAACTCGTGCGGGGGCGGCTTCGCCATCGGTTCCACGATCGAGGAACTGGCCATGATCCTGGACGCGGCCGGCGCCAGGAGCCTGGATGGGCGGCTCGCGGTGTGCCTGGATACGGCGCACCTGTGGGGCGCCGGCTACGACGTTTCAAGCCCCGATGAGATCGACAACCTCCTCGGCGTCTTCAACCGCTTGATCGGCATGTCACGTCTGGCGATGGTCCATCTCAACGATTCCGATTCGGCCAGGGGGTCCCGCCAGGATCGACACGCGCATCTCGGCGAAGGCCAGATCGGCCGGAAGGGCCTGGCACATCTGCTGTGCCATCCGGGCCTTGACCGCGTCGCGTATTACCTGGAGACGCCGCTGATGGAGCTTGGTTTCGACGCCGTCAACGTAGCCCGACTTGGAGATCTGGCCGCCGGCCTCCCGCTGACGCCGGCGCGGTCGGCGGTGACAGAGCCCGATGCCTCCGGCAACCGAGCGAAGCCGGGCGGAACTCCTGCGCGAACTGACGAAGGCCATGGGACTCTGCCCGTCCATCGACCGAGTGCCGTCGCCGGCGGGATCCATCCCTTCCATCCCGGTGTCCCCGACCGTTCGGCGTAAGGTCGTCGCCATCTCGGAACTGGAGACCCTCCGTCGCGCGGTCGCCTGGAAGGTGGAGGAGAGGCAAGCGCCTGCGGATAGATCCGGAGGCGCCACGGACGGCGGTTCGGCAGGAGACCTGAATCAGCTCGCTTCGCGGTCGGAGCGCCCCCGCCCGGGCATCCGCTGGACCATAGGGCCTGCGGCGTGGTTCGCGGTGGCTGCAGAGATCATCGGCGTGTCCCGGCGGTCATTGAGGAAATGGCGCGGCTCCATCGGTCGGCCCCCGGAACGCAACCCCGCATAGCTACGACCGAAGCGGCGCAACCGCACCGCCAGGTAGTACTCCATCACCTGGCGCACCTGCGGCTCCGACAGGACTTCATCGGCGCGAAGGGAATACTCCACGCGGGCAGTGGGATTCACGGTTCCTGCGGCAACCGCCCCGAGGTACTGCGGCGCCTCGGCGTCATCGCGGATTTCACGAAGGCCGCGGGCCAGTTTCGTGGCCGTTCCCAAAGACGGCATGCGGTCGCCTCGGATCAGCCTGGAAATGGTCGAGTGGTCGACCCCAGACTGTTGCGCCAATTGACGCTGCGACATCCTCTTGGCTTTGAGCTGGGCCCTCAGCCACTCAGTGAAGGCTCGTTCGCTCTGTCCAGTCATGTGCCAGGTGAGCTCCGAGGTGCGGCGCCTTCTGCCCCGATGAAGGAACTATCGGGGCCCGCCGCCAAAGAGTGAATGACCTTTTCGTACCGCACCGATGACGACTGCCGGCCCAACCGGCAAGGCGGCCGCAAGGTTGCGTCGAAGATCCCGGCTCGAATCCGGGCCGGCACCAACCCGCGTCAGTGCAATCCGAAACGGGCTGCGGTCGATCGAAGCGGCATCAAGGCCATTCGCGGTCGCACATCAAGCCAGTTCTGACGAGAAACACACCTCGAGACATTCACTCAGCCGGGCGCGGTGTCTGCCCAAAGGACCTCGTCGACCTCGATTCCGCCGCCGCGGGGCTTCGACGAGATGACATATGCGATGGATCCGAGAACCACGATCGAAAAGACGCTGATAGCCCGGTCGACGAGGATGATCGCCGCGGCATGGGCCGGATCCACGCGGAAGATCCTGGTGAGGACGAGGCCCATTCCGCCCTCCACGAGACCGAGACCGCCCGGCGTGAACGGGACGGCAGTGAGCAACGAGCCGATGAGGGCCACGAACATGGCGCCTGAGAAACCCAGGTCGACATCGCTGAAACCGAGCGCCCGGACCACGCAGTACAGGCGTAGCGCTTCGGTGGTCCAGATGAGGGTCGTGAGCACGCCCAGGAAGGGCAGGCCGCGCAGTCCCACCGAGCCGAAGACACCCTCCTCGAAGCGGTCGTAGAAGTCAGCAACTCGATGCGGGAGCGGCAGGATGGCGATGACGCGTCGGCCGAAGTTACGCATCACGACGAGGGCGACGATGAGCGCGACGACGACGACTACGCCGATGGCGAAGACCACCTGGGCGGTCTGGGGCAGATCGTTCAAGCTGCCTCGGAACCGCCAGTAGCCGGCGAGCACGCCGAGAGATGCTATCGCGATCAAATCCAGGATCCGCTCCATGAACACGGTGCCGAGCGTTCGAGTCGCCGAGACCGGGCTGTTGAGCTTGAGCAGGTAGGCGCGGTAGAGGTCGCCCAGCTTGGCCGGTACGATGCAGTTGACCAGCCAGGAAAGAAAGAGGATCTCCGTGCCGTCCTTGACCCGAACTCGATAGCCGGCGCCTCGAAGAAGATTCGTCCAGCGCCAGCCTCTCAGAGGAAAGCCGACGTAGTAGATGACGAACGCCAGGAGCACGAGCCACGGGTTGGCCTGGCCTATATCCGCAGGGACTTCGCTCAGGTATTGCCGATTGAGAATGACCGCGATGACGATGATGACCAGCGGAACGACGATCGACAGGATCGTCTTGGGCTCCCGAAGGCGCCTGAGGAGCGACATCTGGTCCGGAGGCGGAACGTCGACCGCTCCTTCGGGGTTGATCAGCGCATCTGCCTCCTGACCGAGCGGATCGCCGATCGGATGGTGGTGGTGCTCTTGGTCTTCCGTCACATGAGCTCCCCCGGGCGCGGGTGGGCGCGGCGTCGGCCGTTCCCGCGCCCAGATTGGATCAGCCTGGCCAGTGGCGTCCACGCCCTCACATAGAAGCTGGCACGGCCGGGCCGCATGTCGACGCTGGCGAGCGCCGCGAGCAATCCTGCGGGCGTGCTTGGATCGCCCAGGACGACGTTGTACGAAACTCCCACTTCCAGAACGGTGTGCGAGTCTGAAGCGCACACGCCGGGCAGCATGCGCTCCCTGGCGAAGATTGCGGCCCGCTCGTTGCCAGACCCACCGACCAGGCGGGCGTTGTAGGCCTCGACCCAATCCACTTTGCCGGCGATATCGGCCAGGTCGGCACCGCTCTTGCGTCCGTAGCCACGAAAGCGGTCGAACGGATGCGGGACGCCGACCAACCCTCCCTGCTCACGGATGGCGGCGATCGTATCCACGGCAGGAAGGCCGGACGGCACGATCTCCTCGATGAACGCGGCGATCAGGTCACCGTCGACCGTCTTCACTTCCTCACCGACTATGACAGTCAGTCCGCCAGGAGCGGCATCACGGGCCCTCAAAGCCCCGTCGATCCGGTCGTGGTCCGTCACGACAAGGTGCGTCAGCCCGCGAGCCGCCGCCGCACGGGCGACGGCACCCGGGCTGGCGAGCGAGTCGAAGCTCGCACTGGTGTGGCAGTGGAGGTCGACAAACGCGCGGTCGCAACGCTCGACAGATACCTCCGGCGGGGAGGGCATCAGACCTGCGGGCCGAGGTACTTCTTGAAGAACTCGAAGTGCTCCAGGGCGATGCCCGTCCCAAGGGCCACGCAGTGCATCGCGTTGTCGGCAACGTGGCAAGGCACGCCGGTCACCTGGGTGAGCAACTTGTCGATGTTCCGCAGTAGAGACCCGCCACCTGACATGACCATGCCTTTGTCGATGATGTCGCTCGACAGCTCGGGCGGAGTCTGCTCGAGGACGAGGCGGACGGCGCCGATGATCTGCTGCAGAGGCGGCTCAATGGCCTCCATCACTTCGGAGCTGACAATCGAGACGGTACGTGGCAGGCCGGCGATCAAGTCACGGCCGCGGACGTCGATGGTGAGATCGCGCTCCAGCGGCAGGGCTGTGCCGATCTGAATCTTCACCTCTTCGGCTGTTCTGTCGCCGATCATGAGGTTGTACTTCTTGCGGACGTAGCTGGTGATTGCGTCGTCGATCTTGTTGCCGCCGACACGAAGACTGGTGGACACCACGATCGCGCCAAGGGAGATCACGGCTATCTCGCTCGTGCCGCCGCCGATGTCGATGATCATCGCTCCGGAAGGGCCGCTGATCGGCACGTTCGCGCCGATGGCCGCGGCAATCGGCTCCTCGATGAGGTATGCCTCCGAGGCCCCGGCCTTCAGGGCCGCATCGCGGACGGCGCGTTTCTCGACACTGGTGACCCCTGCCGGAACGCTGATCATGACCTCCGGCTTGCCCCAGCCGAAGCGGCGACCTTGCTGGACTCGATGGATGAAGTGGTCGAGGAGAGCTTCGGTGATCACGTAGTCGGCAATGACTCCGTCTCGCATCGGCCGAATGGCCTGGATGTTGCCGGGCGTGCGGCCGATCATCTCGCGAGCCTCCTCGCCGACCGCCACGATGTGGTTCTGGTCGTCGACGGCGACTACCGAGGGCTCCTCCATGACGATGCCGTGGCCCTTGACGTAGACGATGATGTTGGCCGTGCCCAGGTCGATACCGATCTTCATGCCTGTGGCTGAGTCCCTTCAGCGAGCCGCTCGATCCTGGCCCCAAGTTCCAGGAATTTCGCGTCGATCTTCTCATAGCCGCGGTGGACGTGGTGCGCACCCCGAATTCGGGTCACGCCGTCGGCGGCCAGGGCGGCCAGGATAAGCGACGCGCCGGCCCTCAGGTCGCCGATTTCGACTTCTGCACCGTGGAGCGGCGTGGGCCCGTGGATCAGGGCGTGGTGCTGATCGGTGATGTCCACACTCGCGCCCATGCGGCGGAGCTCGCCCAGCCACTCCAGCCGATCCTCGAAGACCGACTCGTGAACGTGGCTGACGCCTCTGGCCTGGGTCAGCAGGACGCAGGTCGGGGGCTGCAGGTCCGTGGCCAGGCCGGGGTAGGGCTGTGTCTCGATGTCGCAGCACCGCAGCGGGTTGAGGTCGGTGGAGGTGGCATCCACCTCGATCGTGTCGTTGCCGCTGTTTATCGACACGCCCATCTCCTCCATGACGCTCAGGAACGATCCGAGGTGTTCGCAAGGGGCATCCTGGATAGTGATCCGGCCGTGGGTGACGCCGGCGGCGACGATGAACGTGCCGGTCTCGATCCGATCCGAGACGACCGAGTGGTCGGCTCCGCGGAGCCGCCGGCGACCCTCGATCTCGATCCGATGAGGAGCGGTCCGTTCCACCTGCGCCCCCATCTTTTGGAGAAACGCGATCAGGTCGTCGACCTCGGGCTCCTGGGCGGACGGCTCGATGACGGTGTGGCCGTCGGCCAGAACCGCGGCTAGCATGGCGTTCTCGGTACCCATCACTGTTATCTGAGGGAAGTTGACCGGCCCGCCACGCAACCGGCCGGGGGCCTTGGCGAAGTAGTAGCCGTTGCGGTACTCGATCTCGGCACCCAGGGCCCGCATCGCATCCACGTGAAGGTTGACCGGCCGGCGGCCGATCCGATCGCCGCCGGGGTTGCTGATGATGACGCGACCGAACCGAGTCAGCAGCGGGCCGAGAAGGATGAAGCTGGCGCGCATCTTGGCCGCAGCCTCCAGCGGCACGAAAAGCCACTCGGCATCCCCGGACGCGATTTCGTAGACGTTGGGGGCGGTGTGATCCACGGTCACGCCGATGTCCCGCAATACCTCCGTGAGGACGTGGACGTCCTCGATCTCGGGCACGTTGGTGAAGCGACAGCGCTCGCCCGTGAGCGTCGCGGCGGCCATCAGCTTGAGGGCCGCGTTCTTGGCGCCGCTGATGCGGACGGAGCCCTCGAGGCGCCGGCCACCCTCGATCCGGAGGACCTCACGGTCTACCGGCTCGGGCTTGAACTCCCAGTGAAACGGTCGAGCGTCAGCCATTCGCTACTCGCCGGGCGGCTCTTCGGTCGGCGGCGGTGCGGGATGTCGAAGCGCCTCGTGCTCTCCCCTGGGTGTTCGGCGGGTCCCACGCTCCGCCAGCCGGATTCGAATGAGCGCCCGCTGAAGAGCGGCTCGGGCGCTGGCCAGATCGGCAGGCTCAACGAATCCCCCTTCGAGCACGCGCTCCGCCTCACGGCGTGCGCGC
>Ga0209777_10002088_pt1 | contig 27078 bp, 25 predicted proteins | sample FrelakmetHBP12HB_FD_187147 | JGI IMG/M metagenome (GOLD analysis project Ga0209777, IMG submission 187147) | Freshwater lake sediment microbial communities from the University of Notre Dame, USA, for methane emissions studies -HBP12 HB (SPAdes)... | ecosystem: Environmental > Aquatic >...
GTGCCGTTACCTACAGCATTGGCCCTGAAATGATAGATTTGGCCGGGAGTCAATCCCGTCAGGGCAACACTGAAGGTATCCGGGCTGGTCTTTGACCCTGCGGCTTCTGAATTACCATAGCTTGTATCCGTCCCCCAGTCGAACGATACAGCCACTGACGAAGCCGTGCCCAGGCTTGTCAGGTTCCCATTTAATGTGGCCGTAGTTGTATCGACACCGGTGGCAGCATTAGTGGTCACCGTAGGGGGGGTCGTCCCCGCACCTGCCGTGAAGTTGGCGGTAATGGCATAGTTGCCGTTCATGATTACGTATGTCGCGGCAGCATACATATTACCCACCGTGCCGTTGCCGGTCCAGTTGCCAAAGGAGTAGCCCGGGAAAGCCTGCGCTACCAGCGTCACATTGCCGCCCGCAGCACAGTGGAAACTACCCATTCCCGGAACAGTCACATTCCCGTTGCCGCTGCTGCCCAGCGTTAAAATGTATGGCAGTGCTCCAGTTGCTGACAGATCAAGTCTGGTATACTCCCCTTGCGCAACGGTTGCACTGCCCGCGGGCAGCGAGCCCCCGATAAAGAACTGAACCGTTGGCTCATAGGACTCGCTACTCACCAGTAAAAAGCCAGTCGTGCTCCAGTCCCAGGTGCCGAGTATAGAGAAGGATTCGCCGTACCTGCCCTGGCTGTCCACCGTGGTGGTAGCGACCTCCACGCCGCCAATGCGGGCGGAGATCACAGTCCCCGCCGGGGCCAGGCTACCGTTTAGAGTAACATTGCCCCAGAACGATTCCGGAATACTCGGCGGGCCCAGACCTAGGGCCGGCGCCACCATGCACACGACTAAAACCAGGGCTAGCAGGAGCCCTGAGGCTCCTGCTAGCACCTTTGAATTACTCACAAAGCCAATTCTCATAAATTCCACCTTCTTCCATTCCAGGAACGCTAACGTTTACGGGTATATCGTCCCTGTGTTGGTTGCGGCAACCCAGTAGCCCAATCCAGGCTGCATCATATCGCCCGAATAAAGGTTAACCCACCCTTTATTGTAACCCCAAATTTGGACCCAATTGGGTACGCCGGCCAGGTAAGAGCCCGCCGCCCTGTCGCAGGTGGCCTTGAAGCCTACTAAGTTCCAGCCCGCAGCCACAGCGTAATTGGGCATAATGCCTGGAGGTGTAGGATTGGTCTTTCCGTTGAAAGTTATGCTTGACACGGCATGCATAAGCACCCAGTAGCCCTTGCCATCTACCAGTGTAGTAGGCTGTGTATACGTAGTGCCGTTGAATTGCCAGATGGCATCCACAGGTTTACCGCTGAACAGGACCGAGACGGTACCGTTACCGGCATCAGGTATCAACGGTAGCGATATCAGGTTCCACCCATTGTTCAGATTGATGGTCACCTGGGTCACATCCGGGCATCTGCCGGTCTGGCTTTGCATGATGGTCTCGCTGGCGGGAACGATGAACCAGCTATAGATTGGGTCGCCCGCAAGCTGCACCCACTGGAAGTTCGTGTCCTCTTTGGTGAGTGTGCCTGGACCGTGGCTCTCACTCCACGTCTTCCAGCCTATTACGGGTTGCCAGCCGCACTCATCCTGGCCCGTCGGGGTCAGGGTCAGCGTGCTCAGGCCGGCCGCCGTGCATTGCAGTTGGAAGCTGCCCGTAACGGAGTTGGGTACGCCCCAGCCCCACCCGGGTACGGTGCCCAGCATCTTGGTGTAACCTCCTGCCCCCGCGGCCAAATGCACATTGCTATTATCCGCCGCCAGCGTAACTGAAGCATTCCAGGCATCCGCTACGCCGTAGTTGGTAACAGTGTAGTTAACCGTGAACTGGTTGCCCAGCACAATCCCTGTGGACGGGGTTATATCTATCGTCGTCACCAGGAACGCCGCTGGATAAATCGAGACCTCTACATCGTCGTTGGCTTCACAAGTTGTATTTGTATCGGTCGTTGCGTTGACGCAGATATGCGCAGTGCGCACATTGCAGTCCTTCAGACCCCAGTCGCTATTGCCCCCGCCGACCAGCGTAAAGGTCGCTATTTCAAAAGTCCCATTTCCTATCGTGTCGTAGGTTCTATTCCCTGTCTCCCCCGGAGCCAGCGATACGTATTTGCCTTGGCCTGACTGCCCAGCTGTAAAGAAGCAACAGCCGCTGGGATATATGGTCACCACAACGTTCTCAGCAGGCGAAGAACCCCAGTTGGCGATCTTGGCGGTTACTGCGAACTGCTGGCCGGTGGCAATCATAGGTTGCCCGTCGTTATCGGGATTGTCCGACTGGTGCTCGTCAGGAGACAGTATAGTCACCTTGAGGCATGCCTCCGGCGGCTGTATCTGATGCACATTCACTATATCCGAGAACGCAGTGAGCATGGGCATCGTCGAGCTTGCGCTCACACTGATGTACGCCTCGCCGGCACCGTTGCACTGCAACGTCCAGGTTATCTCGGTGTCGCTGTCCATACTGATGTTGCCCACATATTTCGGGTTCTTCTGATTGGCGGAATCCACCAGGAGGACAGTATTACCCAGTATTGATGAGCCAAGTTCGTCCGTAACGATGAGGTTGGCGTATACATCAATAAAATCCTGGGCAATGGAGCCGTTGTGTATCAATGCCTTCACCGCGAAGATGTCGCCACTAGTGAAGGTCTGGCAGGTAATGGGGTTCTCTATGGTAACTGTGAACGGAACCTGCTGAAAAACCAAGGGGCACGGCGGTACATGGATGTCCTGCTGCTCACCGGGAACACTAGCCGAAGGAACCGCCTCGCCCGTGTTGTAATCAAAGGCCTTCATTCCCGGATAGCCGTCGGTCCAGCCATCCACACCTAGCATATGCTCCGGTATCACAACGCTGACTTGCCCCTCGCAGAGGCAGTGCAGCAGCAGTACGGCCTTCGCCGCACCGTGGCCCGGGATATAGTCGAAGGTAGCGATGTAAGCACTGTTACCCTGCGCTTTTATATATGCATCGCCTCCGTAGCTTGGGAGCTCGCTTATTACCTCATAGCTCTTGGTGCAGGGAGCCGTGGGCGAGTCGGCAATGGTGAAGTACACCTTTACGTCATAAGCTCCGGCATCGCCCGTGTTGATCACCGGGATTACCACGTGGAAGTCGTTCCCCGGTACCATGGCATCCTGCTCAATCATTACTCTGTAATCGTTCTGAATGAAGAAGGCGACGTCAGTCCAGAGCTCCGCCTTCCACATCTGCTCCACGCACACTTTCTCGCTGGTGTCACCGCCGACGAAAGCCGAACCACCAGTTTGATTCACGGTTACATTGCCCTGGAACGTGACATCGCCCTTACCCGTGCACGTGAAGTGCCATTTTACATCGAAGGCGCAGCACATGCAGATCGTTTCGGGCATAATCACGCAATTCTGGTGATCTGTCACGATCGGGCTGTCAGTCAGGGTAAGGAAGTCGCTCGTCGGAAATCCGCCGACGATTTTCCTCCAAGACACGCTCTCCAGCGTCACATTGCCAGGAGGATCACTCCAATCGATACAGGCTGTGACATTGGGGTTATACCAGTTGATGCCGCTCCAGTTGTAGTACCTGAAGCTGACATCGAAGCCACTGGGATCGCATATATTTACCTCTTCCGGAGGCGTCAAGCCAGGGGTAACTGTAGCTATTACCTTTTGCTGGCTTATGGTCACAGTTTTCGAGTCTTCGGCAGGAGGATTGGGGTCCTGCAAGCTATAGCCTCTGACCGTGATGTTGCCCACGCCATCCGTCCCGAGGCAGGTCACGTTGCCAAAGACCACCTCGACAGGCACCCCTGACTGCAAGGTGCCTGTGCCTACCTTCTTGTCAGTACTGGCAGGCAGGGTCACCCATCCCGAGCTGGGAGAGGCCGAAATTTGCGCCCGAACATCCGTTACCTGCCCTGCGCCGGTATAGGTGACTGTGGCCTTCACGTCGAATTTCTGAGTAAGGCAGCTAGACGTGGCCGGCTGTTTGATCACGCATGTGTAGCCATTACAATAATCTCCTGTACACACAGGCTGCGTGATTTTCACCACAAGCCCGCCCGGGGTCTGCTGGTGCACAGTCCAGGGGTCCTGTACGTATGTGACTATATCACTAACCGTTGCATCCGGAGTGGTCACATTGACCACAACGTCTCCCGGGCCGTCGCAGTGCAGGGTCCAGGATACCACCGCGGTCTTCCCTGGCTGCAGAATTCCGACATGCCATTGATCGGGGTCAATGCCCACTAGAGTGGCTAGGCCAGTCCAGTTTATATGCACGTCGCCAATATCCTGGGGGTCGGTGCAGAGATTTGTTATCTCCGCCTTGATGCCGAAGTTCTGGCAGGGCTGTATCGTGTCCGGCATCAGGCTGTCGTACACAACGGGTAGACCAGTATCAGTGTTTATGAGTCGCCCTGTCACGGGCCCCAGCCCTGGCGCCTCCACGATCTTGACCTCAATACACTTGGTCTCGCCGGTCACCACCTGGTCGACGGTGGTTATATCGTACGCCGGCCATACTTGGTCACCACACGTGGAAGCTGCTGTAACGTTCACCCTTATGGGGGTCCCGCCACCCGCTGCATCGCAGCAGACCTTCCACCAGAAATCGGCTATGCGGCCCGGCAGGAGGCTGTCTTCGGTTTGGGTGCCCGGCCAGATCTGGCTATAATTATCTCCGCTTAGACTTGAGTCATATGCGGCCTGACCTTCGCCAAGCTCAACTTTACCATTAGGGAAAGAGATTGTGGCGTTGATGGGGGCATCAGCGGTGCCATTGCCGTCGTTGACCACCACCGCGTTCACATAGAAGCAGTCGCCAATAATATCACCAACACCAGGTGGATTGAAAGTGTCCTCAGCAATGAAATTGCCGTCTGCATCCTTTATATAGGTGGCTACCGCCACACTGAGATGGCAGCCGTCGTACACTATCGTTCGGGGGCACGGCGCTGCCTCATCATCCTGTGCAGCGGCGATAGGAGGTGCTACTAGTATTGCCGATAGCGAAATGACCATCGCCAGGACCACTAATAGATTTAGCGCCCTGGCTGGCCACTTACTGATTCCTTTATTCATAATCTTATCTCTCCTTTACCTTGGTATTTCCGCATCCGGAAAACCCACTTAGACTGCTCTCCAAGATCGGCTCCCTTTCACATGCGCACCTCCTTAAAACGTAAGAATTTTTTATATTAGCCTCAAGCCTGCCCCAGGCTGGCAGTCAAAAGTCTTGCCGCAGTATAAACAGTAATGCATCCTTTGTCAATAGTATGCAGATGCCCCCAGACCTCCGTCAGGAAGCACCGCAAATCACTTATTCCCCTGGTTTGTCTATGTATCCGATTGTTTGCCTGTTCTTGGAGCACAAAGCAAGTTGCCTAATTCTATACACGTTTCAGCCCTCTTGTCAAGGGTTTTCTTAAACAAACATTACAAAAGTACCACAAACCTATCTGGGCTGAGTACTATCCCGAAACCCCAGATGTTTCTACTCAACCCCCTCAAACTACACTCCAGCGAATCATTAACTCCCCCTTTTCCACGCCATTGCCAGCCCTTCCTCATTTACCCATGTCATTGCGAGCGAAGCGAAGCAATCTCACCGTTCCCCTTCGTGCCAACGAGTACGCGGAGATTGCTTCGTCATCCTTCCTAAAGAAGGATTCCTCGCAATGACACGACGGATAATGGTGTCCTTCCAGGGGCATTACCACCAATACTCTCTCCCCTGGAGGGAGAGAGTTAGAGTGAGGGGGATAAACCCCGTTCGCCCTGAGCCCTTCGGCAGGCTCAGGACAGGCTTGTCGAAGAGCCTGCCCCATCTTCAATTGTTAATTTGCACGGACTAACGGACTGCCATCTTGAATTGAATTGCTTACTCCGTAAGTCCATTTTTGCTTTAATTGTTAACGGACTGTAAAACTTTTACCACTTTTCCCCAGGCTTGTCAAGCCCCCAGAAGGCGGTTTTTTACCTCTTTTCAACCCCATGTCCTCTTTCCTTAATATAAGGAGGTGGACTTTGGGGGGCGTGGGCCTCCACTGATGAACTACCTCTTTAAGGGAGGGCAGTTTGCCGCTCTCTTTTCAGCCCCTGCTCCCCCAGGCTTCGCATTCCGTTAGTCACGGCCCACCGCTTTTCCTCCGGGACCTCACGCCTCTGGCGCCTGCTCAACGTACCCCGCTTTGTAAGACGCATTCAGGGGCAAAAAGGTTCCCCCAACTAAGCGATGCCATTGCCAGCGCTTCTTCATTTACCCATGTCATTGCGAGTCTTCTGTTCTATGTCATTGCGAGCGTAGCGAAGCAATCTCACCGCACCCCTTTGTGCTCCCTTTCGTTCCATGTCATTGCCAGCCCTTCCTCATTTGCCCATGTCATTGCGAGCCTTCTGTTCTATGTCATTGCGAGCGTAGCGAAGCAATCTCACCGCACCCCTTTGTGCTCCCTTTCGTTCCATGTCATTGCCAGCGCTTCTTCATTTACCCATGTCATTGCGAGTCTTCTGTTCTATGTCATTGCGAGCGTAGCGAAGCAATCTCACCGCACCCTTCGTGCCCACGAGTACGCAGAGATTGCTTCGTCATCCTTCCTAAAGAAGGACTCCTCGCAATGACATTTAGGGTAGGGGCGTTGTCACAGCTTTCCTTAATACTAGAGCTCTCAGGAAACCCTATTGCCGTACTGGAGAACATCGAGAACGCCCAGGACATAGCGGTGCAGCCGGGGGCGGTGTGGGAGATACCAGAGCGCGCCAAGGCATACCTCCTCGACCTGCTGCAAGGGGGAGGGGTAAAGCTGCATGTAGACTACATAGACTTGCTTTACCGCACGCTGCACGACCTCTCCGAGTCGCCGCGTACCGCCTTCGGCGACAACGAGCGCGGCCTCTCCGGAGTTGCCCTGGAGATGGAGCTTCATCCTCTGCTACAGAAGGTGAAGCGAAAGCGAACCATAAGAACCTCGGCGTACCGGCGGCGCAGCGAATTGATACTCAGGGTTCTGGAGAAGATGACAGGCGAGAACTTCGGAACCTACCGCTCCGCATCATCTGGGGGCCGATCTTGCCGCAGGACAGGGGACGCCTGGTTCGGGAAGAGCAGATACTGGTAGGAGCTGGAATCCACTCGCGTCGCAGGGCGATGGACGAACTGGGCATGGAAGACCCTGATACCGAGTTCGGTCGCTGGCTGGAGGAACAGGAGAAAATAGGTAAAAATGGACAAGGGGCTTAAGCCCCTTGTCCATCAAAAACCAGTCCGTCATTTATTTGAATTCAGGCGCATTTTCGATGAACGTCTTGACCTCTTTCACCATTGCCTGATACTTGGAGCGATTGAGTAGCGTATACCAAACACTAGCAAAAAGAAGCCCCATCAACGCCGAAGGGATAGTGTCGGTGTAGATGAAAGTGGTCTTGTCTTTCTCCTGCTTCAGCTTCACCGCAACCCCGATCAGGCTGCTCTTTTTAATAGTGAAATCCCTCAGCCCAGACGCGGCCTTATAGACCTCGTACTTACCGGCGAAGCCCTTCTTGAATATCTCCATCGCCTTCTCCGCCGTCAACTCCGGCTGATGCTTTACATGAATTACTGCCATGATAACCTCCCTCTAGCAAAATCTCGGCTGCGTCTTTCCTCTGCAATCATACCCCATCTGTCAAGCGCCCGAAAAGCGAAGGGGGCGTTCCTTAGAACGCCCCCTATACTTAATAATAGCTATCTGCTTGAAAGGAGTTGTTGCGGAGAAACGCCTCGTCTTACTTCTTATTCTATATGCTGGTCACTCTGTAACAGGTTCACTAATCAGCCACTTGCCATCCACTTTGACCAAATCTATGCTATCGCTTTGGTGTTCCTTACTTGTCTCACCGAACGCCTTCATTTCGAAATCCCACTCAGCATCAATGGTAGCAGCATCTTCCGTCTGTGAAGCCACAATCGTCTTCAGATTGGTTATCTTTATGCTATCTACCAGTGCGAAGGAAAACTTCATGGTAGAGACAACGTCTTCTCTAATATCCTCTGTGCAGTAACTCCCTACCTTGTCCGCATTTTTTGCCGCCATTGCCTTGAACATCCCCTGCACCGTGGCTTCGGGACCAGACGTGCCTCCGCCACTGCACCCTATCACCACACCCCCCACCAATGCCACCAGCGTCAGCACCAGGACTACCTTAAACCAGCCTTTCATCAACTATCTCTCCTTCCAGTCTCGAATCTTGCTCCTCGGGAGGCCATGTGCTTTCATGAGTACCACCATATACTATATCACGACACAGAGGCTACTTCAATCTATCACAAGTCATGATTAGCGTCATTTATCGAGAGGATTGACAAGTTATTTCATTTGGAGCAATATACTTGAACTTCTATCATTTTGTTTTCGGAGTCTGAAATGACAAAAAGTATCGCTGAAATCAACGAGAAAATCGCTAAGGGCCAGGCAGTGGTGGTGACCGCTGAAGAGGTCATCGACATCGCTAAAAAGAAGGGCGTGGCCAAGGCTGCCCAGGAGATAGATGTCGTCACCACAGGTACATTCGGTCCTATGTGTTCCTCAGGCGCTTATTTCAACCTGGGACATTCCAAGCCGCGTACGAAAATCGGCGGAGGCACGGCTTATCTGAACAATGTGCCTGCTTATACAGGGCTCGCTGCCGTGGATATCTTCCTCGGCGCAACAGCTATGCCTGATGATGACCCCAGGAACAAGATTCACCCCGGTGACTTCCCCTACGGCGGAGGCCATGTCATCGAAGAGCTGGTAGCCGGCAAAGACGTCAGGCTGGTAGCAACTGCCTATGGCACCGATTGCTACCCCAGACGGAAAGTTGAGACACTGATCAACCTGAAGAGCATCAACGAGGCTGTGCTTTTCGATATCAGAAACGCCTACCAGAACTACAATGTGGCGGTTAATCTCAGCGATCGGACGATTTACACATACATGGGAGTGTTGAAGCCTCATTTGGGCAATGCCACTTACTCCACCGCAGGTCAACTCTCGCCGCTGTTCAACGACCCGTACTACAAAACAATCGGTATAGGTACGAAGATATTCCTCGGCGGCGGCATTGGCTACGTAGCCTGGCAGGGCACGCAGCACAACCCCAACGTGGTGCGCACCGACAAAGGCGTGCCCAAGCGCGGAGCAGGAACCCTGGCGGTGATAGGGGACCTGAAGCAGATGAAACCGCGGTGGCTGGTGGGGACAAGCTTCATTGGCTATGGCGCTACTCTGACCGTCGGCATCGGTGTCGCCATACCAATCCTATCCGAAGAAATCCTCATATACACAACGGTCAAGGATGAGGAGATCTTCGCCCCCATCGTGGACTATTCCGACGCCTATCCTCAACGGAATCCCGATATCCTGGGAGAAGTAGATTACGCTCAGCTAAGGAGCGGCAAGATTAAGGTTCAGGGTAAAGATGTGCCCACCGCCTCGCTTTCGAGCTACTCCAGGGCAGTCGAAATCGCAAACCTACTCAAGGATTGGATAAAGAAGGGGGAATTCCTCCTCACCCAGCCTGTAGCACCACTGCCCGGTGTGGAATCGGGGATAACCTTCAAACCCATGCCAGATCGCCCTTTTGAAAAAGTAGACTGAGTTAAAGGAGCCATGACATGAATACTTCGAGAAAGATCGTCTTACGTTTCCCACCCCGGCTTGTAGACCAGCCGATACTATACCGCTTAGTCAAGGACTACGACCTGCAGTTCAATATCCTGAAAGCCTCGATCACACCCAATGAAGAAGGCATCCTGGTATTGGAGCTGAGCGGCAAAAAGAAGGATTATGACGAAGCGATTCGCTTTCTGGCTGGAGCAGGAGTAGAGGTACAGGCACTGATAAAAGATGTGTCTCGCCAGGAGAACAGGTGCACTCATTGCGGCGCATGTATCACCATGTGTCCTGTGGGCGCTCTTATTGTCAACCCCCAAACGAAGCGAATTGATTTCCTGGACAGCAAGTGCATAGCCTGCGGGCTTTGCATCAAGCCGTGCCCCGTAAGAGCGATGGAAGTGCGTCTATAAGGAATGTATGAGCTAAGAACCTACAGAGACTGGGTCAGCGACAAAGACCTAGTTTCCTTTTCAGTAGTAGTCAAGGAAACCGACCTCCACATCAGAGCCAGGCGCGACCTTTCAGCCGAAGCGCTGGCAGCCACCCAACGGTACCGCACCGACCTGGAGAGCTATATCAAATCACACCCCATCTTCTTGACCACTCTCAAACCTTTCGAGGTCGAACAGGATGCCCCGCCTATCGTGAAAGAGATGGCCGATGCCACCCGAGAGGTAGGCGTAGGACCTATGGCAGCAGTGGCTGGCGCCATCGCTGAGAGGGTGGGCAAAGAGCTTCTCCCCTACTCTGACGAGGTCATCGTAGAAAATGGCGGGGATATCTTTCTCAAGACTTCGAAAGAAAGATTCATAGGAGTCTACGCTGGAAAATCGAAATTCACCAGGAAAATCGCCTTCTCCATTCGGCCCGAGGAAACCCCTCTGGGCGTTTGCACTTCCTCCGGGACAGTGGGGCATTCTCTCAGCTTCGGCTACGCCGATGCGGTCATTGTCTTCTCAACCTCTACTTCCCTGGCCGACGCTGCAGCCACCGCCATAGGCAACAGGGTCAGAATAGTAGAGGATATCCCCGAAGCGCTCGAATTTGCCCAGGGCATAAAAGGACTGAGAGGGGTCGCCATCATAAAAGGCGATAATATGGGCGTTTGGGGACAGATAAAACTGGCTGCCGTGGATTAGTTCGAGGCTAACGCTAGCCTAGTTGGAGTAAACACGGGGAATCCCTGCAGCTCATGATACTTAAAATAGACTCCAAGAGGAACGCTGGCTTTTCAACCTAGTTGGTACTTTGACCGGAAATTCGTTGAAGCGCTAGACAGAGCACTCTTTTAGCAGCTTCCAGCATTAGATCATGAATCCCTGTCCGTGCAGATTGCAATTACACGATTGGAATTGAGTGTGAAGTTGGGTAGTTGAAGACTAACTGATACTTGGGGCTCAGTCATAATCAATAATCCGTGTACGGTCGCTGATACAGCTGGCTTAACACCAACATATGCTCAGGCGGCTTGTTCTTCACTTCCTTCTGATAACGACGACATCTCTTTTGCTGCATCCTGCAACGGTAGAGGTTCATCATGTTCTCCACCATTTTCTGGCAACACTGGGGGTTGTTCCCCTACCCTTGCTTTGCGTAGCCGCCTCCGCAGCAACCAGAAATATAGGTAAAAGCCCCCGCTAATTGCTAGGGACAGTCCCATTAATCCAATCATCATCAGCACACTCATGTCCTTTACCACGTCCTGAAGTTTGTGATCTTTAGCATGGACAATGATCCAGTAGAAGGCGAAGCCAGAAAGACCAGAAATTGCAGACCATGCCAAAATGTTCCACCTTGCGATCTTATAACCATCTAAAAATAAAAACGGTACCAACGAGAAAACTACTCCCTCCAAACCAATGACAAATGCCGCGATAAGAATGTCATCCACAAGATACCGCCAGAAGCTGTTTTCGCTCCGGATTACGTGTGGGACGTATTCCCGCAGCAAGAACGCAGATGCGGCGACTATGAGAACTACCAATGTACCCAGCAGTATTGTCTTACCCTGCTGTCCCTTATCCAGTTCCTGCCTCTTCCCCTTAGAAACCGATAGCGCTGTGTATGCACCCACGAAGCCATAGATAAGTCCAGGGTGGAAATGGATGAGTCTTGAAAAACCAGCGAAGATAAACGCTATCGGAATCGCTATCCAATAGACCCCTACTACAGCAGGGATATGGAATCGACGGACACTAACTAGAACTTGAGTTCCCTCATAAGCGTAGGTAGCAATTGCTATACCCAAAGCCAGAGAGATGAACAGGGCAATACCCCTGAGCGCGTTAATGAAGTAGGGTTCGAGCAGTAGATATATCGCACCGCAGATTACCGCCACGAGGAAAACCTGGAGCCAAAGCCTCCTCTTGATCACAATGACCCCTTGCAAGCCACCTAACATCTCTCTGAAAGACGTGCTAATGAACCTAAGTCGTTTTGAACCGCGCCGGAGCCACCCCTGAATAATCTCATAATTCTCCTTAAAGGCGCCGTTGAAGAGGGTAGCCGCAAAGTAAAAGACAAGGACCGTAGCAATGGCGAGGCCGATGGCGATGCCGATACTCACCGGGTCGGTGGGCAGTTCACTGGGAAGCGGAACTGAGCCCGCAAAACTATTTTCTTCAGGTGAGGTGGGTCCAGCCTCCCACACTCTTACATCGTCAAACCATGCGGTTCCTTTCCCTACAGTCAATTCCAAGTTCGTCAGAATCGCCTCCTGACTAATAGCGTTGAACTCCTCCTGCCCTTTATATGCGTTATCTACCCAATAACTGACTCGTACAGTCGTAGAGTTGGCCAATTCATATCTCACTTTGACGGTATACCAAACACCCGGTGAGTAATCACCCAATACCATTCCGCTGGGAGTTCCGATTTCGCCGTTATCACCGAAAGCAAACAATAGTCTTTGAGGATTAGTCCAGCTAGTGCCTTGTGTCAATCTGATCGCTGCGCGCGAAGGCTGGTAACCGCTTAGGTTTTCGGACCCATTGTTGACTTTGACTTCAATGTAGTAAGGAGGATTGATATTCATGGGTCGATAGACGAGTGCAGCCCAAGCTCCCCCTACAACGCCATAAAGTCTGAGTGATTTTGAGCCACTAACAGCTGTGGCTGCATCTACATAGTTGTTTGCATAATCTAAGGCATTCGCATCTGGCACCCAATGGGCTGACGGAAAAGAGCCACTTTGATATGTTTCGAAGCCGTCGCTCCATGGGCCAAACGGAGCTGGTGTTGGTGTAGGCGCCTGGGTTACTTGCGTCAACGGTGGCGTAGGTATGGGTGGGTTTATGCCCCCAGGTTCAATCGCAGGCGTTGAAATCGGCGATGGCGTAGTTGTCGGCATGGGTGTAGCCGTGGGTGTAGGGGTTGGGGTTGGTGTAGGCGTAGGCGTGGGTGACGGCGTAGTAGCAGGCGCTGGCGTACTGGTAGGTGCAGCAGCTGCACCACCTTGGGGTTGCGGGGGTGCTATCTGTGCAGAAAGAGGCACGCTCATATTTCTACCCAATAACCATTGGCTTACCTCATTGGATATATTGTCTCCAATCTTGAAGACAACCATTTCCGCACTGTAACTCTTGCCCGTTGGTTCAGATATTTCCATCGAGTATGTTGAAACGCCATATACGGATGGCGTAGTGGTTGTATAAGTATCCCCATCTATCACGGCTGTTATTACAGTGCCATCAGGCACATTAGCACCATCTACTTGCACCATGCCATGGAAACGGCACGGAGGATTGAGGCTTGTCCCGCCAGATATGCTACCCGTACCTTCTATAGTAGTTGTGTGTTGTCCGCCCTCTATCCAGGCGATGAGGCTCCAGCCTGTTGTCAAGCTCAACAGGTTGCTGCGGTAGGTCAGAGTACAGCTTTCACTAACATAAATCCAATAGCCCCTTGCCTCTGTTAGCACGTTGAGGTTACTGCCGGCAACGTCAGCAGGGTCCCAAAGCTGCCACTCCCCATTATAGTAGCCCCACACTCTGAGCACCTTATCGCTTATGCTGGCCAGCTGGACTGCGATACTAGACGCAGGGTCTGTAGCTGGCTGCCCGGTCTCAACCCAGCCAATGAGATTCCAGCCACTGAGCCCCCATGTGTAGCTCCCATAGATTAAGGTGCAGTCTTCTGCCACTCTTAGCCAGTAACCTCTCCCATCGGCGAGACTTGAGAGGTCGCTGCCCACTGGGTCAGCCGGGTCATACATCTGCCATCCCGTCGCCGGAGTAAAACCCCACACCCTAAGCAGGGAATCACTTATGCTAGCAAGTTGTTCGCCTATCCCTGGGGGAGAAGTCAAAGTCCAGGGGTTATTAATGGGATTGACTATCTCCGCATGGTTCGGATCTGTCACGTAGACAATAACTTCTCCAGGCCCAGTGTAGTGCAGGGTCCAAGCTACCACATACATTTCCCCTGGTTCCAGGCTTCCCAGACTCCACGTAATTGGGTCGCCGCCAACAGGGCCATCTGCTGGACCATTCCAACTTATCTGCCCAGCGACATTCTCCAGTCTAGTATTGCAGCGGTTGGTTATCTTCGCATGGATTGCGAAGTATTGGCCGGGAGCTATCGTAACCGACATCGTGTCAAGTATCTCGATGTCCAAGCATTCAACTTGGGGTGACACTGTGAGATTCAATACTATGTTTCCTCCGGATTGCCAAGTACCTGTTTGATTCGCAGTATTGCCACCTATTGCGAAGGTTACCGTATTTCCGTCATAACTCTTCCCTGATGGCTCGAATATCTGGATAACATATGTTGAGTTGCCTGATATGGTTGTTGTGGTACTGCTATAAGTATCATTCCCTATCGTGGCTGTTACGACAGTCCCATCAGCCACGTTTGCTCCGTTCAACATCACTGTGCCGTAGAACTGACAAGGAAGCGTAGGGGTTGGCGTTGGCGCCGGGACATCATAAAACACTTGTACGCCTCGGCCCTGAAGTTGCGGTATTTGCACATTTATTGAATCTGGGCTTAGCGGATTAGCTGAGAGGTCAACCTGGTCACCGGCTGAAAGCCCCGGATTGTACACTAGCGGCTCGATATCGCTTATCTGATTTGACGAGAGATTTAGGGATGTCAAGCTGGTAAGACCAGAAAGGGGAGAGATGTTGCCTATCTGGTTTAAGCCGAGATCCAGGTCTTGCAGGCCGGTGCAATATTCCAGTCCAGTTAGGTCGGTGATGCCCAGGCTGGAGGCGCTGAGTGAACCAAGCAGGGCCAAATCTGATTGGTAGATATCTCCTGTAGGTTTTCCTATTGCTTGCCTTATTGCTGCTTCCAAGTTTGGGTCGGGAAAATTGACTATTGTATCAGCTTTGGCAATCGAACTAGGGAATACCAACACAACCAAGCTGACTAGGACAATTGCCAGTAGCACACCCTGCAGAATAATAAGAAACCTGCGATTAATCATGTTACTCTCCCTGATTAACCTGAATCCAGAGGACGGCAGGAGATGTTTCTTGTATCACATGCGCATCGCCGGCAATGTAGTCTGCCCCTCAGCGGGAGCAGAGCAGACCGCCACTTGCTAGCGAGGGAAGGTCGTCGGGGAGTGATTATGCCACTATACATCAGTTAAGTCAACATCACTTTTCTTACATTTAATTAACTAAGGTGGATCGCCAAAACCATCCCTCTAACGAGCCAGTATGTGGTATGGTATACCGGCGGATCAAAAGAGCTCTTTCGTTAGTAAGCAAAGGGATGAGCAATTCACATCAATGAACTATATTATATCCAACATAATATTCGGCATTCTGATTGGGATTATTTGGGTATACTGGGGATACTAGGTTATCTGAGACTCGGAACCGTATACCCGCCCCTTCCACTTGACGCCGGCACCTGTGAGGTACTGGTAGCTGGCATAGAAACTAACCAGCAGCAGGAAGACAACACCGATAGGATGCAAGATAATGGATGTTTTAGACTGGGAAAAGCGACGGCCTGCTAAAAAGCGCGCCAAAAACACTATAGCCACCTGGAGCATAACCAATACCTCCCAGGCAAAGGCGGGTTGTGCCAGCAGCAGACCGTAAGCCAGCCAGAAAAAGGGGGCCAGAAACAGGAGCAGCACCACAGCTATCATTCCAACCAGAGAAACAACAGACAACGAAGCTACCGTGTAGAGCCATCTGGTGATGCCGTCCCACATGCTGCCGAACTCCCGGTACATCTGGCAGGAGACCAATGAAGAAAGGTCTAGCGTCAACTGCCGGTATTTGTGGCGCGATACCTCTATGCCCAGCCAGACATCTTCCACTATGCGCGACTTTACGGCCTCATGTCCCCCTATGCTGCGATACTCCTCAGCCGAGAAGAACAAGAACTGTCCAATGGCCACAGATGGCATCCTGCACCGCGAGCGCTGCAGCCACCAAAACGGCATCCAGCAAAGGAACATAAAGTAGAAGAGAATAGGCATAGCCGTCTTCTGCCAGATCGAGGTGGTCCGCTGATAAGGAAAGCCGGAGATTAGCGCAGCCCGTGAGATAAGGGCAACTCCCAGTACTCTTCGCAGCATCGCAGGGGCATGCACAGTATCGGCATCAGTGAACAGCAGCCAGGAACCTCGAGCCTCCTGGGCAAGCTGATGACAGGCAAAGGTTTTGCCCGCCCATCCTGGTGGCAAAGGTTGTCCTCGCAGCAGCCTCACTCGACTGTCTTCGGAAGCAATTCGAGCTACTATATCAGCAGTACCGTCGGTCGAGGAGTCATCCAGCACAAGTATCTCAAAGTTGGGATAGTCTTGCTGGCGCAAAGATTCGAGGCAGACGCCGATGTTAGCCTCCTCGTTCCTTGCAGGGACGAGGATAGAGATTAGAGGTGCAGGCGCAGGCAGTTCAATGTCTGACTTGGGTTTCTTTAGGGCCCTCAGATTCAGCAGAAGATTGAACAGAATTGCAGCCAGCAGGATGCAGACTATCTGTTGGTAAAGCATCTATAAAGCTCCGGCGGTGCCTTAGCCAACGCCGTCCGCCTTTCTGGCTTTAACCACATCGTCACCTGTTATTAACTCTTTTATGAAAGAAGGCATCACGAGTAAGCATCCGGCCAGGGCATATTCCCAGGAATCGTACCATAACCACAATACTATAGGAACAGCCATACGGAAGAGCCGATTGCTCAGCACATGCCGCCTGGTGACTACCATAGGTAATATATACCAGGCTGCCATAATGAGCACAGCCAAAACGTTGATCAGAACCAGGCCTGATACCCCGATGGTCATCCCCTGGCCACCTCCACCCCTCAGCCAAAGGCTCCAACTGCAGCCAAAGACAGCAGCGATCACAATGACTAGGCTCGCCCAAAGCTCGCCCACCATGATATAAGCAATGAGAACACAGATAGCACTTTTTACTATCTCAGCCACCAAGGCCGCTAATGCCGGGCGTTTCCCACCATACATAAGCACGGCCGTCACCGTGGCGTTGCCCGTGCCCATGGTGCGGATATCCTTGCCGGTGAAGAGGCGCATGGAGAGATAGGAACTGGGAATACTACCTATTAAATAACCTATCAATATCAGGATTACGAAGGTTGCCATCGTAGCCCCTTAGAGAGCAAAACCGTGCTCTTTAATATTGTAAGTAAGTACTCTAAGCAATAAACAAACCTTTGTCAAGTTTACCCACAATGACCTTGGGGATCGCCATAGCAATGGGCGATAAAATGGGGCTAAGGGGACAGAGCTGTATAGAAATGCGAGAGCTTTATAACTGAGGGCACCTCCAGTTCGCCAGCCCTGGTATTTGCTGCGCGAGCTACTTCTTGGTCGCACCTACATACTTTTCAGGGTTCTGGTCGAAAGCCTTTTTGCAGCCGGGAGCGCAGAAGTAATACTTCTTGCCCTTGTACTCAGAAGTAGCGGCTGCTTTTTTCTCGTCCACCTTCATCTTGCAGATTGGATCGATAGCCATCGGCAAACCTCCTTCACCTTGCTTACCTCTTTATATATAACACGGGAAACGTGAAAAAGTCATAAAACTGAAAGGGTAAAAATTGAAAAGTTATGACATCTTGGCGCGTCCTAACTCGGCCCTCGATTCATTTGACCTCGCTTACCTTCCACTTATCATCCACCCACAGCCCGATAACCTCGGCCTTAATCCCCCACGATTTCACGGTTTTTATGGCGCTCCGAATATGCGCCAGATGGGTATCTTTATCCACAGGATTGCCAGCACAATCGTGGTGCCCTACTATAGCGACATGTTTTGAACCATGCTTTGTCGTAGAAATCCCTACTCTCTTTTTGATCGAGTCAATTATTGATTTGTCCTTGTTCGTCGCCAGTATGCCGTTGGGTCCGGGCTCGGTAATCATATCTACATAGTCCACACCATACTTCTTTTTCAAAAACTCCGTCACGGGTACCTGTACCCGGCCGTCCATACAGTTGATAGCGGTGGCAAAGGTTTTCTCACTCATCATATTCTCTCCTTATCACCTTCCAGATACATCGTTAGATACCTCTATATGTAGCCTCCGTGCGCCGCGCTACCTGAATTATGAGCACCAACCTCTCTTTGTCATATATCTCATAGACTACTCTATAATCTCCCACCCTTACCCGATATGCCCTCTCAGCCCCTTCTATTTTTCTCACTTTATAGGGACGGGGATTATCCGCCAAGCTCCTTATTGCAGACCTCACCCGCTCAAAGCTGTGCCGCTGTATCCGCCCTCGTAGCTTCTCTATATCGCGGTCAGCAGCAGGCGAGACCTCAATCCTATACACGCTTGGGCTTTGCCTTTCTTTCCCGTCGGCTCACTGCATCTTCAAGTTCCCCCTCCACCTCAGCCCACGGCCGCCCGCCCTTTTTCTGCCATTCAGCGCGGGCAGCCTCTATTACAGGCAGCAGTTCGGCATCCTCTCGGGTCTCCAACCATTCCTTCACCGCCTCAGCAACAATGTCGCTAGCAGGTTTTTGCCGCCTGACGGCCTCCACCTTCAAGTGAATATAAAGGTCTTCATCTCGGAACACCACAGTCATCCTCTTGCTCATGTCTTCAACTCCTTAGTCGCCTAGGCGTGTATACGTACATACGTATTTATGCAATAGCATCATATCATCCTCTGGCCCAATTCGTCAAGCGTACTGCGACATTTTCCTCTTGACAAAATAAGAACTACTGTTCTATAATTGCCCCATAATATCGGGACTGCATGTACACAGCTCCCGACCAAATTCAAGAGCAGCAAACAGCATCTCCTGAGTCCTACGATTGTGGGCTGATAGCTTGAAGCTGATTGCTGGTTGCGCAAAGCTCTTGGCATCCCTCGGAAAATTGAATGTGTGGGACTTCGCTTGTGGGATTCCGTTTTGGGGAAATTACTCCTCAGCATAGGGACGTTTTTTACCCAAGCGGTCCCCACTGCGTTCGGCTGAAGCTGACCGCGGACTGCGAAATCCCGGCGTCCGGCGACCCCAAAATTGAATAATTCATGCGCCATAAAAGTCGGGCCGTGCTATACCCAAAAAACGGGGGCAAATCAAAGGACAAGCCTCCTCGGGGAGAAGAAAACGCAAACCCTTGCTGCTAGACGACCTCTCTGATCCACCCTTGGCATCCCTTTTGCAGCCCCCTATCATCGCTGTCTCGACATAAGGCCTCCCAGCTTCCCCAACTTGATCAGAAAATAGAGTCACCCGCTATATCGAGTGACTCTATTTCATCGCTTCTTCTCCAGCGCGGGAGGTCGGCCGCGCTGCATCAAGCTCAGCCGCCGCCTTCATACTTGAAGGACAGATTTATCTTGGTGCGGTAGTTGACGACCTTCCCATCCTCTATCTGCATGTCCATCTCAACAACCTCAGCGATGCGAAGGTCACGCAACGTCTTCGAAGCCACCGCCACGGCATTGGCGGCAGCCTCCTCCCACGACTTGGGGCTGGTCCCAATGAGCTCAACCACCTTGTATATACTCTTGGGCATCCTCCTCTCCTTTCCCCCAGCGGACCTGGCCAGCCCGCCAGGTATCTCTTATCCTAATCGAGCCTCGTAAATATGGCTTATTCTAAGCCGTTTGTCAAGCCCCTGATTGGAGGCATTTATAGACTCCTTTCAACCACCCCTCCTCCTTCTTTGGAAAGATCGGAGACAACGTGGGGTGGGTGGAATGAAATGCAACCCGCCATCCCCAATGTGCGAAAGCTACTGCGCGGTCTTGACATCCCCCGTTGTGCCCCCTATCATCGCTAATACTATGGACAGGTATTTGAGGTCCACCGCAGTCATTGACTGGGAGGCAGAGTCGGTTAAAAACAAAGCCGCGGAGCTGACCAGGGGGCTGAACACCCCCAGAGAGAAGGCTATAGCCCTCTACTATTTCGTAAGGGACGGCATCGGGCATAACCCCTACGCGGAGGGCTCCTCGCCTGAGGACTTCAAGGCCAGCGTGACCCTGGGTAGAGGCTACGGATACTGCCAGCACAAGGCGCTGCTACTGGTCGCCCTGGCCCGCGCCACAGGCATACCCGCCCGCCTGGGTTACGCCGATGTGCGAGACCACCTCCTCTCTCGCAAGTTCCGCGACATGATAGGCGGCGACAACCTGCTCATCCAGCATGGGTATACCCAGCTATACCTGGATGGCAAATGGGTCCATGCCAGCCCCGCCTACGACCTGGACACCTGCCGCAAGATGGGCTTCGTCCCTGTGGACTTCGATGGCATACACGACGCCCGCGACTCCGCTTACAATGCCAGGGGCAAGCCGCACATCGAGTACGTCAAAGACCACGGCACCTACGAGGACTTCCCCTGGGACTTCATCTTGAGCTACCGCCAGGAATGGGTGGCCAGCATCGGTCGGGAGTGGGGAGAGTATACAGACAACGTGGCCAGGCATAAAAAGGAGTAACTTCCCGGACATGTGGAAAGGGTAGATAAAAATAGGACGTTATAACTTGTCATTCTGAGCGAAGTGAAGAATCTCTGATACTTTCTCTAGCTCCCATAAACAGAGATTCTTCGGTCGTCCGCCAAAGGCGGACTCTCTCCGAATGACAGGTTACTAATCCCGCTTACCCCTTTGAAAAAGGGGTAAGCGGGATTTTGTAGGGGCAATTCATGAATTGCCCCAAGAAGGAGTTGCCATGAGCCTATCTGTTGACGATGCCAAATGTACCCGCTGCGGGATATGTGTTAAGGAATGTCCGCCGCGCATCATCGAGATGGTAGACCCCAAGGCGCTGCCCACTGTAATCCCGGATCAGGCGGAACGCTGCATCACCTGCGGCCACTGTGTCGCCGTGTGCCCCTTCGCAGCCATCGGTCTCAAGACCATGAAGCCAGAGGACTGCGACCTTGTAAGCAAGGCGCTTCTTCCCACAGCGGAGCAGGTAGAATATTTACTGAAGTCGCGGCGCTCCATTCGCTGCTATAAGGCAGAGCCCCTACCGCACGCCTTGCTGGCCAGGCTGATAGACACAGCACGCTATGCGCCCTCGGGGCACAATGCGCAGCCGTTGCACTGGCTGGTTGTGGAAGACCCCAGGGAGGTCAGGCAACTCGCTGCGCTGGTTATCGAATGGATGAACATGCTCATCAGGAAGTCGCCCCGAATGAGCGAGCTGTTCCACTTCGACCTCTTCGTAAGCGCCTGGGAGCGAGGAGAGGACAGGGTGCTGCGCGGCGCGCCCCACGTCATCGTGGCCCATGCGCCTAAGGATACGCCTATGGCTCAGGAAAATTGTTCTATTGCGCTGACCTACCTGGAGCTGGCGGCCTACTCTCAGGGGCTGGGAGCGTGCTGGGCGGGGTATCTGCTAGCGGCAGCCTCCTCACCCGCCATGATCACAGCGCTGAGGTTACCCGGGGGACACAAGTGCTTCGGGGCCATGATGGTGGGCTATCCCAAACATGAGTTCCGCCGCATCCCCCTGAGGAACGAGCCCTCAATAATCTGGCGGTGACACATAATGTAGCGTCGTGACTCCTGTCACGACGTATAATTCGTCGCCACAGGAGTGGCGACGCTACGTCTAGGAAGAGGTGTCCTCCCCACACATAATTGGTCAAACAATCATTAAAGTAAATTCACATTTTGCACTTTGCATTTTGAAATTTGAAATTACCGGATAAGCTCTGCGCTCTCCGCGCTCTCTGCGGTGCCTATTCTTCCAGCACTATCTCGCCGCTTTTGCCGCCGCTCTTCCGCGCCAGGCGTATGCTCTCGATGCGCATGCCCCTGTCCACCGCTTTGCACATATCGTAGATGGTGAGGGCAGCCACCGCTACCGCCGTGAGCGCTTCCATCTCCACGCCGGTCTGGGCCGTGGTCTTCACCGTTGCCATTATCTCAATTAGTGGGTTTAATTCGCTGATCTTGAATTCAACAGAGACATTAGTAATAGGAAGCGGATGACATAGAGGAATCAGATGTGAGGTCTGCTTTGCCGCCATGATGCCCGCCATCTGAGCTACGGCGAGGACATCTCCTTTTGCCGCCTCACCCTTCTTTATCATCTCTAGCGTGGCAGGCTTCATTATTACCACGCCCTTGGCCACGGCTAAGCGTTCGGTTGCTGGCTTTGCCGAGACATCAACCATGCGCACCTTGCCTTCGGAGTCGAAATGTGTCGGTAGGGGCGATTCATGAATTGCCCCTACTTTGCTGGCCATCTCGCTCGCTAGCCTGTTTGCCCTCTCGTTCTCAGGATGCCCGATGTGTCCCCTTATCCAGACCCAGTCCACGCTCCGCTCTGCCGCTAGCCTGTCCAGCTCATGCCACAAATCGAGGTTAGTGTTGCGCTTCCAGTTTTCAGTCATGGTGCGAACGAGGTACTGGCTATCACTGTGTATGGTTATCTGAGAACCGGCAGGGGTTTGCTCCAATCCCTTAATCGCAGCCAGAATCTCCATCCTATTACTGGTAGTGCTCTCCTCGCGCCCCTTCAGTTCCCGCCTTTTAGCGCCATCCATGATAATCGCAGCCCACCCGCCGGGCCCGGGGTTGCCCGCACATGCGCCGTCGGTGTAGATATGTATCACATCAGCCTCCGATCTGCGACATGAACCGTTCGCAGGTAACCCCCGTTATCAGTTTATGCTTTTCCGGCTTGGAGGCAACCGCCTGCCGTATCAAACGCTTTATATCCTCGACAGCCGCCCCCTGACGCAGCGGACCCCTCAGGTCGATTTCGTCATCGGAGAAAAGGCAGGGGCGCAGCTTACCGTCCGCGGTGAGGCGCAGCCTGTTACACGCCTGGCAGAAACACTCGGTGACCGGGCTGATGAAGCCGATGGTGCCTTTTGCGCCTTGAAGGCGGTAGTACTTGGCAGGCCCGGCACCGTTGGGAAGAGAGGGCTCCAATTTGCCCAGGGCCTCGATGCGCTCCATTATCTCAGATACAGGCACCAGTAAACGGTTCTTTTTACCCTTTCCCATGAAGGGCATGAACTCGATGAACCGCACGTGCCACGCATCGCTGACAGTCAACAGGGTGAAGTGGGATATCTCGTCGTCGTTCGTGCCGCCGATAACCACCATATTGATCTTAACCGGGTTGAGCCCTGCCTGCTTGGCAGCCTCGATGCCCTTAAGCACATCGTCGAGCTTGCCCATCCGGGTGATTTTTCGAAACCTGTCGGGACGAAGCGAATCCAGGCTGACATTGACGCGGTGCAGCCCTGCCTTCTTGAGTTCCACGGCGTAGCGCTCCAGCAATACGCCGTTTGTGGTCATCGAGATATCGTCTAGGCCTTCTATCTTAGCCAGCATCGCCACAAGGTCGGCCAGCCCTGCCCTCACCAGAGGCTCGCCTCCGGTGAGCCTGAGCTTGGTGATGCCCAGCTCCGCTGCTGCTTTGGCGACAAGGCAGATTTCCTCGTACCTCAGGATATCACCGTGGGACATCAAGGATATGCCTTCGGGAGGCATGCAGTAGATGCATCTCAGGTTGCAGCGGTCGGTGACCGAGATTCGCAGGTAATTTATGGGGCGATGAAAGGAATCAGCAAGCTTGGTCATGCTATCGCAGTTCTTACCAAAGAACCCAATTCTATCTTAGCACCTTTGATTTCGAAAGTGTTGCCCAAATACCCTTCAACCCCCTGAGTCCCCCACTCTTGGGGGACTTTAAAAAATTGGGGGACACCCCCAAACCCCCGGCAGGAAGTATCCTGCACCTCTTTTAGAGTTTCCTGTTTTTATTGTAAACTAATTAGCTACTGCTTTGCCAGTCGCTCCAGTATCCACCTCGCCTTCTGCGCTGCTTTGGCACGATGGCTTATCCTGTTCTTCTCCTCGAGCGAAAGCTCTGCCATCCTCTTATCCAGCTCCGGCAGATAAAAAATGGGGTCATATCCGAAGCCCTCTTTGCCCTTGGCATCGAAGGCGATAACGCCTTCACACACACCCTCGCAGGTCTTCACCTTACCCTCTGGCATGGCAATGGTGATAACACACCTGAAGCGAGCTGTCCTTTTGTCCCAGGGGACGTTGCGGAGCTTTGCCAGAAGATAGTCGTTCCTCTCTTTATCCGAAACGTTGTCCCCGGCATAGCGGCGCGAAAGAGGGCCAGGCTCACCACCCAAGACATCCACCTCCAACCCCGAGTCGTCTGCCATGGTGGTCAGCCCGCTCAGCTTGGCATAAGTGGTGGCTTTATGTATTGCGTTTTGCTTCAGGCTCGAGGCGGTCTCCTCGACCTCCTCTGTAATCCCCTGCTCCGAGAGGGTGGTTAGCTCAAAGGGTATCCCTTTAAGAAGCTCACCGTATTCCCGCAACTTGCCCCGGTTATTAGTAGCGACCAAGAGCCTGGCTGGCTTAATCAATCTTGGTAAATCTTCCCTTTATCTTTTTCATCACATGGGGCATCGTTGTGTATTCCATGCACCTGCCGAGGTCTTGTCTGCCATGAAGATGAGTACAGGCTCGGACTTGCGTTCCTCGAACTGCATCTCCGCCACCCCAGGCCCCATACCCTTTACGTTGCCAGCGAATGCATCGGCAAGCAGGTCCTGCCCCGCTCCGTAAAGCCCCAGCTTCTTGGCAACCTCGTGCCGGAGACAAAGGTGTCCCAGCTCAGTTTGTGGATGCGCTCATTCTCCACCCCCTGCTCGTGAGTCATAATGAGCTGGAGGTCATCGCCGCAGCGGGTAACATGGAAATCAACCAGCAACCCTGACTTTTTAGCCTTCTCCAGACACCTTTGGGCCTCGGCCAGGATATCAGGGTGGGAGCTCGAGTGCCCCACATAGCCACCGATATCAGCTTTAATTACGCTTAAAGTGATTTTCATGATTACTGCGAACACCCCTTAATAAATAATAGAAATATTAACTGGTTATTTCATGTGTTCTCTAACCAGAGAGATGAATTTCTGGGCATCCTCCGGGTGAACATTAGTCATCCTCAGCCTCGCCCCGGCGGCATCGCTTATCCCCGCTCCTCTGAATTGCACATAGGTTACCTTGGAAAATATACCGTAAACCATAAGCACGATGCCTACAAAAGCAGCGACGCCACAAAGTGGGGTGACCAGGCTTACATTAGTAAATATGTTCACCACGATTCCGATTATCCCCAGCACCGCAAGTACAATGCCTATATCGGTCACCAGCGCTCGTGACCCACTGATGTAAGTAATAGAGGATATATGCGCATAAGCAATATCGTCGATCTCTTCCCCATGAAACCGCTTGCGGTATCTGAGCAGCCGCTTATTGGTGGCATAGAAGTCACCGACCCTGACCAGGACATTCTCTTCTGGGATCAGGTGTTTTTTGACAGGCATCTGTGTCTCTTTAGCTTGTTCTTTCGCCATCTTCGTCAATATTCAAATCCGGCCCGGGCCTGAATCCCCTCATCGTAAGGATGCTTAATCGCCACCATCTCGGTTACCAAGTCAGCAATCCTCACCAACTTCGGGTCAGCGTAGCGGCCGGTGAGGATAAGCTCAACCGACTCCGGCTTGTCCTCTACAAGCTTAATCAGGTCGTCGAGTTCTACCAGCTTCCAGGCAACGGCCACATTCACCTCATCGAGAACCACCAGGTCATATTTGCCGCTCATCACCGCTTCGCGGCCAGCCTCGAGCGCCTTCCTTGCTTCCCTCTTATCGTCCTCCTTGACATTGCGAGGGTCTACAAAACCCAGGCTGCCGAAGATTGAGAAGGTAACATTGGGGAAATGGGCAAGGGTCTTTTTCTCACCGTAGGGATAATTACCCTTCATAAAGAAGATAATACAGACTCTGAGGTCATGGCCCAGAGCTCGGAGCACCACGCCCATAGCCGCCGAGGTCTTGCCTTTGCCGCTGCCGGTGAAGACTTCCACAAGCCCTTTCCTGGGAGAAGACGCCGGAGGTTTTTCTGTCATTAGTCTGGTATCGAATCTCCTGAGTTCGCTGAACGCCCCCTTACTTTAACAAAGGCCGCTCTTCATTGTCAAGGAAGGATGGGGGAGCCCTCCTATAGGGGGAGGGAACTCTACCGAATATGCTCCAAAAGGGGTCCCCCAATTGGGTAATAGATAAGATTTATCAAGTATCCATGACCAAAAACATCAGGTGGTGTTGTGCCAAGACATGGTATCCACTCCATGAGCCCAGGCGGACGGATGCGTCATCTAGGATAAAGGGAATGGTGAACCTTATTTTATCATCAATCTCCGGCAATTGTGCTTTGAGGCGGGCGAACGGAGTTTCATAGTTTAGTGAAGAGTGTCCTCTCACATTGTCATAGTAATAGATATACCCCATAGCCTCATTAAGTAGATCAGACTCATTTCGCATGTGGAGCACTCGTGGAATATAAAACTCTTCATCGTCCGTCCGATGACTTCTCTCCAGATGAGCATTCTCTTCTGCGTGTCCTTTGTGATTCTGAATAAGACGACAGCCAAATCCTCCGATGAGTTTCCTGAGGTCCGCCACTTTCACCCATCTCTTGCCCCCAAATTCTTCTCCGTTGTCCACCGTGAAGACTATCTGGCTCTTCACCCCATGTGATCTCAGCCAGGATATGACCCATAGATACCAGCACAGACCGTTTGTCCATGTCCTCTCCCGGGAATAACCAATCATCTTGAAACGCGTGTTCACGTCCAATGCTCCCCACTGGAAGTTGGGAATCTGGCAACGGTCCAGGTGAATGATCTGCTCCTTGGTCAATGCCTTGTGGTCGCGGATATATTTGACGTCCATCTGCACTACCTCAAACGGTTTGGCAGAGTACCAGTCAATGAATTCTCGTTTCCCTTTGTGCGGGTGACGGCGCCGCAGACCGTAGTCAAGGCGCGCCTTGTTCCTTCGCAGGATATGTCTGATCGTACCTACCGCTACCTTAAGCCCCTCTGTCGTTGTTATACGATTACGTCAGTAGCTAACTGTTAAGGGATAATGTCAGTCATGAGAGGACTGACATTGACACAGCAAGAGCAAGGGAGACTACAGACATTGAACCTGGTATTGGAGGAACGG
>Ga0209777_10002089_pt1 | contig 27074 bp, 18 predicted proteins | sample FrelakmetHBP12HB_FD_187147 | JGI IMG/M metagenome (GOLD analysis project Ga0209777, IMG submission 187147) | Freshwater lake sediment microbial communities from the University of Notre Dame, USA, for methane emissions studies -HBP12 HB (SPAdes)... | ecosystem: Environmental > Aquatic >...
AAACAAACATCACGTGACACGGTCATATCAAGCTCTTTTCGGGATCCAAGTGGTTTTGTTTTTTGTCGAGATGGCATAATTTACCGGCAAGTAAACACTGTTTATAAAGAGCAGTATGATAATTTAAATGGTGGTCTTTATGAGGCTCTTGTAAATGCTGGCTTATTAGTATCGCATGAAGAGGTTACTATTGAAAGCATAGAGCCAGACAGAGCTTATAAAATAATCAAACCTGAAAAAATTCCTTTTATATCATATCCATACGAGTGGTGTTTCAGTCAACTGAAAGATGCGGCTCTAGCCACGCTTACCATCCATAAGAAGGCAATCGAATTTGGAATGGCGCTTAAAGACAGTAGCGCTTATAATATACAATTTATAAAGGGTAAGCCGGTATTTATTGATACGCTCTCTTTTGATAAATATAATAAGAATCGTCCGTGGGTTGCCTACAGACAATTCTGTCAGCACTTTCTTGCACCATTAGCATTGATGAGCTGCAGGGATATTCGTTTGAATCAATTATTTCGAGTATACCTCGATGGAATACCGCTCGATTTAGCGAGTTCACTTCTTCCGCTTCGCACACGTTTTCAATTTTCCTTAGTATCTCATATTCACCTGCATGCTAAGAGTCAAAAGCACTTTGGTCAAAAAGCAGTGAAAATGTCTGATTATCAAATGGGCAACTTAGCACATCTTGGCCTTATAGATAATTTAGAAACTGCAGTGAAAAAATTGAAGGTGCACAAGCAGGACACAGAATGGGCTAATTATTATGAAGAGACAAACTATTCTTCGGAGAGCATGCAACATAAGCAACAGTTGGTTGAAGAATTGCTGGATACAATTCAACCCAATGTGGTGTGGGATCTGGGTGCAAACATAGGAATGTTCAGTCGAATCGCAGCCAAAAAAGGAATACGCACAATCAGTTTTGACATTGACCCTGCGGCGGTTGAAAAAAACTATCTTCAATGTATTGAGGAAGGGGAACGCAATATCCTCCCTCTTATTATTGATTTAGCAAACCCAAGTCCACCTATTGGCTGGGAACACAAAGAACGAATGTCGCTCATGGAGCGGGGTCCAGCAGAATTAGTCTTTGCTCTTGCATTAATTCACCATTTAGCAATTTCAAACAATCTCCCGTTTTATAAAATTGCCGGTTTTATTAAAAAAATATGCAAATCGCTGATTATTGAATTTATTCCCAAGCATGACAGTCAGGTACAGCGACTTCTCGCCAACAGAGAGGATATCTTTTTTGATTATACCCAGCAGAATTTTGAACATGAATTCGGCAAATATTTTACCATCTGCTCAGCAGAACGCATCAAAGATTCTGAAAGAACCTTATATCTTATGGACGTCAAACAATAATGAGAAAGCTGTCTGTTGTTCACCCCTTTTTATTTGCGCTGTATCCCGTTTTATTTATCTTTTCCCGCAATATCAGCGAGCTTGAACTTGATGCACTGCTTATACCGGCAACTCTTGTTCTTGCTTCCGCCGTTTTGTTGTTACTCATGGTTAACCTATGCATCAGGGATTATTATAAGGCGGCAATGCTGACATCCCTTTATATTATGCTATTTTTCTCTTATGGTCCTGTGTGGCACCTCATCAGTTATCGGGAAATATTTGGTTATGTCGTTGAAAGACATAGATATCTGCTGGTGGTGTGGGTGATGCTTTTGGGGGGCGGTACGCTGGTAATAATAATGCTAAAAAAAGGGGTGTACAATTTAACAAAAGTGTTAAACCTGGTAGCAGCGGTTTGCATAATTCCCGCATTGATTACAATAGTAACCTGTGTGGTGTTGAGAAGGCCGGTTAACCTGGATGATCTGATAAAAACAGAAACAGTTCCCACTGGTGATACCTCAGGAATAACAAATAAACTTCCTGATATTTACTACATAATTTTTGACAGATATGCCAGTGCGGGGACCCTTAAGGATATTTATGGTTTTGATAATAAAGATATTATCAACTACTTATCCGGCAAGGGTTTTTATATTGCCTCACAAAGCAATGCCAATTATCTTAAAACTGCTCACTCGCTGGCTTCTTCTCTCAATATGGAATATATCAATTCCCTGAGTGAAAAAATGAAGAAGAGGCCGGACGACTGGACACCGCTCTTTACCATGCTACAAGACCATAAAACGCAACGTTTTCTAAAATCAAAAGGGTACGAGTATATTCAGATTGGTTCCTATTATGTGCCGACCAGAGAGAATAAATATGCTGATAAAAATATAAACTATAACCTGCCCAATTACTTTCTATATATGCTGTATCAAAACACCGTTCTGTATCCTTTCCTCTCATCGTTGGACATTGCACGGCTTAAAGATGAGCGAAGACTTCACTTTGAAACAACGTTATGGCAATTTGAAGCAATCGCCAATATCCCCCTTATGAAAGAGAAAAAACCCGTGTTTGTTTTTGCGCATATGTTAATTCCCCATAGGCCGTTTGTTTTTGATGAATACGGAAACTATCAGAAAAAGAAGTTTGTGGCAACAAGGAACGACAATCTGGCAGAAAAAGAAAAAGAGCAGAATGAACGATATGTGCAACTAGTCAAGTTTGTAAATAAAGAAATGATAAAAATGATCGATAAAATATTATCTCGATCAAAAACTTCGCCCATAATAATTATCCAGGCGGATGAGGGACCGTTCCCGATCAGATACGTTGTCTATGGCGATGAGTTTAACTGGAAGAAGCAGGCAACTGACAGGGAAATAAAGCAAAAATATGGTATCCTTAACGCATATTACCTGCCCGGCATTGATAAGAAAAAATTATATCCTTCAATCACCCCTGTAAACAGTTTCCGTCTTGTTTTTAATCTCTATTTTAAAACACAGTTTAAGTTGCTCCCCGATGAAAACTATGCGTTTAAAGACAATAAACATCTGTACAGCTTTTTCAGTATTACTGATAAACTTAAAAAGCTGCAGTAGTAGTTGTTGTTTATTAAGGGGAATTGTCTGGAAGCTTGTCGGAGAACATATTCGTGAATGGGGGGGCACAGAAAGAACAGTTATAAATACACCCGCGCGAGCAGAGCACCATTACCATGGGCGGCTTGAACACACCTTCATAGGTTGGTAGGTTTACGGTGATATGTATAGAGGGGAAAAGCGGATATTGTAATATTGTATCACGGGATATGGGAATTGAAATTATGACAGGCCGGTCATTGTTATTCCGTATTTGCTAACCGGTAAAAATAGCTTTTATGGTCTGAAGAATTAAACGGATGTCCAGCAGCAGGGACCGTTCCTGTACGTATTTCTGATGATAATATTGTCACTTCACCAGAACTTTAAAAGTTTACTCTCCTGTTTTCATTCTGAAGTCGCTTTTCAGGCCAGGCATCAAAGTCTTTGAGCTGTACCAGAAGTCTTGCTGCCTGCAGAGTGTCCAGCCAGTTTTTGAGATTGCAGTGCAAATCTGCACTTTGACAGCATTCTGGCTGATCCCACTGAAGGATTAGATGCGTAAATGCTGTTTTATCCATTTAAAGAACTGCTCAATACGCCACCGATCTTTATCTTTCTGATCTTCTTCTGTAAGACACTATTATTAGAGTATCTTTGCTAATGTATGTACTTGTGCAAAAACCGTACTATACGTTTAGCACAATCTCTGCTCACTCGTGGATGAGTTGGTAAGTTGATGATTTCTTGAGCCGCTCTTTCTGCTTCGGGGCACTGTCCATTAGAATAACCAAAATCCTCTTGAGGTGCAAGATGAGAATGCAGTGGTCGAACGAACCAGTCACCAAGTTCAACGAAATGCTTCTCGGCTTCCTGCAGAAGCACTTTTTTGTTCGGAACGCGAAGGGGGAATCGCAGTAGCGTCACCTTAGAATTTTCCGGCCAATCCGGGACATCCCACCCGTCTTTTGTAAGTTCTTCAGCATACCATAACGCAAGCTGGCGACGATATTCTAGTACCGCTTCATGCTGCCGCAATTCATAAAGACCGGCAGCAGCCTGTACTTCACACATCCTTAAAAACTGAAAATTATTCCGTAAACTGTATTCGGCGCTTGATGTGGATCCAGTGATAATAGACCTTCTGGTAAGCCACCTGTATATATTCTGGGCTAACGCTTTTGTTTCAGGGTAAACGAGAAGATCATATATAATGCCCTGCCACGCCAACTGCGCAGCAAAATATGATGATGGGAACTCTGCCTGTTCATCGCGAATCTGTCGGATGCGATCTCTGTACTCGGCATCATTACAGACTAAAACCCCTCCGAGCCCCGTCGTAAATGGTTTGCTCCATTGTGTTGAAAAAAAGCCGGCAACACCAAAATTGCCTACATGCCTTTCTTGGTAAAAGGTGCCAAGAGCATGGCAGCAGTCCTCAATCATTGCAAGGCCATGCTGTTTGCAGAAATCCATAATCCGTTCCATACCTGTATTTGGCCATCCGTAGGTATGCTGAATCATTACGGCTTTAGTGCGAGACGTCAGGGCAGCTTCAAGTTTATCAGGGTTCAGGGTACAGTAATCTGGTTCAATATCAATATAGACTGGCTTAGCACCGAGATGAATAACGGCTGCTGGTACCACCATACAGGTATACCCCGGCATAATGATTTCATTGTTTTGACCAATCTTAAGCGCCTTTAATGCAGCGTAAAAAGCCATGCGCCCCTTCATAAACCCTATTGCATAGCGGGACCCAGTTGTTCTGGCAAAGGATTGTTCATATTCTTCAACGAGTGGGCCTTTTATGCCGCCGGCGCGAGGTAGTATGTAGCGGGACAGAATATTACTTTTAGATGACATTGTTCGCAAGTAAGTTAGCCTGCATAAAGCTGCAGGGTATAGGGCTTAACCGTTTATTGCAAGGATGTTTCTGCTTGATCTTATTTCAGAACATCCTGCTTCATTGTTTCTCAACAGGTGTCTTACTATGGTTGAAAGCTGTACGTCTGCATGAGCCAGCATCTCCAGGAATCGTTCCCTGATTGTTACAATCCGGTCTCCTGCGTTTCCCACTCTGCCCGTATATAATTAATAGCTGTAACAAACTCAAACGTTGAGAGAAGTTTCTTGAGTTTATCTTTTGTCCTCGTTACCCCATAATACGTTCTGAATGTTCGCAGCAGACCAATTCCATCAAGTTTAGGGATAAGTTTTCCCATTTCATACGGATGGAGATAAAAAACTCCCGGCACCCCTTTTTTATTAGTAATAGTTAAAAAGAGTTTTGTAAAGAAAAATGGATATAATCTGAAATAGCCGCCACCGCCAAAAGGGATATTTTTAATTAATCGTACGGTGGAAAGGGGGATTTCGATTAATCCATTGGGTAATTTAAACGGAGATGTCGAAACATTTTCCATACCGTAAACATCATGAAAGCTAATGGGGAAAATGCTTGAGTCATACTTGAAGGAAAGATTTAGCAGGAGGTCATGAACCCACAGATTTGATTTAATAATAGAAAAATCAGGTGCCCTGAAGCCATATACCGCGCATCCTGTTGCGTCTTCAAGATAGTGCTTTGCTGTTTTTAAAGACTCTTCAGTTTCCGTTCTTGAAAGGTTGAACAAACGTTTATGGAGAAAGCCGTGACAGGCTATTTCATGCCCTTCACCGGCAATGGTTCGTATGAGAGAAGGCATATCTTTTGCGATCCAGCCAAGTATAAAGAATGTACCTTTTGCGTTGCACTCAGACAGGAGCGAGAGAATTTCCATGGTGTTGGTCTCAACGACATCCTTTTCGGAAAATTCCGGTTTGTAGTGTAACGGAATTGGTATTGATTCATGGAGCGCGTCTATAAAGCCCTCAATATCAAACGTGAGTAGATTTTTCATAATCATATACTGCCTATCCGCTGCGATGGACGGCATGATGATGCAGCTGGTTACGGTGTTTCAGGCAGAAGCCTTCTGAGCGGGCAGAAGGAGAAGTCTGAAAGTAATGCAGCAAATTTCTGCCTCTGGCGCTTTCCCCTGTTGTGCGACTGCAGCAGATTATGAATATATAATTTATATCTGCGTTTGAATGGCAAGGGAGTGCCTGCTGTATCGATAGCGGGTTGTGTCAATTCAAACTCGTACGGATGGAGATACACAACCCCGGGACGACCTTTGCGTGCGTTATAATTAACAGCAAATCTTGTCCACCAGTAGGGGAAGTGACGGAGGTAGCCGCCTCCCGCAACCGGTAGCGACTTTCCCCAAAGCGTAATACAAGAGAGCGGTATCTCATATAACCCATTGGAGAGACGGTGGATAGTCTTCTGCACATGCTCAATACCATAACGGCGGCTTTTAATGGGATAAATGCTTGAATCATATACAAATCCTGCCGCAGCTAAAATATCCAGCGCCCAGTATGAGTCCCTGGTGATAGAAAAGGCGGGTGCGCGATAACCCAATACCCGCTGACCGGAACAATCTTCAATCAGTTGCCGGGCCTTTTTTATGCCGGAGGAGAATTCTTGCGGACTCATGGTAAATATCTGCCTATGGTCATATCCATGTACACCGATCTCATGCCCCTCGTCAGCCATCCGCCGGATAAGATTCGGGTAGCGCTTTGCAACAGTTCCAAGGACAAAGAACGTTGCCTGAACGTGCCTGCCGTACAAGAAGTCTAATATCCACCGGGTATTTCTATCAACCTCAGGAGAGGGATCAGTGTCCAGCGAACAATAATCTTTTAATATAACCTGGTAGTAGTCTTCAACGTCTATTGATAAACCGTGCTGCATGGCCCCTGCTATAGTATCAATTATATGTCCTAAAACGGATTAACTATCTTTGTAATAATTAAGTAGTTTATTGCGTACTGAATTAAAAAGCAAGAATGAATTACAACAGCAGATCGCAGAGGAGCCTTGAGTAAAACAGGCTTGCGTGTATTACAACAGGATGGTATTATAAATTTTTAAGGTACCTCATTCATGAGATCAGTAACACTATATAAAATACCCGCGGAGATTTGGGGAGAAAGATTATTCTATGAATAGCCAGCGTTCAGAAAAGAAGTTTACCATTGAAGAGTTTACCGAAAGTAGTGATGAGCAGATATTCGATCTCCTGCACGTGGTATATCCGGATCATCCGGTATACAAAAACATGGAGATGATTCCGCGCTATTGGCGCTGGTGGTTTCGGGAGATTCCGGGGAAGAAGGGGAGGGCTTTCGGGGTGCCCGGAGATAACTGTATAGCGGGGGTTCGGCCCCTCTCATTTTTCCCCTTTATGGTTAATGGGCACGAAGAAGTTGATGGATTCCTTAATGCTACTGTTACCCATCCGGAATATCGCAAGAGAGGATTTTTTTCAAAGTCGCTACAGTATGTTCTGGAAGTGGCTGCCAAAGAGGAGAAACTGCGTTTTGCCATAAGCTTTCCCAATGACAATTCCTACCCCCTGCATTTGAAGAATCCGCGTATTGCTGCTCTGTGTGACCTCCCTCTTTACGTAAAAGTATTACGCCCGGAAAAGATTTCCGAAAAGATACCATTGCCCGTTCCGGTTTTGAAAATGCTTTTGTCCTTTGTCCAACGGACAAAACACCGCACGCTTCCCGATGGGGTGAGCATCCAGGAACTGGAGCAGTTTGATCCCCGGTTCGATGCATTCTGGGAAACGGTTAAACACTTAAATAAGGCATGGATGCAACGGACCAGTGAATATTTAAACTGGCGGTATGTGCAATCTCCATTAGGGCGCTACTCGATTTTTGCCGCAGTCGATCGGAATGAGGGATCAATCAGAGGGTATATCGTGACAAAGGATGAAATGCGGTTTGGGCTCAGGCTGGGGCTTATTCTTGACCTGGTAGTGCTTCCGGAAGATGATAACCTCGCAGCAGTTCTTGTCAACAAAGGAATTGAGAGACTAACACAGCAAGGGGTTGATGTCATCGGCTGCCTGATGCTGCGGCATCATCCGCTAGTACGGGCACTCAGGGAAAACGGCCTGCTGCATGTTCCTGGCCGCTTTGCGCCACGAAAATTCTATGTTACCATATCCCAGTTCACTGATGACCCGCAATTCAATGCATTTATTTGCAATCCTGAAAACTGGTTTTTGATGTGGGGCGATACCGACACCGTATAGGTGGGAGACAACAGAGGTTTTTTAAGGTAATTTAAATCTACAATCCCGCCCGAACTTCTACAAAAATATTTTATAAGAAAAAGCCTGTCTGGAACGAAAACAGTAGCTCGGAAGGGACAATCCGGCATTATTAATCAACTTTCCAATGGCGTTATTGGGGGTTGAAAAAAATCGCTCAGTTTAGGTATAAGCTATTTTATTATAACGTTTTAGGGCGACGAAATTGAACTTGAACTGATGGCTGAATATGCCCCTATATCCCATGCCCCCGATCTCTGTTTAACTATTTTTACTTCTAAGGGCCAAGTAGTTTGAGGATCTAACATCATATTAGAACCTAGAACTGAACTTATATCTTGACCTTTTCCGCCAGCTAAAGAATTAATAAAATTAGGGGTTCTATTAAAAGGAGAATTAGTTGATGCAATCGAATGAGCATCCCATGTTGGGTAAGCAGTTCGATATGTTGCCCAATCTGTTATTCTATAATATTTGACTGGGTTACCTTCCATTCTCAAAATATATTCAGCATTACTTGCTCTATAATAATAATTATAATCAGGAATCGATAGTCCTGTACTAGCCCTCCAAGATATGTCGTAAGGATAATTGTTATTGGTGTTGGTTGCTTTTGGGTTGCTAAATATATTATTAACTATAGAGGAATCAGGTGTATTATTTGTACTTATCCCTCCTTTAAATGAATTAATTATTGTATTATTGGCTAAGATACAACCAGTACAATCCCAATAAAATATCCCGACATCACATGATGCAATTAGGTTTCCATATATCTTAACATTTACACTCTCGGGGGCCGCAGGTGAATCAGAGTAGGTTTGAATTCCAGCCCCGGCATTACAATCATGAGCATAATTATATGCAATGATTGCATTGTGAACATTATACCCTATATAGCAACCATGGGCTCTACCATCACCGGGAACAGTTAGTGAAATATTGTACATCTCATTTCCAATAAATTGAAAATTGTTTAACCTATTGCTAAAAAATCCCTGACTATAATTTCTCTGGTCTGACCCAGTCTTATAATTATATTCAGTATCATGCAACTTATTATATCTTACTATACAATTGTTAACGACACCTTTTGTTTTTGAAATCTGTAATCCAAAAGCTCCTCTTGATAAATCTAAATATTCAACAATCCAGTCATTACCCCACAAATCAACTGCCGCAACCCAAGGTGCTATTCTTATATCCTTTCCGTTGGGATTATCTCCTATGTTGACATATATCTGACCTTGCGATTGATTCCAGTACCATTTATTAGAACCCGGGGCATTGGATTCTACCCATTGCAAAGGAATCCCATTATACCAAACTCCAACTTGACGTATAGTGCTTCCAATATATTTTGAATATATTGAACCTGATTCTAATGTCCATCCAGAATTATTAAGTACCCAGGGCCTTATCTGAGGTAAAGTTGATTCGTGGCCAGGAATTGCAAAATCACTCCTGGATGAAAAGGTAATTCCACCAAGATCGGAGTACACATGCAAATAAACTCCATCCCAAATATCTCCCCTTTTAAAATATATTGTATCCCCTTTAATAATAGTGTGACCAGTACCAGTATTGCGGAAAAAATTATTAGCACTAAGTCTCATGTTCGGACAATATTTCCATGCTGTCTTTGGTGATAAGCCATCCTTTAAATCATTACCTGTAGAGTAACTTACATAGTAAGTAGCTGATAAAGATTCGCTATTAATTGAAAATAGAATTACTGATAAAATAAATAATATATTTATGCGCTCTTTCACATCTCCTCCGATTCAACATATTTTATATTTTTTTCTTAATTGTTCGATGTGTACAATATAAAATTTCCAGCGTGATTTTATTAGATAATGCGGAAAAGGTACTTATAAATAACTACAGCAAGTCTCCGGTTAACGGTTTGTGACAGCCAGTATTAGTGCTTCCCCATGGGCACATCACCCACCAGGCAATGCCTTTCCGGATATATTCATCAAGCACTACCTAGGATTTCTGTCTTCAGATAACTGATATCCCAGCACCAGCACTGGTTTGAACCGGTAAAGCTCATCAGGCCGGTCTGGCTTTGCCCCGGATCGTCACGGGATGCTCACAGCAATCCCCGGGCGTCGAGCCGTACCTGACTGCCCGGCTCAAGATCCACCAAAACCGTTGCATGTCCGCCATCCACCAGTTCCAAGTCAACCGGAACCCTGAGATGGGCCAGCGTCGCGCGACTGCGAACCGTAACCACCCCTTCGTCCAGGCTGAGCTCCACAGTCCGACGCTCGCTGAGGACATCTCTCCAGTACACACCGATGCCGTATACTGTATTAATCCACAGGTCGCCGGAGAAGTCGTGCAGCACGTGACGCAGGACACCCTCGGTAAAACGAGTGCAGGCCCAGCCATCGAATTGACGCATGTGCTGGTGGCACATGAAGACCACCGGGATGCCCAGTCGGTGGGCGCGGTAGACCCAGAAAAGGTTCATCCAGTAGTGCAGGAGGTGTTGCGGATCGCCGGGATAGCGCTTAGTCAACTCCACCGCCTCAGATCCCGGCGCGAAGTGCGGCCTAGGCTGAAACAGAACATTGTCCCGGGTGCGCACATCTGAGTCCGACAAAACCTCACACCCCGCCGCCTCCATTGCCGCCGCCGTGTTATTGTCGCAGGTACGGTCGGGCATAGCCCACGACCGGGGAGTGAAGCCGAAAAGTTTTTCGCACCAGCGCCGTGCCTCGAGAGCATTGTCGCGTTGTTCGGCAAAGGACCCTCTTTCGCGCCCCAGCCAAGGGTAGTCTCCGGCACCCATGCGCGCGTGAGGCCGCCAGCCATTCTCTTCAGCAGCGGCGGTGTCAGTGCCGAAGTGCAAGTGACCGTGATTACCCAACTCGACAAGGTAGGGCTTGTCACTTTCGAAGGGATAATCAGCACGGTGGCACAATTTGACCCGCTCACGCATCCACTGGATGAAACGGGGGATCTCGCCGGCACCACGGTCGATACCGTAGTGCTGAGCCCAACCACGCGCCACAGTCTCGTCAAGGGAGAGGCGGGTCGACAGGTACATTGTCTGCGGTATGCGATAGCGGGCGGCAAGGCCAAAGGTAACTTCCAGACCCTCAATCGACTGGAGGGTGGAGGTGTCATAGAGATCCATGTCACCGCGCCAGGCAAAAGCAGAGCGACAAGCACCGGGATAACGGCGAATCGCCGCATCGCGCACCTGATAGGACTGTGACGCGACGTGCTGGATTCTGATCCGGTGCGTACAGATCGTATTGCCCCACATTACCTGCACGAGCAGCCACGACTGCGGCGAAGCGTCGGTCGGCTTAAGGGTGACAGACACACGATGAACCTGCCCCGGGACGAGGGGCGACAGGAGCCGCTCAACGCCGCCGTCAACATGTAGACACGGCGGCGCTTCAAAGTTCAGGCGGATTGCGGTCTGGGTCGGCGTCAGGGCGTGGTTGCCAACCAGCACCTCCAATTCGACCCGGCGGCCGATCACCAGAGTCCCGAGATCCAGGTGCGGGCGCCGAGTCACAAAGGGGCCGATCAGCGTCACTGTCAGCTCTGGGTGCGTCGATGGCGATGGGTAGCCCCGCGCCAGGCCGCGCAACAGTCCGGGTTCGGCCGGAATAGGCCCGAAACGATCCTGCCGAACCCACACGGCGACCAAAAATTTGCGCTCCTGACGTTGCAGGAGCGCCACCAGGCTTAGCAGAAGAATGATAACCACGGCGACGACAAGGGACGGTGTACCACCAATGGTGAGCAGCACAATCCCTGTCAAAGCAACAAACGGTTCCAATAACTCTCGCTGCAACCCTAATCGCTTGGGGCAGATCTCACCCACTATATTGGCGAGATAAAATAACCATCCGGCACGGGTGGGGGCAATCCAGAACAGCCGTTGTAATACGAATAGACCCAGAGCGCAACAGCCTGCGATGACGGCAACTAAACTCACTGTAAAGGCTCCCATGCCGGAATTTTTTCAACGTCACCTGCGGCAACAGCCTCCACCACGGAGACATAGCGCCGGATAATATCCGGAAGCAGCAGTTGCTCATGGACCAAACGGCGGCCGTTCTCGCCCAGAAGCGCGAGGCCTTGCGGATCTTCGGCTGCCTCAGCCACCAGCCGCGCCAGTCCCTCGTGGTCAAAGGCCGGTACCACGCGCCCCGCGTCGGAGCGCTGGAGCAATTCCGCCTGCTGCCCCCCCATCGCTGCAAGCACTGGCTTGCCAGCACCCATGTAGTCCATCAGCTTGTTCTCGAAATAGATGTGGATCAGGGGGCTTTCAAAGAGGGTCATCAGGCACACATCCGCCGCAGACAACAAGGCCGGGATCCGTGTCTTGGGCACCGGGTCGTGGAAGTAGACGTTACTCAGCCCCAGTTCCCGCGCCAAGGCCATGACCCGGGGTTTAGTGTGGCCGTAGCCGACGAGGTCGAAACGGATGTCCGCGCGGTTACGCAAACACGCAGCCGCCCGTACAATCGTCTCCACCGCTGTCACCTCTGTGTGAGTGCCGGTAAACAGCGCCACGAAGACCCCATCCCAGCCCATCCGCTCCCTCTCTCTCTCTCGGGTTCCCGGTTCGGTGCAGAATAACTCCGGGTCGAAACCGTTGGGGAACACGTCAATGGCGCCCGGCGGCAGGCCCTTCTTCACCAGTTCCAACTTGATCCCGGGGGTGATGCTGACGATGCGGTCCGCGCTGTGGTACAGGGAGCGGGCAAGGGCCTCCAGCGGTCGGGCCTGCCATGCCGCGATGGCGCCCTTGACCACCAGAGCATCGGGCCATAGGTCGCGCACTTCCAACAGCCAGGGCGTACGCCGCCGCCGCGCCACCCGCCGCGCAGACCACGCCGTAAACAGCGGCTGAATCGAGGCAATGACCACGTCTGGAGGCTCAAGGGCGAGGCCATAGCGCAGCGCCGGCAACACGAAACCGCCGTAGGACCGAAGCCGTGCCGCCAGGCTCGAGCGCAGCCCACGCCGGCCGCGAAGCCGATGCACGCAGACACTGCCGCCCGACCCCAGATTCAGGGATTCCTCAGGCTCGCTCTGCTCGTTGTAGATATTGATGTCACAGGCCACTACATCAACCTGATGCCCGCGTTCAGCCAGAGCCCACACCAGTTTGCGTGGCTGATGAGGGCCGGGTGCCTCGGGACCTTGGAAGAACTGTTTGTAATAGTGTATCCTCATAAAGAGCTGTAACCTTAACAACAATTTATAAATTTATTGGTGGGTACTTTTATTGGACGCGGCAACTATAGGCTGCGAGCGGTTGTGTGTCAAGAAAGAATCTCCTCCTTTCCTGAGTAAAAAACACCGTGCCATTATCACGGCGCCTGAAACATGGCGCTATCACAAACAGCACGGGATTAACATGAATAAACCCCGCCTTGGAAGCAAGGAATATTATCTCTTCAATAATGTCTTCGTAAAAAGATGCTTACCCTGCAAATTATTTTCTATTTTATCTACAAACTTCCAATTTATTAAACAATCTTGTCCCATAACTATTTTTATTTTTTCTTCGATGTCATTTATTTCGTTTTGTAATGGTGGTGAATTTTTTTCAACTAAGATATCAATTTTATCATAATTAGTCTGGATAACTTGGAATGTCTGAACCCAATTTTTAAAATAAAAAAGATGTGTGAAGTATTCCCCATGAACAAGTGTCCCATCATTTTTAATAAAATGATCAGTGATGCGTCCAGTTATTTTTTCAAAATAGGGAAGTTTTGATCCGCAGGAGCACATCTTATCGTTTATAATTCCAGTATCTCCTATTTCAAAACGAATCATTGGCATTGAGTAATTATGCAAATTGGTAACAATAATTTTTCCTTCTCTGGTTTTTTCTAAAGGCTTATTTTCAAGGGAAAATATCTCAATTAGATTGTTGAAAATAAAAATATGTTTTTTACCTTGAGAGCACTCTCCGGCTATTGCTCCTACTTCTCGAGAACCATAAAAATCGTAGACTTTTGCTCCAAAAGCTTCTTCAATTGTTTGGCGCATAAAATCTTGAAGCATTTCTGCTGCTGAGTAAATGAATTTTGGCTTATGGACCTTTATATTTATTTCTTTGATTATTTTGGCAATTTCATAAAGCGATCCAGCATAACCTCTGATGAAGAGGGGTTTGTAGGAGTTTATTTTTTTAATGTATTCTAGCCATTGTTTCCGGGTAACGTTAAAAGTATTAAGAAAAACGGTATTAGTTAACCAAAAATGAAATTTAGCTCGGAGATCCTTGATATTCATTACATCTCTTTCTGACCCCCAAAGCACAACTTTTTTTGTATTATCTATATTATCTACAGAGAGAAAATATTTAAAATAATATTCAACAGTTACTTCTAACCATGCATTGTAGATATCATCTTGAAAAAAAGTAACTGGTTTTCCAGTTGAACCACCAGAGCTGTTCTGATATTGATAGTTTCTTTTTAAATCAGTACTTTTTAGCTGGTCATAGTTATTTTTTATTATTTCTTTGGTAAGTAATGGAAAATTTCCAAAGCTTAAGTATTTTTTAAAAATTTCTGAATAATATGGATTTTTTTCTTTGGAAAAGTTAATTAGATTTTCCAATTTTTCTTTTTGTAATTCATAAGAATCGGAATTTTCAATAATTTCAAGGAACTTCTTTCTTCTGGAAATCCTACTTTTATTTAAAAAACATTTACGAAGTATTTTTTTAATCATTTTATTTCGCTGACTTCCAATTGGCTGGTATTTTAAAGTTTAGGTTTGGAAATTCTGATAAATTAATATTTTTCCCAATTATAAGGAAAATTTAATTTCTGTGGATTAAGGAGGCTTTTAGGATGAAAAAAACCTAATTTTAGAGTTGTAATTTTTAATGGGGTATATCCAATCATTTTAGCTATTATCGAAATGATTAACGAATTAAATCCAGCAATAATAATTCCAACATTTTTTGCCTCTGGTTGAAGCGGTTCATAATTTTCTCCAGCAACTACTCCATCAATCAGATTAAAATATTCACCGTGGAAGATCGACATTTATTTTGTTTAAATAGAATAAAAATAGAGAATATTATTCAGATCAATAGTTGTTCTTGAAATTGTTCCGTTTCCTTTCCATCCGCCATCAAATTGGTTATCTTTATCAGACTTTGAATGCCAGCCGGCAAATTCAACAATTGAAAACAGTATAAATAGTGTCCTATATACATTCACTCTGATGGCCTATTTTCAAGGCCTTTAGCAACATAAAATAGGACATTATTTTTCTATTGATCAATAATTCTGAATAGAAAAAGCATACTTCTGAAACTGTCAAACTCTGTGAGTCCCCCGGCATAGCCGGGGGTTTACCTAAAAGAAATTAAATATCTGTACACCATGCTCTTCTCACCACTGTTTTTTGTTGGCTGAGTTATACAATTACTATCCTTGGTGCATAACGTACTTTGCAGATAGTCATTTATAACTAAAATAGGTTAAAATATTCGCAATGTAAACTAAAAAATGGTCCGGTAGTTAGTAGAAAAAAATCACTTCAAAAGATTGCGTTTAGTCCTTTTATAACTATCTGCAATCAGCTATAGTTTATATATTACAATGTTTTCGCCACAGCGGCACGGAATTTTGGCGGTTATCTATTGGTCACAAGAACTCCGGTCTGTATGGTTTCACAAAAAGGTTTGACAGGTTTCATGCCTCATTTTGAATGCCTTCGGTTTAGGCGGGGCCAAAAAGCAGGTATAGAAAAATTTAGAATTAAACTCTGGTGCGCCACACCCTGTAGGACGTGGGATTCACAAACCTCTTTGGGGCACAATCAGGGTAATCGCATCCGGGAGAGGACGGTTGATGAAATTTCTGTGTCAGGGGTACCGATATATCGATTGCGGTTTTAAATCACTGATAATTAGCTATGAAGACAGAATCTGTTAAAAGTAAATTTATTTTATGTGCTATTCTTTTTATTGTCTTAACGATTGTTTTATATGGATTTTTTATTGAGCCCTATCGTATAGACACCCATCATATAATGATTAAGGACAAAAGCTTGGGGAAAGTCCTTAATGGCCTGGTTGCGGTTCACCTGTCAGATATTCATATTAAATATATCGGGAGACGGGAAAAAGAGATCCTCAAAATTATAAATGAACTGAAGCCCGACTTGATTTTTCTTACCGGTGATTATGTGGAATGGCGCAGTGACTATGCGCCTGCACTCACATTTCTGTCACAATTGCATGCCCCACATGGCGTTTTTGCTGTCATGGGTGATTATGACTATTCGGTCAATTCACGGAAGAGCTGCCTGTTTTGTCATGAACCGCTAAGCGGCAGTCCAACACGGAAGCACACAGTTAGATTCCTGAAAAATGGAATAGAACGGATTGATCTCCCAAAAGGGCCCCTGTGGATCGGGGGAATAGACTTTGAAGAAAATGGGTCGCTCAGCGAAGAACAAATGCGTTTTTTTTTCGGGAGGCAACCAATCATACTTTTAAGCCATACGCCGCTTGCTTTTGACCGCATTGACAATAACAGCGAGGTATTTATGCTTGCCGGAGATACGCACGGCGGCCAGATGCCTTTACCTGCTTTCCTCTGGAAGTTTTTGGGGTATGAAAAATGTGCCAGGTACCTTCATGGTTTTTATAATGAGGGTAATAAAAAACTGTATGTGAGCCGTGGTATCGGTACCAGTCATGTACCTTTCCGGTTTTTCTGCAGACCTGAACTGGTAGTATTTCATTTTACATCATGAGTGGTAGTAACAATTTGAAAATGAACGTAACCACCGGATTATGCGTATTATATCTGATTTGTGTATGCCTGTGTGCCGCAGGAGCATGTTACAGCCACGCGCCCGGAGAACATCTGTTATTTGACTTTGAATCCGACTCAGAGCTTGGTAATCTGCAATGGAAATGCCATACGCTTTATTCGCTTTCTGAAACATATGCCACCCATGGTAAAAAATCCCTCAAGCTTGAGTTATACCCGTCAGATTTCCCGGGCTTCAGACCGGTACTTACTGAAAAAGATTGGAGCAGTTACAGGGCGCTGTGTTTTGATATGTATAATCCGGAACATGAGGACGTTACGATACGTGTAATAATAAGTGATCGCACAGATTATCCGGAGGGCGCTGACTGGTTCACAATGAAATATGCTTTGCATCCTGGCATGAATCAAATAACGATTCCCCTGCAAACGCTCAAAACAATAAAGACAAACCGGAAGCTTGAACTCTGGAATACATGCAGTCTAACAATATTCATGTCTCATCCGGCCCGACGCTATATTTTTTATATTGACTATATGCGGCTTGTAGAATAAACATGCTTTTAAATAGTATCGGGCAAGCGCGTTATTGTATTACCCCATTCGGCAGACTAGACTAAAACACGATATCCAGTATGGCTAAAAAAACGATACTGCATCTTACCGGAATGATCAGCGTTAAGTATGGTGGACTTGAACAGTATCTTGTTGAATTGTCACGCATATGTAACCAGAAAGGATTTCAGACAGTACTGCAATATGAGGCGCCACCCAGAAGTCAGGCATATGCAAAGGATCTTCAAAACCTGGGGGTGCGCATCATCATCGTAAATACCCGCCTCAAGCTGTTTGAATCTTTGTGGAAACTGGTTCCACTCATGCGTTCTGTCCGCCCGGATATTGTACACACCCATTTTTCGTCAGTACTTGCTGCGCCGGTTGCAAGGTTGTGGGGGGTTCGCAAAATTATAACCACGGTGCATTCCATGGTTTATCTGAGGAGACTATATCTGCAGCGGTTCATCTACCAATGGTACGATTACATCCTGTGCGTGTCTAACGCCATAGCTGAGGACCTGCGCGCAGTTGGGCTGCGTCCCGGTAAAGTAACCAGGCATTATCTGGGACTTCTTGGAAACCGGGAAAGATCAACCGTGCTCCGGGACCGGTTCAGGGATGAATTCCGGATACCCCGGGATGCCCCCGTTATTGCATGCATTGCTTTTGATAATCCGGTAAAAGGCGTTGATATTTTACTTGACGCATTCAGACACGTTGTTCAGAAGTATCCTGGTTGCCACCTGATTATTGTGGGCATAGATCCGAAGAATTCTGCGTTGCCGGGGCTTTCTGACAACCTTCATTTGTCAGAAAGCGTTCACTGGGCAGGCATACGGGATAAAGGCTGGCAGCTGCTGAATGCTGCAGATATATACGTACAGCCTTCACGCTTTGAAGGAATATCTCTTGCCATAATGGAGGCAATGGCTCTCAGGCTTCCGGTGGTCGCAAGCCGCACTGGAGGGATTCCGGAAGCGGTGGCTGACGGAGAGACAGGATATTTGTTTGTAACCGGCAATGCGCTTGATTGTGCCCGTGCTATAAACCGTATGCTGGAAAAACCATCTGCCTGGAGTCTTATGGGGGAGGCGGGGTATGATGTGTACTATCACAAATTCAGGGGCGAAGATTCAATACAGGCATTAATAGAGAATTATTATCTCTAAAACAATGCTGATAGTGTTCTGATTTGATTCTCAGCCTGTAGCGGTTCTTTTAACGCGCAATGCAGTGCTGTTTTCAAACCCTGCAATGTTATCTAAAACAAATGGCAATCCCAGCAGCACCCAGAAAAATGCGGACAAATAAAATGTTCCAAAAAACATAACGATGCAAGAGCTCAATAATGATATTTGAAGATATTCCGCCAGGTCCTGGTAATATCTTTCTTTGTGCTTTAACTGTGCTGCCATTTTAAAGGAAGTGAAAAGTATAAACAGGAAACAGAGGATACCGCACAGCCCGGTTTCGGCCAAGATTTCAAGAAATGAGTTGTGAGCAACAAACTTTCCTTTTCTCCCAGATTCATCCACATTTTTTTCCATAAAATTCCCCAGGCCAACCCCCCAGATGGGGTTATGCAGCCACAACCGAAATGCACCTTGGATGAGCTGCAATCTTATATTCGTGCTGTTGTCATAGTAAACCCTTCCCGAAGCACTTGTAGTAACGGTTTGCCGCTGTGTAAGAAGGTCTTTGGCAAAGTACAAAAAGACGATTACAAATATGAATATGAGTACGCTATTAACAATTTTATTTTTATTTTTGAAGAAAATAAAAAGTATGGTTACTGTCAGAGCTATAAGACCGGCGCGGGAAACCGAGCAGAAAACCCCCAGCACGATGCAGGAAATACTGACGATCCCCATAAGTTTAAGGAACCTGCTTTTTTCATGGGAAAAAAGATAATAGGCAAGAGGCAGGCTTGCGGTAAGCAAGCAGGCTAATACATTAGAATTGAACTGAAAGCCTACGCTTCTCGATGCCTCCAGATGTTTTTGGAATAACTGCTGGTAGACCGCCAGCAGACCATTACATGCAATAAATGTAACGACGAATCTTATATAAACAATTAATTCATGCCGCTTCTTTATAAACAGAATAGTTATGATTGAAATGGAAAATGCTTTCAAATATATGGTTATCGCATCGAATTGTGTTATACGGATGGTATCGGAGAACAAAATAGATAATACATTAACCCCGGCAAATAAAAGTATCGCCCCGATAAATTTCATGTGAGTGATTTTAAATTCTCTGAGCAGACAGCTGAAGAGTAAAATGATTGCGGTAGTGAGGGCCAGGCGATATGAGTCAAACTCAGGAAAAAACTGGTCAGGGCTGATTAGAAGAAATGTGTTAAAAATATAAATCCCATAAATTGGCTTTAGTAGTATAATAAACCAGGTTACTACTATAAATAAAAGGTATAGATTTGAAAGCATAAGATTCTGGAGATCAATTAAACTTAATTATAGAGTCTGAATAATACCATATGAACCGTACCACTATACCGTTTTCTTTAGAAGACTCTCTTGTTATTCTGTGCTGCTGTGTAGACCCTGACGCCACACGAATGGCGGAAATTGAGCATATCCTTTCTCATAAACTTGACTGGGAGTACATTGTATATATTTTAACACAGCATGATATAGCGCCGTTGCTATATAAAAATATTTCCGGTTCAACCCATCTCACCCTCATACCACCGCAGGTGCTTGCAAAACTCAGGGAAACATATACCATCACTGCATTTAAAAATCTATTAATGCTTAAGACCTATCAAACAGTTTTAAAGAGTATGTGTTCGGCGGATATCAAAGTCATGCCGCTCAAGGGCATAGCACTCGTAAGCGAAATTTACCAGAATATTGCATTTCGCTCTATGTCAGATATAGATATTATGGTTCAGGAAAAAGATATACAGAGGGCTCAAACAGTACTGAGCCGGAGTGATTATATCCTTTGTAAGCCTTTTTTTCTGAGAAAGGAACACCCGTTCCATTCAGAACATACAAAAAAAATAAACCAGTTGTTGGTATTGGTTGAACTTCACTGGCATATTGATTTTCCTGATTCGCCGTTCAGAATCTCTATTGAAGATTTCTGGCGAGGGGCAGTGCCGGATCAAAGTGAGGGATGCACATATTATCACCTATCACCAGAAGATAAAGTGTTGATATATAGTTTTCATATGATGAGGGATAGAAAGGACAGAGGAATAATATCTTTAAAAAATCTTTGTGACCTGTATGAAATTATTAAAGCGCACCGGACGGAAATAGACTGGAATAAGCTTATAAAACAAGCTGAGCAGTATAAAATTCTTAAATTAGTGCTCCTGGTACTGAGACTGCTTGAAAAACTGTTTGGAGTGGCACTGCCGGACACAATAACAGCTGCAATGGCGGCATATGGTTTAAATGAATCAATGACACAGGTGCTGATCAGAGAAGAAGTTTTTGTCAGAAAAATGGACCATGTTTTTATACCCGCCGGAATGGTTGCTTCATCCCCGGAGGGCTTATCACTGGGTATAAACTTTAAACAGTTAATAACTACATTTTTCATTACAGTGACAGGCAAAATTAAAAATAAAAGAGGTTATAATCCTCTCACCACTGTATTGGGGTATACTCTGCGTCATTTTTGTATTTCTATTAAGAATTATCTCAAAATAATATATATTTTTATGTGTAACCCAAAAGCACTTAGACAAACAATCAATAATCAATTGGAGATAAAAAGAGAAATCAAAAAAATAGATGACTGGATTTGCAATTGAACCGCATGAAGTCCCCCGAGGCTATGAGATACTATAGACGAGGATATGTTCACCCTCAGGAATTCTGCCAAAGTCAATCCGGTTAGCTTTGAGCCCGGTCAATGGATGCCCGTCCAGGCTCGCAGATAGCACGCGAGATGGTGCAAAGTATGCAATACCTTCGGGTATGGGGGTATGGGCAATAAATTTAACCCAGTGGCCAGTATCATTAATCCCGGAGTAAACGGGCTCAAGTTGACCATATGCCTTTGCGATATCTGCAAGCTGCTCAAGATAGACCCACCGCGCACTGCATCCAGACGCAACCTTCACAACCTCTCCTAACGTTTTTCTCTTCACAACAGGAAGCAGTTCAAGAAAACGGCGCATGATTGCAGCCACAGCATGACGATTGAACCATCCAGTAAGACCAGCCAGAGAGAGAGCAGCCAGCAGTACAAGAAATGAGCTGAGATTAAGAACGTAAAAGCATATCGCCCCTGCCATAATTAATAAACACGAAGCCGCAGGAGCCTGCTTCCTGAGGAGTTTTATCAACCAAAAGATCGGGTCCATAAAATACGGTCCATGAGCCATAAAGTGTGCCGGAATTCCGGTTTTAAAATACGTATCCCATAATTCCGGAGATGCAAGGTCTAAGGACGGTGAGGTGGCACGAATCGTTTCAGGGATATGCACCGTTCCGGTATCCATTATTGCCCCAAACGGCTCTGCTTCTCCCCGTTCGAGTCGCTGATTGCTGTCGGCAAGGTATGAAAAATAACGAGCGGCAAGTTTCTTGGTATTTGAATTATTATAACTCCAGCAGGCAGGCACAAAACCTACCGCCGTTTTTGAAAATGCCTCCTTGATAAAGCTTATGGAATCTTCAATGTGGGTTCTTGTTTCATCATCTGTGAGCCGGGAAAATTCCCCGGGAATAATGCTGCCGTTTTGCAAAAAAGCAGCTTCATCAACATGGGAACGGCCATGCGCATTTATGTTGATAAATTTCCGGGAATATAATTCCCTTAATAAATGAACACTTCCCGGCACAATCTCGGCGACGCTTGTCAATGTTCCGGAAGGAAGTAAAATGTGACTGGCGATCATGAATTCCGGAAGCGCTTTTCCACTGCATGCTTTCATGATATTTTTAATCTCTTGCATTATCCGGCGATCATGTGCCCTGCAGCCGGATTTGAGATATTTTTCGGACGTGAGGGGATAATCGTCAATTCTCAAGGCCGTCAAAGCATTGAACCCAAAATGTCCCATGCCACGCTTGAAAAATATTTCATTCTCGATAATAACGAGCAATTCCGGCCGATCAACGGTTCCAAGCTGCCATACCGGTTCCGGCAGCATGAAGGCGTTAGATGAGTTGTTCTCAATATCGGGAGTGGAAAAAATGACAGCGGCCTCTATCTGTGTATCATGTTTCCCGGCAATAAATTCAAACTTCCATATAAGCGACAACTGATTCAGCAGTATTGCCGCAGTTTTTGATTGTTGAGCGGGCGTATCTGACAGAAGAAGTACCCTCGGTAATCGCGGATTACGTGACTCGGCCATGATTATAGACGCTATTTGATACAGGCTGCTGAATAGTGTTAAGAAGAAAAAAGTCGTTAAGAATGCCGGATTGCTGATGTGCCGTCACTGCAATCATGCATTGGAAATGATTTTTGTGATACGGTATTTTGATTCCCTCAGGAATACTTGCCATTCCCTGAGAGACAGCGCAGTGACAGTCCAGAAAGTTGCCAGTATAACCCCCCCTATGCGCCAGCGCATTTCTGAAAGCGGCAAAAAAGCAATTATGAAAATCGCAATGGTGCCGGTTAAAAAAAGGCGCCAGTTTGTCCGGGTGAATGTGAAGCCATTTACCCGGTTAGTATATAGATATGCTGTGAATAATGTAAAAAACCAGCTTGCAGCATAACCCCAAACAGCACCCTCCAGGCGCATGGCAGCGGGAGGTAAATACAGTATAATAATAAAAACAACTTTTTGCAGGGTATTTATAATGTTTCGCGCTTTAAAACGTTCCTTTGGCTGGAGCGGTAATTGAATTGCCATTGCCACTATTTTGAAAAATTCACCGATCACTTGCCAGGATAACAGCCCGACTGCCAGAAAAAATTTCGGACTAAAAAGTAACTGAACTGCCATGTCCTTAAAAAGCAAGACAATAAGACATGAAAAAGTGCATATTAAAAGTAGCAGCCTTGAAAATGTATTTACCTCTCCATTGATTTCCCTGTAATCGCTTAATTTACTCAGCGTTGGGAAAGAATAGGTTGTAAGAGCATTGAACGGCATCGTTAATAGAGCACCCGATATGGCTAAAACAGCTTGATATATTCCATTTGATGTTAATCCGAGATCTCTAATTATCTGTATGCGTATTAAGAAAGGGATACCAAGATCCAGAGCTAATACCGGCAAATTGGCCCAGCCAAACCGCCGCAGAATTTTAAACGTTTCAACATTAAACGGTGCTGATTTTATCTCAGCCTTCAAGCTTGTGCTGATAGTTTTATTGGCATAAATAGCATATATTATATAGTTAATAGCTGCTATAAAAAGTACGTTAATTATTGCCCCCCATAGACCCCAAATGAGTACCATTGGAACCACAATGATAAGTCCAATAAAAGATGTTAGTATGCCTATTTTAGAGTATATTTTAATTTCTAAATTTGCCAGCAGGTAACTTTGCCAGACGTTGGATTGAATCAGGAAAGGTACTCCCAGAAGCATGGGTATCATATAGAGAAAAAATTCATTTGTTCCGAGAGTAATCGAAGTGATAGGTTTGATAAAAATAAGGCATACAACTGTTGTGATCATGGAGAGCCAGAAGAAAACTTTTTGAGATGTCGCAATACATTGTGCAATCAGGGATTGGCTTTTAAGCTGGCATAGCTGTGATATTGTTCCAACCTGCATGCCCATCGGCACAACTGAGGAGATAAAATTTTGAGCAGTTGTGAGCTGTGCAATGAGACCAACGCCCGAAGGTCCTAATATGACGGCAAGCACTTTATTTCTTATTATAGCTACTAATGTGGTTGCCACCTGTGAAGCGCAGAGTATGATTATTGATTTGAGCGTCTTCTTGAGGGTGCTTGACTTGGAAAAATTATCACTTTCGGAATTCATGTTTCGTTACTTTTGATTTATTCAAAATATTAACCGCAATTACTCATTTATAGAGCATTGGTTTTATTAATTCGCTCCATAGCGCATACCCTTCTGCATTTGGATGAACACCGTCAAGCGAAAACTTGGGAGAAAGACCCTGGTTGCTATTAAGAAAATGTTAAAAGCAATTGCTCATTTCGGGGAAAGAGCCTCTTATGATTTTGTTATTCGTGTCCTGGTAATATATACTGGGCTAACTTTTTCCTGAATTTATTCGCCCTCTGTAATACTGATTTCATTATCATATCAGAAATTTTAACATATAAATCATATATTTTTATTGTATTGATGTTCTTTGATATTTTGAAATGGTAATTATAATGAAGTATGCCGCCATATTTAAGCTTATAAAGTTCAGCCCCCCTTGTTAAGTCATAAAATTCAATTATATTACTACCTTCATGATTCTTTTCAATTAAATAGCAAATTGTTTTATAAATAAGTATATTGCCTATATTATATTTTTTAAACTCTGAGTCCATAGTTACCATAAAAACACATATTTTATTTGAATTTGAATATAACCCCAAATTATATGCAACCATTTTATTATTGATGTAGCATATTGATAAAAATATATCACTGTTCGTGGATAAAATAGAATTTATAAAAGTCGAATATTTTTTTGTCAGTCCTTTATATCCATATTTATATCTGCTACGATCCATATAAATATTTAAGAGTGTGGAGATCATATTGTTATCAAGCCTGCACTTTTCAATAAATTTAAATTCAATATTTTCAAAATCGGCTTTTACCCGATTACATAAATTTCGGGTATTTTTTTTGGTGCTTTTCCCAAGGCATGCATTGTATTCATCAACGCTGCCGTATATTGGTATCTGTACACATACGCCTGTTTCTACAGGCCGGATGATTTTGACTTTCTGAAGATACTTGGAAATTCTGCTCACACCATTTATCTGACGAAGATAAAATACCGCCCTGCTATGGTCATGCAAAAGTTTTGCAATGAAGAAGTCAAATTCTTCAAAGGCCAAATTTTTATCATATATAAAATTTAAATAATCGGCATGGGTATTCCTGCCCAGGAAAGATATTTCATCAAAAAGCAGATAGCCCCTTTTGACCAGCGGAGCAATGAGAATGACGGTGTCATTCTTAAGCAATGTAGCGAATAGCAATTTCCCAGCATATATTTTATTCTTAATAAGGGATTCATACCATTCAAAAGACTGATAGGGAGTAAGCTCCCTGTTAGTGTTATAAAGATGTTCCCAGTCCCGTTTTATTTGTAAAAACCCGTCATAACCTGATATGTATTTTATCTCCATCGCTTTTCTCGGCCAAAATCAAAAATAAGAGAATGTTTTTTATTAGAAAAAGTAAGGACAGAAATGTTTTGATTCTTTAGACATAATTCGGCACGGGGTATCTGTTAGTAACCAGATTTAAAAGACCCGATATCCCTCGGCCCAACAGGCGGTATCAGCACTATTACCGAAGGCCAGGAACTAACAGGCGGAAACGCATCACCGTATGTGTCTGGAACTTCTACATCAACCATAGGGCTGCTGGCTGTCTTAGGATAAAACTCGGCAGGCCCCTTAAATTGCGGATTGGTAATTTAAGAATGCGTGTCACAGCCTGATGCTGATATCCAGTCAGCCCACGTTCCACCGGGGGGATGTTGATTATTATAATAATACTGCACACCACGCTGTATAAACAAATCTTTATAAAAACATGGAGATGGAGTTGTGCTTAAATCTTTCCAATAAATATTATAGTCCAAATCCTGAAGCGTGCATATATCGTAATTGAACATGCTCAGATATTTTTCGCCAACAACATATTCCCTGTACCGGATCAAAGTGACTGTATACATTGGGGTTTGCGTATTTCCATGCATTCGGCCAGGATGCAGTAGATATTATACCGGTAAAGACTGGTGCAGCACCGCCGCCGTAAGCGGTATAGGTTTTGCGGTTCCGCTGACGGAAGGTTTAATAATTGCGTTACGCCAGATGCAGCCACGTTTAAACTTTACTGTGTCACCAGGCCTGACTGGATTTTTTATGCCAGACCAACTCTGCATATCAGGAGAACGTTTCCAGTGCAATGCTTTCGTGCCGGGATTACAGTCATCTCCTGTTTTTGAGTTTATATAATGGTCAGCAGCGTGTGCCGAAGAGGTTATTATCAGAAGGAGGGATACAATGAAAAGTATTTTCATGACAGATTTTAAAGGGACATTGAAATTTGCAATTACCCTAGAATAAGAATTTTGCAATTTTTATACACCGTGATCTTAAAAATTAAAATAAATGAATTCATCGCTTTTGCTGCTTTTCAAAAAAAACACTGGCAAGAAGTGCCCGCTGAGTTACTGACAAAAATAACCCCCGGTTTACTGGATCGCAATGTTATAATATTTGACGTCTGTTTTTTTATTAAATAATTTTGGCTGATTAAGCCAGGTACTAGCAGCAGGGTTAAAACTGCTATAATAAATTTAATTAGTATGATATATCGCTTGGCAGATTATATTGCTAATTCTATATTGCAATCAAGATGACATTAATATATGCTTACGCCATGGAGGTACTCTATGGCGAGAACAACACGTATCAACAAAGATGAACTTGAG
>Ga0209777_10002090_pt1 | contig 27073 bp, 6 predicted proteins | sample FrelakmetHBP12HB_FD_187147 | JGI IMG/M metagenome (GOLD analysis project Ga0209777, IMG submission 187147) | Freshwater lake sediment microbial communities from the University of Notre Dame, USA, for methane emissions studies -HBP12 HB (SPAdes)... | ecosystem: Environmental > Aquatic >...
TAACATACTTAGATACTCGTTCTGATACCTTATATTCCCTACCATCCTCTTTTACATAGTAATCACTATCACCACTTGCTGTCTTCCTAAGTTCTACGTTAGACTGATCATTAAATCTATCAAATAGCTTTTTACCAGAACCATCCCCCTGTCCTTCTTCTGACTGGTAAAAGATATCTTTGATACCAAGCTCTTCTCTTATTATTTCAGCAGTATCTTTTGTTCTTTGAGTATCAGTAGATATTACCTGAGATATACCTTTATCTTTAAGTTCCTGAGCTACTCTATTCGCATCATTTCTACCTTTATCCGTCAATAAAGTTTCAGGAGTGGCATCAGTATTCAGTAAATTACTCTCTGATTCTCCATGTCGTATTACATAAATGGTCTTATCTCCTATTTTAAGTTCTTCAATATGACCATTATCTATGGTCTGTTTATCAAATTTATCTCTATCTATGCTTTCATAACCACTTTCTTTCCATGTTTTAAGTGCAGATACTACAGTACCATGTGTTACTATAGCTGTTTTATCCGGCAAGTTCTTTACTGCTTCTGTAAAGTTCTCAATAGTATTTTTTGTAAACTCATTAAAGTTTTGGCCTTCTTTAAGATCCTCTAACTTAGTAACCTTTGCCTGAGCATCATTCTTTTCATAAACTCCCTTATTAAAAGCATCAACTGCTGTAGTAAAAGGATTACCTTTAAAGAAATTAACAATGGATTCCTTTATTCTTTGCCACCAGGTTTGTGCCTGTTGTATTTGTTTAAGTAACTCAGGCTTTTGTGTAATACCCTCTTCTTGTTGTATGTAATACTCATTAAGTACTTTACCTACTACTTCTTCTTTTATCTTAGCTATATTAGGTTTACCATCTTCAGTTTGAAACTCAGGAAAGTTCTTGTATACAGATAAAGTATCTTCATAAAGTTGATACTTATCTATCTTATTCATCATCTCCTTAAAAAGCTTAGGGTCTTGTTGCTTTATCATTCTGGTAACAATGTGCATACCAGCTTCTCCTATAGCTACATTCTCTTTACCGGTAACTATCTTTACTACTCTATTAAGTACATCTACAGATTCATTAGCATTAAGTATCTCTCCTTTATCATTATAGATACCTTTAACAAGACCATCATAATCAACACCTACTCTTTTGAACCAATCTTTCCATTTATCTACAGTTACTTCAGATGCAATAGATGCTTGTACATCACCTGCCTGAAAATAAACATTATCCTGGTCACTGGAATATCTCAATCCATTCTCACCTGTTATTACCCATGCACCTCTTGCTCTTAGTTCCTGAGCTCTTCTACTTATTGCAAGAGCTTTCTCACCAAAATTACTTATAGAAGAAAAGTCTTCTGTTTTCCATTTCTCAGGTGAGTAATCTGATTCTTTTATTTGATATGTCCCTTCATTAAAAATAGACTTTTGTTGTCCATTTACATTAGTAAATAAACCATCTCTGAGTACCGGTTCTTTATTTTCATCTATAGGACTATCTTTATAATAGTTCTTAAAGTCATTAGATGTGGTCTTTGCATATAATGCTAAAGCAAGATGTTTTTTATTATCAATATCACCTACTATATCATTACTCCAATCACTAAAAGATTCTCTGAGGAACTTGATATCTTCAGAAGATAAATTATCAATGTGGTCTAGTATATCTTTATATAACTTAGACTCACTACCATTAGGTGCCTTTACCTTAGATATCATTTTACCGGATATTGTTACCCGGTTACAGTCTACTCCCCAGATTGCCATAGAAATTATTTTGAACTATCGTATGCTTTTAAATTAAGTTTGTTCAAATGCAGAACCTCATCACTCTCGTTAGAGTACAAAGTTACGTGGTTCTTCATTAGTTTCATAGTCATTGTCTTACCTTTGTCTAACAAGCTTGGTGAGGTTGTCATTATCCAGTCACCGGTAGGAGAATGTGATATAGAATAACTATGTAGTACCGGTTGCTTTTGTTCTCCAAATACATGCAGTACTCCACTTGGTAAGAATTTAAGGGAAACATGTTTATGTTCTTTACACAAATACTCAGTATGCATTAACTCCTTAAGTAGCCATTTTTTACCCATAGCACTATTATCTACCTCAGTAGGCTTAAACTTTGCAGCATTAATAACTGTATTCTCTAATCCGGCCATGTTATTTACCTTTTTTCATTTTATCAAATTCTTCTTTAGCTTTATCTATATTATTAATATCTATTTTAATACCAAAGCCTTTTATTTCTTCAGCTATCTCAATAGCTTTATTTTTACATTCTTCAAATGAATTACCTGCTACTGCAATACAACCTACTTCAGGTTCAGGAAATCCATTAAGATTCAATGCACAATAATCATCATCCACTTTCATGGCATTAGATAATTTAATATTTTCTCTATATTTCTCAGGGAAATATACTGTTTGATAATCTGCTTGGTAGTTTTCACTTCCTATTGATAAGTATAAGCCACATTTAGCTTTTGGTTTAATATCAACTAGCTCTCCATTAGCTATACCCCAAACTATTTCACCAAGATTATCAAACATCAATGGATATAGTGGAGAAGGTGGAAGAGGTAACCTACAATTACCTGACCAGGTAGGTTTACCATCTCTACGTACATATAATGTCTCATTAGGAACATTAACACAATATACCATAGCATTATATGGTTGCTCTTTTATGTATCTGTCTTTTCTATAACCAGTTTCATACCAGTAATCTTTGGTTGTACAATATTCACTAATTATATAAACATCGTGGTTTCTTATGTAGGCTTTTTTATCACCCACTTTCATTATAGTACCTTTTCCATGTTTTCCTTTTGATATATTAGCACAGCTTCCTGTTTTAAATACACATTCTTGAAGATCATCTGCCATTTGCTTTGATGTTGTAAAATACCTTTTACGAACTACCTTATTGTGTTTATATTCAGTATTTCCATCTCCTGCTCTGTAAGCATCTAAAAATGCCTGAATAACAATTGGAGTAGACTCTTTTATATAATTAGGTATATATTTTTTATTACATTTACCAAAGACTTTTAATTCTTGTATAAGTTGCTCTCCTTGTATTTGAAAACCGTTTTTATTTTTTTTATAATAAAATGGTAATCTATTTAGTAATTCTTCGATAGTTTTTCTATGGGGTTCTTTTAGTTGTGTTATTGTAACATGCCCATGACCTATACTACCTTCTGATAAATACCAAGCCAGTAAAGATGCCCAATCTTCCATTTTTATCTGAAGAGCAGGTTTATGACATACTTTGTCACATATTTTATATCCACTATGTAATGAACTATTCCATTCCCATTCTTTATGGTATTCAGGTAGAGTATAATATTCTTCATTAGAACCAACCCATGTACCTGTTCTTGGTATATAACCTTTATCAGTTAAACTGTCAGCTCTTTCTTTTATAAACTTATTTTTATGTCTATTGTAATGAAGTATAGTATGATTAGGAGTAACTAATTGATCATAGGTGTTTGCACTATTTGTAAAATGCACCATATTACCATTATATGGATATTCTATGTATCCAGTTGCATGATGGTATTCTATTTCTTTTGTACTCGTATTAAGCGTTGCAAAAGTATCTTCAACTGTACAATCTTTAAATAATTTCCATCCATTACTGGTAAGCACTTCGGTATCATCAGAAAAACAAGTCATATCAATAAGATAGTTATCTCCACCTTTGGTCGTACGAACCTCTGTACTAAAAAATCCTTTGTAGTTATATTTTTTCATCAATGCTGCAATAGCATTTGTTGTTTTTAATACTCCCGGAGTAAGTTTGTTATATTCAGTGATCTCTCCGTAATATGCTTTGTTTTTTACTTCTGTACCGGCAAGTACATGAGTAGGGTATTTGCCATCTACAGTATAGATATCAATACCTTCTTCAACTATAGCATCAATAGGATCTTCAATAATAAACTCAATGCTTTCAGCCATTGGGCCCATTTGATTCTCCATTTTATCAAGTACTACACAAGACATTTTATATTCATCGTGATGAAAACTTTCTACAAGTCTTCTATAGCTTGATACCTTAACGTATTTATTTGTTTCTTTCATTAATAGTTCTCTAAGAGCTGTCATCCCCACTACTCTCTTCATTGGGTTAACATCCATGCCCATAGATTTAAACATTTGTTTACATTTCCATCTATCTAACTCAAGTATTTGTCCATGCCCGGAACCACATACAGGGTAACCTATTTCTCTAAGATGTTCCATTAAATCTCCCTGATAGCAATCAGTAAACATTATAACATCTACTTCTTTTAAATTATCAAAAAAACTAGATACCATTCTAAATGGCTTACCATCAAATGTGTCTAACTGCTTACCATTTTTCCATTCACTACCTACTCTGGCTTTGTCAGGTTTAGGAAAACCGGAGTAGTCCCAGGGACAGTAGTAAAGTACTTCTTTGTAGTGGTCAGCTAGTGATAAACAGAACTCAAAAAAGGTTCCACTGTCAAAACATAATATTGTCTTATTCTTAGTATTTGCCATTTTATAATATTTAACTTAAGTAGCAGATGAGTCGTTGCAAAATTAGTATAACTTTATTCATTTTCTCCATTGATATTGTACAGGGTCCATGCCAATTACCGGTAGGAGATTCTATAGGTATTATAAAGGATAATCCAGGTATGCCCTTTTTAGCCCATTCTGTCATCTCATCTTCATCATGGACAGTTGCATCCTTGTAATCAAGTACTCTGAATCTAAAGCCTTCCCATTGCAGGGAATCAAGTATCTCATCAAAGTCCTCTATATTGTATACATTCTCAAGACCAGCATCTACATTATTATATTGGTCACCTGAACACACATCAATATTAATAACTATATCATCAGCTGATGCCTGAGGAAGGTCATCTGTTAATCCAAACTCTTCATAGTTTGAATGAAATACTCTAACTCTACCGGTAGCTAATAAGTGTTGTATTGACTTATTTTGATAGATAGCAGAGTATAAACAGATAACCCCTGCCATATTATCAAGAAGGCCATTTAAGTCCCCCTTGTTATTAGTTAGAGGTATATCATTTCTAACTACATCAGTGTGAGCAGATAATATTAAGCACATGGTCCTTTTCTTAGTTCATCTTTAAGTGAATTGTTTTCTGCCTTTGCTTTATTTAAAGGTTCTGTAGGTACTTTACCTGGTTCAGATACTGTAGGTTTAGTAGTTGTGATACTATCATCCATAGGTATCACACCTTCTTCCTTAAGTTTATTTGTATCGTCCATTACAAGTCTTTGGTCTTTGATAGCTAACTGTACCTGCCAATCTTCCAGCTCATACACTTTTTCATGCTTATCTAATGCAGATGGCCTTTTGCTATCATAATACTCTTGGAAGTTAATACCATCCCCCCATGCATTGATTTGTTTGTAGATGTACTTGGCATTACCATAATTATCTGTACCGGCAGCAATAGGTTCACCTGCATTATCTACTACCTTTTGGAATAGACGAGTAAGGTTCCAGCTATAGTCACCTTTCTTTATCATTGAATCTATCTCACCACTTGTATATCGCTTACCTGTTTCAGGATTTATTTTTACCTCATTTACCTTAAGTACAGGATATTGTAAGTCTGCTTTTTTAGTAACGGTCAGGAACTTAGGTGCTTTTAAACCTCCGTACTTCTGAGCCTTAAGCATATCAGGCAATGAGTTATTAAGTATCTCATTATCCTCATAATAGTTTACATATTGAATATCACCTGCTGATGATTTACTTGCAAAAGGTACTATTTTAGAATCACCATAGTAGTTTCTAAAGAATGCCATAGTATCCTCAAAAGAACTCATGTCAGATGACAAGATAGCATCTACTGCAGGTAACAGTTCTTTTAAATAATCTTCATGTGGTATATACTTATTAAAAGATATTCTACTATCTCTTACACCTGATTGTATAAGACCGGTAAGTACTAACCTTCTATAAAGACCATTTGTAGATGGATTATCCCTAAGTAACTTAAGGTTCTCTGTAAGTGAATTTGCCTCAAGGCTATCAGAAGGTTTACCATCTAATTTGATGTTTCTAATATCTCTATTGCTCAAGCCTAACATAGGCATTAACTTACCTAAAAGGTTAGGGTCATTAAGCAACTGTTTAAGATCACCTTTTATAGAACTATCCTTTCTTGCACTTGCAAGTTTCTTTGCAGTATTAGTATTCTCATCAAGGAACAATTCTCTTATCCTTTGATTTATGTAACTACCTGCAACTTTTGTTCTGGTCTGTGTAGCAAAGTCAATAAGAGACAGGGTAGCTTTATCCATTACATCTGCTCTATCATCAGACTTCATGAACATCTTTTTATTGAACAACCAGTCTTCTATAAACTTAAGTGAATCACTGGAAGCTACCTGAAGTATGTTACCTATAGCCTCTGCAGCTTTATTTGTACTATCCTTTATCTGACCCTGAAATGTACCGGCAAGTATTTTTTCTGCAGCACCTATACTAGATGTATTAATTGCATAGTCAACACTTGCATTCTTATCCTTAATAACATTATCACTTATACCTGATATATTACCCCACATTATGGCCATTTGTTCAGCAAGAGAGTCTTTACCAAGTATCTCATATTTAAGATATTCTTTTAGTATTTGTCTTTGGAAGTTTCTCTGTTTAGCACTAAGCTCATTCATCTTCTTTCCTTCCTCACCAGTAAGTTGAATAGCCTCTCTCATGTCATCAATGCTTATATCAGAACTTATTGGTTCAGTTGCATACTTATCACCGGTACCATATGTCATCTTCAGGGTATTGGCTATTATATCATCTTTATACCTATCACCAAGATCAGGATTTATACCCTTTATATTTTTTTGTATACTCTGTTGTTTAACATATTCCTGTACTATAGGCTGATTAATAAAGTAGAATACATGCTCAGGATCAACTCCTATACGGTCAAGGAAGATAGCTGTACCCATAAGATCCTTATCTTTTATAAGTCTCATTAACCAGGCATCTTTAACAGCATCTACTGCACCGTTGATGTATTGAGATATCTTATCAGATATAAAGTTACCCATTCTATCTGTAGCACCTGAGTAACTTGTTTTCATTACTCCATCTACATTTAGTTTCTTATGAGGAAGATAAATGTTAAAATCAGCTTTCATTACATCTTTACCGAACTGGTCCTTCTCACCGGTAGGTACCATAAAGTACTCTTTCTTCTTGCTCTCCATTTTACCAATATCCTCAATAAAAAGAGGCTGAGTTTGAGATAATGCATGAAAAGTATTATTCTGTGCACCTATACCGGTAAGTACTCCCTTTGCTTCAATAAATGTATGTCTTTCATTAGAAAGATACAATGGGTCAGTAAGATTAGCATAGTTAACATCATCCTTTGACCTACTAGCTCTTTTCATTTTCTCTTCCTTAGACATCTGTAGATCAGATATTTCTTTCTCAATATCTGTCATCTGCTTAGATGAGTTAGGAGTAACTAACTGCTCATAGTTATCAGGATGTCTAACTATTTCCTGTAACGTGTCATAATACTTGTTTTCTATTGCTTCCCTTGAGTTTACCAAGAATGGATCCGCACCTTTGTACCGATCAACAAACTCTTCAAATGTAGGTACTTGACCATCTACCTCTTCTTTACCAAAAATGTCAGATATAAGTTTTCCATAAGACAGTTCTTCTCTTTCCTTCTTACTATATCTTGCATTATATAGTTTCTTAAGAGACTCTTCTGAATTAGTATCTTCAATGAACTTTATCAATTTAGGATAACCATCTCTATCTATATAGAAGTTATAATGATAAGTACCCATTTTGTCCACGTCAAAGTCAGCACCTACCTTAGTTACTATTTCTGAAGGGACCACAACTGAATCACCCATAGATGGATGCAAGAAATCTACTATCTCAATAGCATCTACAGAGTTAAGACCCTGTGTAGGTATACGGAAACCTATTCCACTAAGTAACTTTTTACCATCTTGTGTCTTATTAAGATAGTTAAGAAGCTCCTTATCAGATAACATCTTTGTATCAGGATTCTTTTCTTTCCATGCCTGTAGCTTCTCTCTGAATATATTAGGAGCATATACTTGCATCAAAGATGTTTGGGCACCATCCTTACCTCTTTCATAGAACTTAAGTTCAGTTGATGTAAGTACCTTCTTACCATTCTTAAGAGTAGTTTCCCTTACTCCTTTCTCCCACATAGCTCCTGATACCAATATAAGGTCAGTACCATTGAGCTTAGGTCTGATAATATTTTTATCTACTAATGACCATATGATACTTTTCAGTACCTGGTAATTAGGTAATGCTTCTAATGGGTATGCCAATTCTTCCTCACCGGTAGAAGAATTATCTTTCCATGTAAGAGCTGCTGATATATTATCCGGAAGGTCTCTTCTTGTAACTTCAGATCTTAAGTAATCTACAACTCTTCTTGGATCTGTAAAGCTAAACTCACCATCTTTTTCGGTTATACCAAGTGTGTTAAGTACATTGTCATAACCTCTTTTTGATATCTCACCTATAGCTCTATCATTATCGCTATACATTCTATACCTTTCAGACTTTGCTCTTTTTTCTTCAGGAATAAGTGCATTCCACTCATTCATCTTCTCAGAGAAATTATCCTTCTCAGGATCAAAGAAGTCTACCGGTAAGCCATAGTGAAAACTGTTAAGTATAGCAAGACTTCTTAACTGTGAACCCATTGTCTTACCTTTCTTACTCTTAGCTGTTTCAACTATCTTATTAAAATCAGACCAGTTAACATTCATTGTAGATTGGTCTAACTGTTCAGTAGTAAGATCCTTAAGTCCTATATATGGCTTACCATCTTTATCCATTTTATATAACTCAGGAAGTCCTTTAAGGCTATCAACATATAACCTTCCCAATTTCTGCCATGATTTAGGACCTACCATGCCAATGTTTTTATCATGCATCCACCAGTACAGGTCTTCTAATCCTCTTTCTTTAGCTACCGTATAAGACAATCTCATTATAGATGTCTTAAATGAGAATGGTATATTCTGGCTATCATTATTAAGCATACCTGAGCCCAATGGTTTCTTAGGTGTACCTACACCATATACCATAGGATCACCTGCCTTTATTATTTCATCATCTGCTGCCTTAAGTTCACTTCTATATGTCTTATCCTTGTTCTTTTCATAATAAGCTCTTCTTGCAGTAGCCATATCATATGCATGTTGTTTTGCATATTCATCTGACCAAACATCTCCTGAACGTAATGTATATTCTCTCCAATGACTATCAAGGACTATACCCTGTGCATCAGATTCTTCTACTTTAGTATAGGGTTCAGCTTTATCTTTACCAATAGCTTGCATTACTTCATCATAGTACCGGGACATAATGCCTTTATCATGATCATAAGTAAGTGCGTTGAATGTATCACTAAAGTTATGATAACCAAAATCACCAACTTGTATAGGAGTGTCTCCTGACTTGTTAAGATTTAAGTTTGCCCATTTATTGAAATCCTTTTCATTAGCAAAAGTTTTCTCACTACCTGATATACTAAGCTTATCTCTTTTTACAGCATCCGGTGCTTCATACCAAGGACCAAAGAAGAGTTTCCTCATTTCAGTATTATGTATGAACAAGTTCGTATCTCTATACTTAAGTATATTTTCTATCTCAGCTTTGGTAAATATTTTATCCTTACCGTAGCCCATTGAATCGGTAAATTCATTATTTATTCCATAGAACTTATACGTTTCATTACCACGATCCTTAAGTATTTGGTAGTCTTCAAGGAACTTTATTTGTTTCTCTACCTGTTCTGTAAAGTAATTATCTATAGCAGTATCTACCTTTTTCTTTATATCACTGCTCTTAAGGAACTTTTCAGTATCAATTACTTCTTCACCTTCTGCATACTTTTTAGTAGCATGGTCTTCTATCATTTTTACAAGTTCAGGATCTGAAGCCAATACATCTTTAAATACCTGTAGCTTCTTGTAGTTATCTCCTTTACGAGCATTCTCTGTAATAGTTCTCTTTCCTTTTATAACATTATCTTTAATAAGATCTATCTCAGAAGCAAGATACCCCATCATCATCTTATTCAACTTGGTCTTATAAGAACCATTCTTAAACTCATTCTTTGAGATATAAGCTTCCATTCTTATACCTGATTCTGTAGTAGCATCTGCTGGTATAAAGTTGAAGAAGATCATTGCATCTCTTTGGCCAAGATTCATGTTTAACATATTCATGAACCTTACAGCTCTGTTCATCTTATCAGTAGATATCCTTGGATTCCTTGTATCAAGATCATTAAGTAAGCCTTCAGAAACGGTCATTACAAAAGTATCACCATTCTTTACTGATTCCCTTAGTACACCCTTCTCATCAAATAAAGGACCCCCCTCTTTAAGGAACATTGCATTTTTGCTCCATGTATCAGTAAAAAGCTTTGGGTTTATGTTTCTCAAATTCTTCAATGTACCGGCTTCCACAATAGAACTCATTGCTCTATTAAGTCTGTTGTACATAATATGATTCTGTACCTGGTCACCATTTATGTTACCATGAGAAGAAGGATTTCTCACTGCACCTGTTTTAGATAACAGTTTAGCTATCTTACCCAATGCTGTAGCTTTTAATAGCTTAGAGCTAATTGGTTTGAATTGTTCACCTTTTTGTATAAGTGAATGTAACTCAGCAGCTTGTGCAATAAGTTCGGCTTTATCTGACTTATCTAACTTGCTAATGGTTTTATCATCTACCGGTAGATTGAGTTCTTTAAGGAAAGCTATAGTGGACTTTTCTTTATCACCTGTACCTGGTACATTCTTTATCTTCTTGGCATCTATTTGGAATACACCTGATTGCTTATCGGTAATTACCAGATCACTTGGTTCATTTCTCATAGTAGATTCCCACTGAGAAACCAACAGTCTTGAATCAGTATCAAGGTTAGAATCCATTATATAAGACTTACCATCACTATCTATTCTCCATGTAAGGTATACCGGTTTTATTTTAGCAGTAAACTTATTAAAAGATATTTGAAGTCTCCAGTCATTAAGTGTTTTAGCAGCTTTGTATATAGGAGCATAAAGTCTGTATAATACAGGATCTTTAATGACCATCTCAGCTAACCTTCTTTTAATGCTTTTTGGATCAGTTATACCTACCATTTCATCCAATACCTGGTACAAGTACTTAGTACTATCAACTCCTTGTGGAAGCAATAGTGGTGTAAGTTCCTGCTCAGGTTTGGTAAACTCCATATCAAATGTCTTAGTAGCATTTGGATTCTTACCTTTAGTAGCAGTAAGAAATGAGAACAACAACTTAATTTCAGTAGGTGCTGCTTCTTTAGCATCTATCTTAAGAATATCTCTATCGTATCCTCTATCCTTAAAATCATCATGATACTCTACAGTTACCTCTCTTTCCTGTTGAGCAACTTCTGCTTCGGTCATTTCTTCAGCAATAGCTCTCTTATTCTTAGTAAAGATTATTTTATGTTTACGGAAAAAGTCTTTCAGGTCAGAGTTAACATCCTTTTTATTGGCCTTGATGTATTCCCATATCTGTCTTGCTCCAAGAGTTTCATTCTTAAGATTCTCTATTTGAGCTTTTTCTATTTCAGGAGATAACTTTTGTTCTTTTATCTGCTCTATCATTCTGGCAGCCCTACCCCATATACTGTTCTTACTGTTCTTATTCTCATAATAATCAGTAAGACTATTGTATACCGGTTCAAACAGATCATATACAGTAGTTCCTTCACCAACCTTTACAAGATCACCATTGCTGTTTCTAAGATTATCTATTATTTTCCATGACAAGCCCTGTAAGATATGTCCCTTTGTTGCTTCTGGTATATCTTTCATAGCAGAGTACTGTTCAAACTCATAAGGTTGTTTTACGAATTTAGAGTCTCTATAGTATCCACTATTTATCTTTTTAAATATCTCTTCTATTTTAGTTGGTTCACCAAATACAAAGTGCTTGATAAAATTCAATAGCTTTCTGAAGAAGTTAGTTGCTTTTGATGATTTAGTGAACTCAGGGTTATTTGCTTTGAATTGTCTAAACTCTTCTGCCATTCTTTCTCTTCTATCATACTCATTTGCTACATATATTTTCTTACCATCTTTTTCAAAGTACTGTCTCTTTTCTTTAGTATCATACTTTGCTTCTACACCTGTAGGTAAAGGATAGGATATTTCTCTTCCGGCCCTGTCAATAAATGTACCTTGTCTGCTAAAAAACTCATCACGTATGTCATTAAGTTGTTTTTCAGATAAGAAAGAATCTTCAACACCATGCCATGCTTCATGATAACCTACCCCAGGTCCTGCATTTCTGTATACAGTAATATAATGATCCTTGTACTTACCGTAAGCAAGTGTACCTTTACCTGACCGTATAAAGTCAGCAACTTCTTCATACTTAAGTTGTGGCAACATTGCTTCAATAAATGCTTTCTCTTCAGCTCTATTACCTATATCAGTAATATGGTCTCCAGGGAATACTTCCATAAGCACATCACCTGTACCATCCATATTATTGTAATTGGAACCTTCACCCATAAATTCTTTCCAGTCACTATCTCCATCATAGGTAGTATCTGAAGCCATTGCCCTTGGGTCTTCTTTAATTGCTTTTTCTGCTGCTGTTAATTCTTTTTCTTTTATTTCTGGTTCAACTTTTTCTTTTTCAGGTACCTTAACTTCAGCAGGTTTAGTAATAGCATCTCTTATCTCAAGCATCTTTTTGATACCTTCATCATCAGATAGCTTTACTTCTTCACCGCTACTGTCTTCTATTGAACTTATAGATATAATAGTTTTTTCCTTAAGTTTATTTGGTACATAAGTTATCTTGTTACCGGTAGCATCAATATATTGGGCAGGTTCACCATATTTTATTTCAGCAGCAGGTACAGTAACTTTAGCCCCCTCTGCTTCTACCGGTTTAACAGGTTCAGCTTTTGGTACTGCTTTTTCAGGTACTATCTTTTCAAAATAATCCTCACCAAATAACGGTCTTATATATTTATTCTTAAATGGACCTTCCCAATCACCTGCTGGTTTTACTATATTAGTAGTAAGTGGCAATATACCTGATCTTGTTGAACCATCCGGATTCTTTTCAGATAACAAATAATGTTCATAACTATCCCAGGTACGAGTAATTGGTTCACCATCTTTATCTATACCGGTAATTTCAGTAAAGCCTTTTTCAGTAAGTGCTTTGTTAGATACGTTATGATAGGCATTCTCAAGGAATGTTTTAATAAGAGATTCATTATCAGCTATATCAGAAGGATGGAACTTGATCTTCTTCATAGCACTTCCCATAACAAGATTACCATCATTATCAAAACCAATTTGGTTATTAGATGGCTTGTCACTGGAATAGAACTCTTTAAAGTATAATACTGAAGATAAGTATTTGCTAAATGTAGGATCTATGGCACCTGTCTTAAGATACTTTTCCGACATTGCCTGAATAACTTTATAAAGATGATCAACATCTTTTTTCTCCATCTTTTTGCCATTCAAAAAAGCCACATTGTTCTCATATGTAAGAACAGGGTAACCTAATGTCATAGTAACTGCATTATCACCGGCTTTAACAAAACCGTTAAGAGTATCTTCATCCCCTACAGTAGCTATTGTTATTACACCTTTACCTATAGCATCTTCTGGTACAAGCTTTGCTTTAACTACAGAGTTATTCTGTACTATTACTTTACCATCTTTATCTTTTTGTACATTCTCAATACCTCTTGATTCTACATAATCATATACACCTGATGTACCGGTATTAGCAAGTATTTTGCCTCTTTCTTCTTCAGCTTTCTTTTGAAGGGCTAATATCTCATCAGCAGATAGATTATCTTCAAAGTATTTGGTCTTACCACTTGGTCTTTTAAGATCAGCAGTCTCCATACGGATAAATACTACATTATTAGGATCAGCATTTCCCTCAGATACTTTACTAAGAAGCTTACCATCTTTTCCTACAAAATGAAGACCATCTTCAGCTATGTATGTATGTATAAATGCAATTGATGCATCTCTTTTGTCAATAGCATTATCAACTGATTTGCTACCGTATTCCCATTTATCCTTTATAAAATTAGCAGAGTCTGCAAAATAATGATGTTGATTATTTCTAGTTACCACAATAACCTTCATGTTCTTCTTGTAATCTACATCATCCGTTACGTATCTTTCACCTTCCTGCTTTACAGTATTAGAGAAATTAATATTTGAGTTGGCAGTAAAGTCATTATATCTATCTGCCCAGTTATTATGTTCTGCAGCAGGAGATGATGGTGGCCATCCACCTGCAGGTCTATCTTCTGAACTTGGAAGTACACCTGACATAAATACTGTTCTTATACTCTTAAGAGGAGATTGTTTCTCTCTTGCAGCTTTCTGCCACTCTTCCGGAGTATTTATACCATTACTTTGATTATTACGTTGGTTAGCAAGTTTTTGCTCCTGATACAATTTACTCTTTGCATCAGGTGAATTAAACAATGCTTTCCTTTCCTGCTCTTTTTCAAACTCTTTATGTGCTTTATTAAAGGCATCATAAAGTTCGGTTTGAAGTTTAAGTTCTTTACCAAGATCATTTAGCTTATCATAAAGCTTAGAAACCTTCTCTTCAGCAGTCTTTATTTCACTTTCTCTGGTAGGTATCTCAAACTCTTCAGCATCACTTACTGTTTTTTTCATTGCAGCAAGCTCATCAAAAAACTCTTTGCTTATATCCGAACCTTCACCCATTCGTACCCTTCCTTGTTCATCAACAAAGCCATACTCTTTAGCTCTTAACTGTCTGTTCATATAATCCTGAACAACGGTCTTATCCGAATAAGGCTCACCTCCCAGGTATTTAGTTTCAAATAAACCTATTTTGTTAAGAACATTATCTATTACATCAGATAAGGTATCTTTTACTGCCTGTATGAATTTAGTGATCTTGTTTATTTTGCTACCGGTATCAAGGATAGTATCTTCTATTTTCTTTCTGTTTTCATCTAAGAACTTAACTAAATCTTTACCATTAGGTAGATCAGTTACAGAAATATCATCAAGATAGCTTATCTGTTCTCTAAGGTCTTCTGACTGTTTGTTAAGGTCATTAACTGTATATTCAAGATCACGTACTGTTCTACCAAGAGTATTGGCAGTATCCAGCATGGTTCTCATGTGCCTTTTATTGTCAAGTCCTTTTCTTGGACCTTCACTCTTCTCTATTTCTGTCCTTACTTTTTCAAGTTCTTTTCTTGAAGATTCAAGTCGTATCTCATGATCAAGGAGATCATCTTCTACTTTCTTTAATCTTTCTTTCTTGCTGGATATAAGATCACCTATTATAGAGAGTTTACCTCTTATGAGTTTCTCTCTTTGCATCCTATCTGCTTCACTCTCTTTATAGTTCTTTATCCTTTCTTTTTCTTCAGGAGTTAAAACTTTTACAGAATCATGGAAACGTAACTTAGAATCATCACCTTCTGTGTCTTTAATATCTATATCCCTGGTTTTAACTTTACCATCCTTACCTCTATATCTAAACTTTAATTGTTTATCAGTAGGGTCATAGAATATATCACCAAGAGTTTCGTCTTGGTTTTCAAGTTTTACTTTAGGATTTTTGTAGATGAATAGATCATCATGATGGTCCATAGCAAACTTTGCAGGAACATTCTTCTCAACATCAGATACTTTAGCTATCTTCTTATTCTCAAAGTAATTCTTATTTACTTCTTTTACATAGTTTGTACCACCTGATTCATAAGATATAATAAGCTTTCCATCCTTCTCACCTAATATCTTGAACTTACTAAAATCCCTTATAGTAGTTATCTTATCATTGTATATACCCTCTACTGGTTTGTTTTGAATATAGTAATCAGTATTAAGCTCAACCTTAGAAGGTGTTTTCTTACCATCTACAACTACACTATTACCATGTACAAGATCAATGGTCTCTCCTATTTTATCTTGAGTTCCCATTAATTCTTCTGCAGCATTAACACCTGCACCCATAGGATCCTCTTGGGAGAAGTTTCTATGTTTATCCGGGTTTGTAGTTATATCATCATACTCACTCAGATATTTCTTCTTTCTTATATTAAGCTTCAAGAAGTCACCAAGTTTTTGAGCAAGTTCATCTTTTTGGTCTTTATTAATAGATAAGTTATCTATCCTTTTAAACATGTCCTGGGTTTCCTGAAGGCCAAGTTTACCAAGAGCTTTTTCCATACTAAGCTCTACTTGACCAAAGTCAGGTATGTCAAATACTTCTTTTGACTTCATTCCTTCATACATCTTCATAAGGCTATTAAACCTTTCGATAGACTTAAAGTCACTGGAAAGTTCTGACTTCTTTATATCATCAGAAAGCTCTTTGATCCTTCTTGTAGCATCATCAATGGCTCCAGATAAGAATGTAAGTTTTTCAATATGTTCATCAGAGAACATTCTTTTACCATCAGGACCAATTATGCCACCATATTTAAGAGTAAGTGCTTTATAGTACTTCTCTGATCTGTTTGCATAATCTTTTATATAGTTAAGATGCTCTATATAATCTTTTCTAAGATCTGCTATGTTTCCTTCTGCCGGTATAAGACCAAGAGATTGCAGGTCTCTTATACCCTGGTCAGTAGAGGCAAGTTTTATTTCATTTTGGATATCTTTATCAAGGAATGACTTAAGACCAAACTTTACTCTAGGAAATACATAGTTCTCTACTTCTTCATGACGTAAGCTCATTTCAGCTTCCTTGTCACCATTGGCAATAGCATTAAGTTTATCCTCTCTTATCTGTTTTGCTCTCTTACCACTATCTACCATGCCTTTTACAGCACTTCTAAGATAGCTATCATTCATTGCTTTCTTTGCTAAAGCAGTATTAGCTTTAATTTCTTTTTCTTCACCACTTCTTAAACCCCCCACTTTTTCCATCACTGTACCGGCTACAAGACCCATCATAAAGTTAGTAGCACCTTCTTTGGTAAAGATATTCTTAATATTAGGGAGCAAACCATCTGCTATAAAATCAGCATCACCCTGATGATATTTCTTCTCATAATAACTATTTACAGAAGCAGGTGCTGCACTAAATTCAAGAAAACCAAAGGCAGGTGCAACTGAAATATTCTTTTTTATAAAACCAGGAGTAGCTTTGGCTACATTCCTGATAGGTTGCGTTACTTTACCAAATGTACTAGTAGGTGCTTTTTGAGCTGCTTTCTTTAGTACATCTGCTTCTTCATACTGTGCTATTTTACCTAAAGCAGGACTTTCTATAGCTTCTGTTTCAACAAGATCCTTTATCTTATTAGTTACAAACTTTTCTCCCTCTTTCTTAGCAAGGATACTATTCCAGGCACCATGTAATGTAAGTGCCCCCATAACTGTCATAAGAGCACCTGTATGAGAACCTACATTCTTGGCAGCTTCATCTATTTTTGCCATTTGCTCATCACTAACTGCAACACCGGTAGCCTCTATCTCTTCGACCATCTTTTGTCTAAAGTTGGTAGATGCCTGTAATGCAGATGATTGTGCCATTGCAAGGTTAGTAACAATACCTATTGTAGCATGTTGAAACTTATTATATGGCTTGCTAAATGCTTCTGTCTTCTTTATATACTTATCTGATATATCACTAATAAGCTTTTCCTGTGCTGCCTGAGCATCACTTAAAGCCATTCCACTTTTATTTATTCTACCAAGGCCTTCATTAAGTTCTTTTACTGCAGCAACACCCTGCTCACCTTCAGGTGCTCTTCCTGCAAATTCTGCAAGTTTTTGTGATATCCTATTATAGTTCTCACCAAGAAGTTCGTCATTTATTTTAGGTAAAGGTGTCTTAAACTCCCTTACACCCTCCATAGCTGTTTGAAACTCTTTCTCTGCACCAATTGCTCCTTCTATACCTCTACCGACAGCACCTACAGCTCTACCTACAGTAGCACCTGCAAACTCACCCAGTACAGCAAATCCTGCAAGATCACCAATAGTTGATAATGTACTATTAAGAGTATTAGCGGTCATCCAATAATCAGGAGAATACCATGCAGCAGTTCTTCTTTGTTTAGATTCATATATATCATATCCTTGCCATTTGTCAAGAGCTTTAGTATAAGGATTGTCGTAATATGCTTTATTAAATAAACCTTTATTAGGAGCATCTTTTAGCATATAGCTAAGACCTACTATCGGAGCAGTGATGCCTTCTGCAACAGTCTTTGTAAAACTATTAAGCATATTGGCACCACTCTTTAATAATCTTTCACCGGTACCTTGTTTTTGATAAGCAAGTTCTTCGTTATCAAGACCTCTTATATATGTATCATACTTTTCAAAACCTTTAGGCATATCGGCTTTAGATACAAGACTATAGTCCTGAGCATGAAAACCTGAGCCTTTTTCTATATTACTAGCAAGACCTTTTAATGAACTTGTAATATCATTACCTTTATTAGAACCTGAAGTAGATACCGGAGTAGGTATATTAAGCGGTTGAATAGCAAATCCACTTTCATCAGGTGTTATTGTATGACTTAGGTCTAATGATCTATCGGCCATAGGAGATGCATTGCTGGTAGCTATAAGACTATCTTTATTATCAGGCATGATACTATTGTTATAATATTAATGTTTTATTATTTTATTCATTGCTATCATCTTCAGATGTAGCTTCTTTATCCGGAGTATAAGAGGTAGTGGTATAATATTCAGAAGGTGTCTTTGTTGGAGAACCTGTTTTTGAAAAATCATCCAAAGCTATTCTTACATCTGTAAGGCTATTACTTATAGCTTCTATTGGTCTACCGGTAGCAGGATCTTTAGCAATAGATGTTTTCCCTATAGCATGATCTTTTACCCAAAACTCTACGACATACTTACCACCTTGTTCTTTAACATGATATCTTACTTCTTGTTTACCATCATCTGTTAGAGGTATAGCATCTTTAAAAGTATGACTATCCGGACCTTTACTATAGGTATTAGAACCGGTACCTCCTCTATTTCTATTGAACTTAAGTAATTGACTAAGGAAATCTTTTTGTTGTGTATCACTAAGATCAAGTGAACTTGCTTCAGTTCTTGTTATAGGATATCTTTCAGGTTTTTGACCCTTTGCACCTTTAATGACAATTTCATATTCACCTGTGATAGGATCTTGTTCATATCCTATTGCACTAGCTGTTTTATTATCTAAAAAACTAGATGACTTGCCTCTTAAATAAGGTATGATCCTTTGTTTAATTATCTTATCAGCATAACCTGTTTTAGGATCAATATATGGTATAAATAATTTATTTGCGAGGTAATCATTTGCTTTTACATAATCACTTAAAAATTTATCATCTTTTTCTTTGAGATTAGTTTTTAGTTCTCTATAAGAGTCAACTATATCACGATGTTGATTTACATAATTTTCAACCTCGCTAAAATTACTAAAACCATAACTTTTAGCCAACTGATCTCCTTTTGCACTTGTTTCTTCTGTATAACCTTCTTTTTTATACATATCAAGTAAGCTATCAAAAACATAAGTAGCATCTACTACTTTTTTAGAAAGCTCTTGTGGATATTTTGAAATTACCTGATTATAATTATTTTTTATTTTAACATAATTAGGATCCTTTTCATATTCTTCTTTTTGTTTAATTGCTAATTTATCATTAGCTTCCTGGATCTTACTTTGTATACCATTAGATAATCTATCCTGTTGTTCCTGTTCTTGAAAATGTTCTATATCAAGTCTACCAAGATTAGAGTAATTACCAGCTTTATATTGATTGTATTTTTCCTCATACATTTTTTCAAGATCGGCTTCAGGAGAAGATATTATATTACCCTTTGCATCTTTAACATCAGGTTTAATAAGAGGTTTACCATCTGGCCCAAATGTAAATTTATCAGCAGCACCAGCTTGTCCAAAGGTATCATACATATATGTTACCTTATTATTTCTCATGTTGCCTCGTATAGTTGTATACTGATCATTGAATTTATCCCAACTTGTTTTAGTTTCGGCTGTTCCTATTCCTTCTTCAGCTATACCTGCTGGTCCAAACTTAGATTTCTGTGCAGCAGCAGCTTTATCCTCTCTTAATTTTTGAGCATTCTCTGCTTTCTGTTTAGCCAATTCATAAGTCTTCATTTTTAGGTCTCTTTGCTGAGGGCTATCTCCTAAAAAACTTACTGATTCGTCTTCTCTGTATGCATGTTTACCTACAACAGTATTATATAGATCTTGTTGGTAAAGATTTACTTTTGCCTGTTCAACTAATGAAGGGTCCTGTTGCCACATTTCATACATCTTTTTTCTATTATCAGGACTCAACTGTTTTTCTAAACTTGGTATATCTTCATTCTTAGTACTTTCTATAAGAAGTCTCAGCTTTTCTTTATTAGGATCATCTGAAGGCATTTTAGAATATTCCAATTCAGCATCAGATAAAGCTCTTCTTGTATTCTCTAATGACTTAGTTATTACTTGCTCTTGTTTTCTTGCAAAGTCTTGTGACCCAAGATCTTTGTATGCATATTTAGAATTAAGATTTATTTGCGATTGGTAATTTGGATTAGTTGCTAAAAAGTTTTGAAAATCTTCTCTTACTTGTTGCGGAGTTATCTGTTTGTATTTACCAATAGTTGCATCCCATTGTTCTGCAGCAAGTTGTTTATCGTACATAGGCTGACCAGTAGCAGGGTCTATTTTAGGGCTGCCATCAGGGTTTGTTATAACACCTGCCTGAGTTACTATAATACGAGTATTTGGTTTTTTATCTTTATACCATTTATCAAAATCAGTAAGAGGATCTAAATAGTTTTGATACTGACCTTTAAATACTTCACCAAGTTTTGCATTTTGCTCCCAGTTATTATACTCATCCATGAAAGCTTGTTGGTTAATAAGATTCTTTCCTTCAGTATCTTCTGTATTAGATCTCATTGAAGTAAAGCTTTTCTTATAATTACTTGCACTTTGTATAGCAGCTTGTATATTGGGGTCATTTGCTATAGACTTAATATGGCTATTTGTTATCTTTTCTACACTTTGGTCACTCCAGTCAATATTAGTATTTTGGTTAAGATCGGTAGTAATAGCATGTACTTTATCCTGTAAATATTTCCTTTCCCTTTCACTTGCTACCGGTAGTGATGCAACATAATCAAGAGACCTTTGTGCCTTTTCTAAACCAGCATCATAATCAGCTTTCTTCTGCAGTATAAGTTTACCATACAGTTCTGCATTTACCTCCGGTTGGTAGGCAGCAAACTGTTTAGGTTGAGATAAATAACTCGCCATTAGATATTATTTTGAGCACCTAACTGAAGTTGTTAGCTAGGTGTAAAGTTATGATAAATCTCTAACTATTAGAGATAGGAGTTATAAATTTCCTATCTCTTTTAGTTAGCTTTTTCTATGATGTTTCTTTTTCTTTTTCTTTGTATAATAGGAATCATCCCCTGGTTGATATCTTGAAGCCATCATATCTCCCATGTAACGCATACCACCATGATGACCACCTGCACCATGTCCACCATGTCCTCCACCTGCATGACCACCTCCCATTGCACCACCACCAAAATACCTTCTTGGTATAGCTGCTGGCATATCCATTCCAAAGTAAGCTATCTGCCCACCATAGTATTGCTCAGTATCTGTAGTGGTTGTTTGTTTCTTCTTTTTAGGTCTTCCTTGCTTATCTTGATCTTCTGTCTCTACTACTTTTTCTTTTTTACTAGGATCCTGTATATAAGCAACAGGTTCTTCAAGTGTACTAGGAGGAGCTAATCTTATATATTTTTGTGTTTTAGGATCATATTGGTAACCACCATATTGCTCATACATACCTAATTCTAAGTTCTTAGCTCTTCTTGCTGCTTCACCGGTAGATATAGATTGTGCTGCTGCTAGTTTATCTGCTTCAGTTATAGCTTTAGCTCTTTGGGTTTTTTCCATAGCATCCATTCCTAACCTGAGATTAGTATCACGTACACCTCTCATTTCACCAAGGTTCCTTGCTTCTATCTGGCCCCTGTTCTGTTGGTTGAACTGGAACTCTTTGGCATCCACATTAGCTAATTGTTCTGCCATCTGAGCAGATATAGCAGCCTGTTGTGCAGGTGTCTTAGCAGTTTTTAATGCAGGTGCAAATGCAGATTGTATTGCATTTTTCTCATTTTGGAAAGACACATTATAAGGAGTTTCCATAAATGGTTTTACTTGCATTGATTGTACCGGTTCAGCTTTATCAAACATGGTCTTTAACTGACCAAGATAATCAGTGACCCTAAATTTATTTCTAAGACCCTTGCCTTTCTTTTTAGCTATAGCTTCATCTTTATTAAGCTGTTTACTTGTCTTCATATCAGGAAGAGTCGGTATATCAGTTCTTAACTGAGGACTTGGTAGTTGACCTGGTTCTGCAGGAAGCATTTTAGGACCAAGAGGTTGACCAGGTACAACACCAGTTGGTTCTTCATAACCAGCAGTATCTTCTACAAATCTCATAGTACCATCTTCATCAAACTCTTGAGCATATGCTTTATTAGGGTCATAGTTTTTAATCCCCATACCTTCTCCTTCATAATCTATAGCATTTTGCTCATCTGCCTGTCTTCCATATTTATTATTGTACTCTCTTATTTCAGCTACTGTTGCTTGATTATTTAGTATTTTATCTAAGAGATTACGTTCATATGGATTTGCAGGTGTACCGGTAGTAGGAGTAGGGGAGCCGGGACTTACTGCTGTTGATGTATCATATTCAGGAGGATTGTATCCTTGAATATCTGGTGCTGCTGCTGTACCCTTAACTCCTTCAGGGTATATACTGCTAACATAGTTTAATGTTTCATTCTGCCATGCATGAGGATCTTTTGTAGGATTAGTTTCTCTCATCTTTTTATAAAAGTTTACAAGATCCTCTCCTGTTATAACATCTTTATCTAAGTTATCTTTTACATAGTTAACTGCTGCAGGACCACCATTATAAGCAGCCAATGCTAATGTCATATCATTATTATACATCTTAGCCATATCTGAGAGATAGTGCATACCTGCATCTGTAACAGCTTTTATATCTTTTGGTTCGTTAGATGATAACTGTTCTTTTGATACTCCGTATTTCTTGGCAGTTTCTGGCATCATTTGCATATGACCAATTGCACCTTTATCACTTACAGCACTTGTATTTCCTCCTGATTCCTGCATGACTAACTTCCTAGCTACTGCTAGTGGTATATTATATTTTTGAGCACTATCTTGTATGATCTTATTTATATCAATAGATATACCATCTTTGGCCATTGTCGTGTTACCTTTACCCATTTTCATTCCCCACTTAGCTTTACCTTTAAACATTTGAGATACCTTTTTGGCACCATCTTCAGGGTGTATCATAGCACCAAGTTCAAGCATCTTATTCTGTGTTTCAGTAAGATAATCTTTTACTTCTTGTGCTTCAGCTTTCTTTTGTTCATGTGCATCTGCCATTACCTTACCAAAGTTAAAAGCAGGGGCACTGAACTTATTCTTAGGTCCATTATCTACCTGACTATATTCATTAAGAAAGTATGATGCTTTATCTTGTAACTTGGCAGATTTCTTTTCTACCTTAGCTACATCCTTAAATGCATCTTTAAATTTAGTATTTGTACCGGGCACGTATAGATTACCACCTACTATACCAGCATTTATACTTGTTCCAGATGCTGCCATATTATTACCTGAGGACATTCCATTATCGTCTACGTGGAAAGTTTCTCCACCTTCTGCTTCTACCTTAGTTCCATTGTATGAAATATCTATACCACCTTGTGAGTGTTTAGGCCCTACAAGTTCTACTGTTTGTGGTGAAAGGTATCTGAATTGGTTTCCTTCTACCTGTAAGCCTTGTTCTCCTATTGGTACCATTCCACCCATTGCCATATATGTATGATCATAAGGATGATAGTGACCCCCTATCTTGGTAGGATATGGGTACACCATTCTTTGATCATCATCACCAGGATGATACATTCCAGCTATTTCACCACCGTTTCTCATTTCATTACCTCTGATATCACCAGTAGGCTTGTTAGCACCGGCATACCAATTCTCTTTTTGTGGTTTAGCCTTAGATCTAGCTTTAGCTTCTTCCATTGTAGGGAACCCTTTAGCTAGTGGTGCAGTAGAACTTGCTGCTGTACTACCAAAGCCCATTCCTATTGGTTCAGTACTGGCTACCGGTAGAGCAGTTGACCTTTGTGTAGGAGCACCTATCCAAGTAGACATTTGCTCTTTGCTCATAGGTTCTGTAGTAGGTGCCATATGACTAATTACATTTCCTTTAGGATCAAGATGTGTATATTCATATTGACTATAGCCTTTCTGCTTTTCTCTACTTCCTACCCATCCAGGTTTACCTCCCCAAGGATCAGTGCCAGTTATACCTGTAACTGAACCTGGCATTGTCTTACTTCTCTGCATCATATCAGCTTGGATAGCTGCAGCTCTATTATAATCAAAACCTGTTTGTTTAGCAACTTGTTTTTGAATATCTTGATTACTTCCCCAGTTAATTACTCCTTGCCCCGGTACTCTACTCAAAGCTGCTTGATACTGATTCCATTGTTCTCTTTCTTGTGGACTTACTGGTTGTGTTTGAAAACCACCTACTCCTGGTATCTGCATATTTGGTTGCATAGATATACCATCTGCAGCACTATAATAATTAGGTGTCTCAGGTATTTGCCTATTCTGTCTTGTCATAGGCATAAAATGAGTATAAGGAGAAGGGGTTACTTGAGTTATCATAGGTGCACCATCATCTGCATAACCAGAAGCTACTGCACCAAAGTACTTACGTTGTTTTTCTGTAATAGGTTTACCATGTACTGTACCGTCATGAAGTATGGTCCTTGCTTTCTTAGCTGATAGCTTACCACCACCTGCCATCATGCCACCATCTTCAAATGCAGCATGACTACCATAACCGTATCCACCGGTAGTAACTCCCATTTGTAATGGCTCTATGTTTTGTCTTGCAGGTTGGTATGGAAGTGCACCTGCTGCTACTGAAACAGCACCTGATATAAGATCAGTGGTCTTTACACCACTACCGGTATTCCAAGCATTGTCTTTAGCAAAAGGACTCCATGACTTATCACCAGTACTTACTTTGTACTTACGTTTACCTTTGCCCTTTTTATCTTGAGGTTGTTGCTGTTCTTCTTCAGACATCTGCCCTTCAAATGCAGGACCTTGAGCAGCTTGATAACCACCTTGTTGTGGCATTTGACCTGCTTCGTTTAAACCCCTGACATTTTCTTCTACATCAAGTTTAGATTGTACAGATTGCCATCTTGGATTATTAGGATCCCCTGGTAAATTAAGTTGAGATGCTCCAGAAGCTGAATCAATTGGCCTATCTGCAGGTGTAGAGTATGGTCCGGCAGGAAATACATTTGGTGCTATTCCTGGTGCCTTTAAACCATCATCAGCTTTCATCATATAACCATATCTTGCCTGTGGATAGTCAGCAAAGAAATGTTCATCTGTAGGATATTTATCCATGAACTTCTTCATGTCCTTCATGTCAGCCATTTTCATAAATGGATGTTGCTGCTCAGTTGCTTTCTTTTGTTTTCTCATATTAATAATTTTGTAACCAATTCTTTGTTAATTTACCACCGTATTTATTTTGTTGTCTAACTGTAGGTTTTAGTGATTCTGGTATATTTTGTGACAATGCTGCTGCTCCAATTCCTACAGGAGCCGCTACACCAAACATTTTATTCATTGCATTTGCAAGTTTATCTCTTCCATAACTATCATTATTACTATACTTTATTATGTAATCAGCAAACTCTGGGCTAACTGGTGTCTTTTCATGTTTTATGTCATCAAGTATATCATCAGCTCTACTCTCACTTATATGTTGTCCAGGTTTTAGATTATAATGACTTCTTAGTTCATTAATTCTTGCATGAACTTCAGTAGGTCTTGTATAATATGACTCAGGAGTTTCCATTTCATTGGGGTCTATTTTACTTGGATCATATTCATAAGTAGGAAACATATCCTTTCCAAGGAGTTTATAATTCTCTGAACTTAGCCCTCTGTCTCCTTGTGTTAAAGTATGTGTTCCTTCATGTATAGTTGTAGACTTTATATTACCGGGTATATAGTTTGTTGTTTGTTGTAACTTGTTAGTACCCTTGTCCCACTTAGGCAAACCTTGCTCATTTAATATAAGCCTCTCCTCAGGAGCAGGATACCTATCTACATAACTCTTATCAATCCCTCTCTGATATACACCCAAATTATCACTATGTCTCATATTGAGAACATCCATAATAGGATTATCAAATTGAGGCTTATACTTACCTTCTGCAAACCTATCTTCAGTAGAAACAGGTAGACTCCTATTCTTAATAATATCTTTAGCAGATGAACCAGTTATGAGATCTAAATCATTTCGCCTCATTTTCCGTTGAGTTATAGGGTCACTATGCCAGTTCTTCAACCAATCTATACCTTCATCTAATTGATTTTGAGTCACCTGTTTATATTCAGGGTTTAAATTACGTGCAATATTTATTGGAGAAGCATATCTCTGTGCAGCATATTTAGCTCTATCGCCATAAAACTTCCCTATATCATTAATAGTCTCACCAAGAGCAGTTGAATTTATATACGATTTTGCTAAAGGGAGGGTTGCCTTACCTAATCCATAAGCCATTTCACCTGCACCCATTACCGCAGCAGCATCTCCAAATCTATCTACCAAGTTGCCTACTCCTTTTCCTTGTGGTGATTGTGCCCATTTTAACCAAGGTTGAGGCTCTCCTGTTTTAGGGTCATATCCTTTATCCCTAATAACATCATCCCAGTCTCTTTGCTGTTGTGGTGTACGTTGAATGGGTTTAGGGGTAGGTCTCATTACTTCATTTCTGTCATTGGCATGTAGTTGCTGGTATCTGGCAACTCTTTCAGCATCA
>Ga0209777_10002091_pt1 | contig 27045 bp, 26 predicted proteins | sample FrelakmetHBP12HB_FD_187147 | JGI IMG/M metagenome (GOLD analysis project Ga0209777, IMG submission 187147) | Freshwater lake sediment microbial communities from the University of Notre Dame, USA, for methane emissions studies -HBP12 HB (SPAdes)... | ecosystem: Environmental > Aquatic >...
GAGGGCCAACTCCTATGATCAGGTATCCCTCGGGCACTTGCTTTAGTTTCCTGGCTGCGGTATTCTCCATTTGTGATGGCTCCTCCTACTTTAGATTTGGTGTTTGTAAGCTGTACTGTTCTATTGTAGCCGGAGCCATCTCTTTTGGTTATTCAATATACTAATTCGATGAATTGTGCCGAAGAGGTAACGAAACAAGCTTCTGTGACCTACGTTGCACAATCTGGACATTTCAACGCCAATCCGACAGAATCGCTCCACGACAGACCCGCGGATGTGTGGCAATCCTGCTTGAACAAGTGATTGAGCAACCTCTTTACTTCTCACAAAGGGGCTTAACCAATTCGTCTCTAATCTGATTCCATAGCTTCAGTTCGCCCTCACGCCACTTGCCTGTTAACCCAGCATCCCAGAGTCTTGCGATAAGCCATAAATGTACAGCGAACATAAGAGCCACGCCGATACCCATTTGCCAACTCCAGAATAATATAAGAAACAGCATGGTAGCCCCTACAAGTAAGGATGCATAGGCCAAGGCAAGTGGCTTCACATAACCCCAAAAGGCTGGCCTTTTATTCTTGTAAATTTCAAAGGCTGCCTGCTGCAGAAACATGGGCTGCGGAAAGAAGACAGCATTGAACGTCGATAGGCGGTGGAATTGCCTCGAAAGCGTGAGATTCATGACAATGCTGGGAAGCAATACTGCCGTGATACCTATCGGGCCTGCGAATACTGCGTCTTTCATATCTAAGCGGGGTACAAGACTCAATATGGCCGCGACGGCTGTCATCGTTAGGGCAAGAACAGTGTACCTAGCTACAGTAATAGATTGCATTTCATTTCGGATAGCTGTGTATTCAGCGATTCTCGACTCGTTAGGCCTCGGTCGGTCCTCCATCACAGTCTCCTTTCTTATGCATACGATCATGGTGTGCGGACCAAATTGCTGGCTAGCTCTCTACTCAAATACATTGGCTTGATGTCCTCGCCTTGGTACGACGCTATCCCGCTAAGTACGCCTGCCTCGCGTATATGAAGTGTCTGCACAAGAGCGCGTCGCAGTATATCGTCTTCAATGGGTAAGCTCGGTCTATCCATTTTCTCAGTTAGTAGCATGAATTGTGTTGCGTACCTTTGGGGCCACCGTAAAGTGCTCGACAAGAAATGGCTATTTGCTCGAATTTCAAGCCGCTGCGCCTCGAGGTCCATCTTCAAAAGCCCCCGCTCGCATGCAATTATGACCCACCTCTGATGCAGTCTAGGAGGCACATACTTCGCAGCAATCAGCTCAATCTGCGCACCGGTTCCACTCTGCAATTTAGCCCACGTCAAGGTCTCGGCAATATCTTCTACGTTTATGCCCTTTCTTACTAGCATACGTATGGTTTCGGTATGTCTAGCGAGTCGGACATCTTGAATCGAGATGGGACATTCGGAACCAAATATAACATCGACAAGGCACATAAGATGGTAGAACGTTTCGACAGTGTTCCCGCCATTGATGGGATCCAGCGTCCACGGACGTTGGTCCAAACATCCGGCTGGGCCTATCCCCTCTAGGATGACCCCATAGATTTTCAGAACTTCGCCCAAAGCATCGTGGGCTTCTTGCCAGTTTGGAAAGGAGCTCTCAAATGTCACAAGATTTGCTACGAACCGGTCGACATGGCCTCGTCGCGTCCAGACAACTAAGGGAAGACCTTTCTCCAGTAGATAATAGGCGAAAAGGAATATGCGTTCCGTCCCATGCTTCATCAAGAGCTTTTCAAATGTTCCGAGGTCGTCAAAAGAAGCGGCAATTGGTTTCTCAATCCCGATGAAGTGGCCTTCTTCGAGAATTACTACGGCATAAGGCACATGATACTGTGTAGGTGTTGCTATTAAGACTGGCAGGTTCCTGAGTTCCGGCTGGCTGATTAAGCCTCTCAGCGAACTCTCAAAGTCATGGGACAGTTGCCAGCTTCTGAATTCACCTCCCACCAGTTCAGGAGAAAGAATACTTCGCAGTTGGTTTTGAGGAGCGACGTCAACTACGTGAGCAAAGCGTACACGGCGATCCGCCGGTAGACAACTGTTGCCAACGACATAGCATCTTCGGAACACCTCACCAGCGCCGATGACTATGACTTCCCGGCTGGGTCTGACCATTGTCGTCTCTGCCATAGCAAGCTACCTCAATTGTTTCACTGTAACTGAAGCAAAACGCCAACCACCGCCTTAGGGACAGATTTGGGGCACAAACATCCACAGCTGTATGGGGACTCAAAACGGCGGGATATGGCCTCGTATTCAATAACTAACTTCCGTTTACCAAGGGGATCTGAACTCTCAATGTAACCAATACCAATATTATTGCACTGGCGCCTTTTCAGCGTCAACAACAAAATCGAGGAACTGCCAAGAACACAACACGCTAGATTGTTGTCCTGGCGCGTGCTCCAAAACGGGGACACGTTCCATCGTAACCATGGCGGTGGTAAAGTTGGCCGTGTTAAAAGGGCTTCTTTTTGACGCATCTCGTGGAGTGTGGGAGCAAGCCAGAAGTTGTCCAATAACCTTTGTCCCAGTCCCATTAATCCTGACAATCTACATCCTTGAACAACTTGACTTGTTGCCAAGGCTGCCAGGAATTATGTAGATTGTCACGTTTTGTCCATGGTCTGTAGCATTCAAAGAGGGAAGAGTTGCCTCAACTATGGGCCAATGAAATACGTCTTTAGCTCGTTGCAGATATCTTCTGGTTTATTAAATTGAATTGGCAGGTTGTGTAGGATCGTCGCGAAGTTAACATCGCCGGTACTCAAAGGAGCGGAAAGGAGCCTGGGCACTACTCTGGCATTGACCCAGAAGTTGTTATTAGATCCTTCTCCTGAGTATATAGCCATATTAAAACCATAGAGATTTAGGTCATTGATATAATTCAAGACATTCTTAAGTCCAATGGCAAAGTCCCGGAAATCCTCATTAGTCAACTCCAGAATAGACGCCCTCTCCTGGAATATGGCCATTGCCTCGAAAAAACCCCGGGAACAAAACTCATTATCCAGCAACAATCACCTGTAGTCCTAACATACCTTTGTCCTCGTCTTTTCTCTTCATCGATCAAGTCGGCCCAGAAATTGGAGCCTTAAACAGGGAAATGGGGTCGTAACCCTCGAAGCTAAAATGAAGGCTTTTCAAAACTAAACAGCCTCAAATAGATAAACGTCTTCTCTTTTTATACTTGGACGCTTGCTCATCAAGTAGGACTCCTAGTCCTCTGTCCCATGGTCTGTTTTCTCGCATTGTCACACGTTCTTGCATATCGTACACACCTTTCCTAATAGTGTCATGGTATTTCCTAAACTAATAGTGCCAGCTCTTCTCAAAAGCAGGAATACGGGTTCCCAGCACACCCTCAGCTACCGTCATAGAGGATCTGGCCGCCCTATCCACCCCGATTTGACGGCTCTTGTAAGTGTCCCCGGCTAACCACAAACCCTCAATATTGGGGGCTTTATTATCAGGGCGATGCGCTCCGACCAGCCCGGGTTTTTGAATAACGTTGTAATCCAGGACCAGATTTCGCTTCTTCCACATGAGGTGTTTCTTAAGCTGAGGGAACATTACATCCATTTCTTGATCGAATTCTTCGAACTTCTGCCTAAGCCATACTTTATTAGTGGCTAAAAGAGGGTCAGCAGTAGCTCCGCAGCAGAACAAGTGCTTTCCAGGCGGGGCCATTGCTGCATCCAGCGTAGAAGGCATGTACGCAAATCCAGCTAGGTGAGTAATGGGCCCGTCCAGCCATCCGGCCAACTCGTAGCGCGAGGCTATATAAATAGGATCATCGACCGCAGCATAGAAGCCAAACCAGCAGGTACGATTCTCAATCTTGCTCATATTCTTGATCTGGCCTACATACCAGATGGGTAGATGTTGCTCCGGGATGATATTAAGAATATTCCACACAGGCAGTGTGCAAATAACTGTAGGCGCTTTGATTACCTCAGTCTCTCCAAAGACATTAGGAATTCTCAGCTTATCCCGCTCGACCTCTACACCAACGACGTGTCCTTTATCAATAAGCACCTGAGATACCTTAACGCCTGTTTCAACCTTGCCGCCATTTCGGGTTATCATACCTGCCAGGGATCTCGAAAGTCCAGAAAAACCTCCCTTTGGGGACACTGAATAGCCGCCTTTATGAGTTTCTTCATAGTGCAGTTTGCGTGTATAGAGAAACTCGCTTGCGCTGCGGTCATACCACTGGTTGATTGTCAGGCACTCCAACATTGCCAAGATTTCATACAACAAGATAATGCTTGCCTTATCAGTGTGCATCCTGAGCCAAGTACGTACCGGTATATTGTCATACTGGTCAAAGTCTGAATACTTGCAGGACACTATATGCCTGATGATCTTCTTCAACTCATCTTTGTCATTCTTGTAAAGGTCACGGATCTCATGCCATCCGCCTTCGTACCAGACTGGCATGGCATCATTTACGACCCCGGTAGTTTCGAGAGGCTCACCTACAAACTTGAATACCGCCCCAATACCAGAGCCGGTGTCCTCCATCATATGCCCGCCTTCGGCTAAGGTGAACCCATCCACATCCTTTTCAAAGCAGCGCCCGCCGAGGAAGGACTCTTTCTCCAACACCAGCACCTTCTTCCCCATTTTTGTAAGTATGGCACCACAGCAGGTTCCTGCTACACCTCCACCTGCGATAATGACATCGTATTCAGCCATATCAACCTCCCAAAATTATTATTAACCGATATCAGGCAATATCCTCATGCACACCTAATACAAACGTCTAAACTCCTTATATATATCCGGTATTCACCTCGGAAGCACAGCCGGCACCCCGTTGAAATTAATCCGGCAGCTTGTTTCATAGTGACTAATTTTTCTTTCATTCCTGCGCCTCAAAAACTGCAATTGCCAATTTCAAGCATCAGTGCCTGCTGGATAGCCACCGTCAAACTTCCCACTCCGCCTCTTCTGGCAACAGTGAAACATGTTGCCTTTGGAACTACTAGCGCTCTAGACATTACTACTTCCAAGTACTGGGCAAAGTATCCCCTTCCTGTTAGGTTTCCTCTTGAGGGAGAAGAGTCGTCTTCCCAAATGGCACTGGCTGGGCATTTTTGACTATGACAATTGTCCAGGAACTTATTTTTTGTTGCCCATTATCTTCGAATGCGACCTTCTCCCCGAATTAAATCATCTAAAATGTAACCAAAGGGTTAGTGGTTAAATCATATAAAAAGTAACCATAAACGTCAACCACCACCTGACTAAATCAAATAAGATGAATCTTGGTTACTACTTAAGGCCGCTTAGAAATTTCGCTGCGTACCACCAATGTTACTGAGCGCTTGAACAAAGAGTTCAAACGGCGCACCAAACCGATGGAGATAGTGGCCGGAGAGAATGCCTGCTATACCCTGTTAGCCTTCGTCAGCATAAAGATGGAAATTCGTTGGAGGTCGAACCCTGTGCTGAAAGTGCGCTATAATCTGCCTTCATTACGTAGTTTAATCCAAGGAAATTTCACACAATTTCTTTGACAGCCCATCCAGATGCCATTATAATGTCAAGTAAGTAATTATGAATTGAGGTTTTTGATGCCGATCGAGTTCAAGAGTATAACCTGTGAATCAAGATTTTTAGATCCGAGGCAAAATTTTAAGGAATGCTCCTTATTCTTCGAGATAAGGCAGGAGCCCTTGACTGGGCTAGTTGGGTTCGTTGCCAAATATCGACGTCCTTTGTTTGAAAGAGCAGACCTATCAGAACTGATGCGCTGCTCTTTACAGAGGGAATGCCCCTTTTGCCCGCAGAATATCCAGACGATGACCCCGCAGTATCCCCATGAACTCATTAATGAGGGTAGACTTCATCTCGGCGAAGCATGGGTCATACCTAACTTGGCGCCTGTCGCTCAATATAATGCTCTGACAATAGTTTCCAACAACCATTTTGTTAACATAACAGATTTCAGTGAGGAGATGTTGACCAACGCGTTTGTGGTCTCTAGGGTCTATCTGGAGAATGTATTTGTACACGATTCTCAAGCGAAGTACTGCTCTATCAACTGGAATTACATGCCCTTGGCCGGTTCTGGTCAGTTACACCCGCATCTGCAAGTCATTGCCAATCGATTTCCCCATGCATATGAGAGGCAAATGCTAGAAGCCTCTTGGAAATACTACGAGACCAATGCCACCAATTTCTGGGCCGACTTGATCGATGAAGAGAGAAGACGAGGACAAAGGTATGTTACGGCTACAGGTGATTGTTGCTGGATAATGAGTTTTGTTCCCCGGGGGTTTTTCGAGGCAATGGCCATATTCCAGGAGAGGACGTCTATTCTGGAGTTGACTAACGAGGATTTCCGGGATTTTGCCATTGGACTTAAGAATGTCTTGAATTACATCAATGACCTAAATCTCTATGGTTTCAATATGGCTATATACTCAGGAGAAGGATCTAATAACAACTTCTGGGTCAATGCCAGAGTGGTGCCCAGGTTCCTTTCTGCTCCTTTGAGTACCAGCGATGTTAACTTCACAACGATCCTACACAACCTGCCGGTTACCTTTAATAAACCAGAAGATATCTGCAATGAGCTAAAGACGTATTTCATTGGCCCATAGTTGAGGCAACTCTTCCCTCTTTGAATGCTACAGACCATGGACAAAACGTGACAATCTACATAATTCCTGGCAGCCTTGGCAACAAGTCAAGTTGTTCAAGGATGTAGATTGTCAGGATTAATGGGACTGGGACAAAGGTTATTGGACAACTTCTGGCTTGCTCCCACACTCCACGAGATGCGTCAAAAAGAAGCCCTAACGGAGCACCTGCTCCAACCTCGATTGTAGGGGGCATCGGCTGAGGCGGGTCAGTTGGCGTCGGCACTGTTACTATAGCCAAGGCTTTCCCAATATCCGCGGAAATTTTCGTTGTCTGATACCTCAATGCGCGTGACCCACTTCGCCCACTTGTAGCCGTATTTTCCTTCAGCCACCACCTGGAAAGGAAACCCTCTGTCCGCGGGCAGAGTGATATCGTTTAGCTTCAACGCGATAATAACATTCTTCTGACGGATATAGCTTAGATCAAGCGAAGTATAGCCGGAGGGAGAATCGGCAGTGTAAAAAATCAGTATTTTAGCTTCCGGTTTGACTCCGGCGTCATGCAGAATCGAGGCTAATGCAGGCCCTGTCCATTTAGCGATGAAGCTCCACCCTTCCACACAAGGCAGCGTTGCCAGCTTCGATCGCTGTGGATACGCCTGTAAATCGCCGTAGGTCAAAGTGAGACTCTTGTTCACCAGACCATCAACGGTTAATGTATAGGTGTCTTTGTTTATCACCTGGGTTCCGGCCAGGGCATTGTTTCGTTGCGCATATTTATAGGGGAAAGCTTCACTCCCAAATACTCCGTAGCTTCGGTCTCTCCCGGCGGCGGTGTGAAAGGCTGGCGACAAGCGGCCAGCGTCAGAACAAGCATCGTAACAATAAGCATTCGTGATATCAGCCGCGGAACGTTCCTTCGATTCATTTTTGCCTCCCTACGCAAAATATTCCATGAGGACAACCCCGCCCACAACACAAACTCCGATAGCGACAAGCAGGCCGTTGAACAGCCAGGATTTTCGCACGCACCGAGACGGCAGATTTAATCTTACATTTAAAAGCACGTGCGTGGCAAAGAACACAACCGCAGGGACTTGAATCGCACGGTGAATGGAGTCTGCCTCACCGCGATCAATCAAGCCCAGCGAAGCCTTGTAGATTATTTCGGTGCGGGTAATGCCCCACCCGGAAATTAGCAAGATGATGATCGTAATCAGCAGGAGCCAAGCGCTTGTTCGAGCTATCCGCCTCAAATACAGGTCGGTCTTCCGCGCATCCGGAACAACGCTCCGCGTCTCCTGACTCATGTCTGTTACTACCGCCTTTGACCTACCCCCGGAAATGGTACCACTTACAGAGTTAGAGTTACGAGCATTTTAGCTTCAGGAGCAGGCTAAATCCCAAACTCTCTACGCTCAAATACTTAACTGCACCCCCCTAAAGCACTATAATTTAAAAGATTTGTATTTACAATACTTGTGTATGTTTAAGTATGGTTTGCGAAATTGATGGGCATTGCTTTGAATTTTAGAGCTTGGGAGCAGTGTTGGGCATGTTGTCAGTGTGGAGGCTGGGCCATATTACGTTAGCGTGATTGCACTTTCTGGCTTTTTGTTAAGTAAGTCGTCCACATTCAGTCCCAAAAGTTCCAAAAGTTGCCGTAGTAGCCACATGGGTAGAGGTTCATAATGCTATCAACGCCACCACACCACCGCCCTGTAGTGCTTCAGCCTGCCTTCAACTAGATATCTGTTAGCCTCGATGGGAGAAATTGTGGTATATTGTGAACATCGAAGAAATGAGGTTGATTCATTCGAGGCTTCTAAATGGGTCTTGCCAGACATGGTTCAGCAGGTGTCATTGCTTTGAACGACGATCAGGCTGAGTTATGGCTTCATCAAGACTCAAAATGAGAAATACCGGCTAGGCTCTTTCGGGAATTCTACAAGATGCTGCAGAATTCGTCCTCGCTTGAGCTACTCTGAACTAGTCTGAAAAACATGAAGAAGATACAATCAAAAGCAGCTGAAATAGCAAAAAGATATTTGAGCGGCAAACTGGTTGTAGTGCAATTCCTTGGTGGCTGCAGTGCTTTCGCTTTCAGGACTGCAGTAGCTTACTTTACCACCTACAAGTTCCATCTTCCCAACTGGGATATCGTGCTGTCTTATACACTGGCAAGCAACTTGAGCTACATAGCAACATGGTCTATCGGGTACATTGTAGCCTTCCGTAAAGACTACCACAGGGTGAAAAGACCAATGTGGCCTGACGTGGTACGTTTGCAGATAATTGAGCAGACACCCAATCTCGTTACCCTAGTCCCTTCCGCCTTATTCGGGTTGGCCTTGATTAACAACGCAGGCATATCACCAATGGTATCCACTAACCTCGCCTCGTGGTTTGGCCCCCAGAAGGTGCTCAATCTGTGTGCTGCCATCATCAGCAACGCCACTAAAAAAGCTTGGGTGGACAAGACATGGAGTCCTGCCGCAATTACTCGTAGAATATTACAGCGAGGGAAATCGTCACAACCAGTTCCCAGAAGTCAAACGTGCAATCAAAACAGGGCAAGCACTTTAGAGAGGAGTTCAGTTACAAAATCTGGCCGCCTTCTTCGAATCGGAATCACAATTATCATTATGATTGCGGCCACTGAGTTTGCCATAGGTATCTACCATCTAACCCATCAAGGCAGGGGTTCTGGCATAACTGAACCGATATCAGCTCTCCTGTTGGTTACGGGCATTTGCCTTGCCTCTAGAGCCATGAAGAATATAGACTCGCCAGGCAGGGTTACAAAACGTACATATCTCTTTCTGTCAGGGATAGCAATAATTGTCCTGCTTACCCTTCTCGCTTTCTATTTAGGCGTCTATCACCTAGCTCACCATGGCGTGCGTTCTGCCACCATCGAGCTGCTTTCAACTAGTCTATTGGCTACAGCAATATACTTAGTCCTACGTGCCTGGGATGACCTGAGAATAGCAGAGGTGCCACGGATGAGAGCGCACGCATGGGCAAGGATTCTATGCATAGCGTCTGTCGGTGCCTTGATTCTCGCTGGAATTGCCTACGCAGCCGTACATTCACCTGCATAGCTCGCTCTGGGGAGAGAAGAATGCTGCCAAGGGCCCTTCCCTTTCCTGTCGGCTTTTTCCAAACTCTAGAGCGAGCGGATTGTTTGAGAAGAAGGGATCTTAAGGATGGCCTTATCGTTTCTTATCTCAAAACATGAATGACTCAGCTATCTGATCTTCATATTTCACCTCCAAAATCAAAATCGGGTTTGCGAGTCTAATTCCCATGGGCAAAATGGATACTAAAATGGATACTGGCTAGCTTGACATTCTAGCAAATATGGAATAAACTGTCAAAGTAAGTTAAACAATGAATGTGACATAAATGACAGAGAAAGCAGAGCTGGTAAAGCAAATCATTGAGCTGCAGCGGCAGGTAAGGCGGGCCCTGAGGCAATATGTGCCCAATGCCTGGATGAATCTGAATCTCACTATTGCGCAGTTGAAGAGCCTGTTTCTGATTGCGCGTGAGGGGAGCACGAACACCAAGACACTGGCAGAAGAGCTAGGGGTTACTCCATCCAACGTGACCGGCATTGTAGACAGGCTGGTCAAGCAAGGATTGGTGAGCCGCCAAGAGAACCCCGAAGACCGCCGCATGCTCCAGATCCAGGTCACTGATCAAGGTGAAGCCATCTTGACCAGCCTCAGGGAGGAGACGGTAAGCTCCATGTCTGATGTTTTGGCTCGCATGAGCGTGGAAGAACTTTCCTCGCTAGCTCGGGGGCTCTCCTCACTGGTCAAGGCTGCCGAGGTCCACAAAGGGGAATCTTCGACATGAACATGATTGAGGTGCAGGGACTGACCAAACTTTTTGGTAAGTTCACTGCGGTGGATCATGTCTCATTTCAGGTAAAAAAAGGCGAGATATTTGGTTTCCTTGGGCCTAATGGTGCAGGTAAAACTACCGTTATGCGGATGCTTTGTACCCTGCTGCGGCCAACAAAGGGTAGTGCTACTGTTGCTGGCTTCGACATACTGAAGCAGCCAGGTAGGGTCAGGGAACACATAGGGCTGGTAGCAGAGAAGATTATACTCTATGACCAACTGACCGCTGCTGAGAACTTGACTCTGTTCGGCAGGCTGAATAACCTTGCTGAAAAAGAAATCAGGCAGGAGATAGATAAATGGCTCAGTCGTCTTCATATGGAGCGATGGCGAAACAACCAGGTCGGGACCTTCTCCACAGGCATGAAGCAGCGTATTAACATCGCCCGTGCTCTCCTCCATCACCCAGATATCCTTATCCTTGACGAGCCTACATTGGGGCTCGACCCCCAGACTACCAGGGCCATCCACGAATTCATATCCGAGTTGAGCCAGGAGGAAATAACCGTCTTACTGACCACGCATGATATGAACGAGGCAGACTCCTTGAGCCACGAGATAGCCATCATAGACCAAGCCAGGATCGTCGCCATCGATACACCAAGGAACCTGAAAAGGCTCGTCAGCGATGGAGACAATAGAGTGATGGACATCGAAATCGCTAACCTTAGCCAAGCGATGCTCTCTAGTTTGAAGAAGATGGATATTGTTGCCTCGGTAGTAGAAACGGAACCTTATAGACTTAGAATTCGCACTAAGGGTGACGCCGCCGCAGGCGCTATTGTAGGCGCTATCGCTTCTCAAGGGGGCCAGATTCGAGCCATAAATACCGTAGAGCCGAATCTAGAGGATGTATTTCTGCACTTCACCGGCCGCGAGATGCGGGATGTGTCCACAGGTAAAGTGGCTTCCACCCAGAGGCCTCCCTGGCGAAAAGGCGGCTCAAGAGTGAGGTGAAAAGCCCCACCACCGTAAGAATAAAGGTGCTAAAAATGTTTCGGAACTTTAAGAAAACAGTAGTGCACAGCTACCGCCTCGGAGTGAAGGACCTGTTGGTCTTTGCTCGTGACCGCTTGCGGCTGGTGACCTTTGTCATTATGCCCATCTTCATGATGGTGATGACAGGCTATGTATTCCCAACGGAAAACGCATTGAAGAACGCGCCTCTGGGCGTAGTCAATCTGGATCAGGGACCTCTGGGGGCACAGATAATATCAGCGCTCAACCAGCCAACTTCAGGTCAGGGTAAGAAGCTGCTTAAGTTAACCTATCTAGGGAGTGAAACCGCAGCAGACCAGCAAATAAGAGAGCAGGAGATCAACGGTGCCATAGTCATTCCCGCCGACTTCTCAAGCAAGATAGCGGCCGGTGAGCAGGCGACCATCGCCACCATAACAGATCAAGCTAATCCTCAGATATCAATGATGATGAGCGGCACCCTGGACATGCTGATGTCAGAGATATCTAACCAGATGGCAACCAAGAAGGTAGAAACTCTTATTCCTGGAGCGGCCAACCCCGAGGCTGTAGTCAATCCCTTTGTGGTAGAAACCAGAGGGATAGTGCCGGGCAATCCCAACTATTTCGAGTTCATGGCCCCTGGGCTTATGGCCATGGTGATAATGATGGCAGCTATGATAGGCCTTGCCGGCTCCGTGTCCAGGGAGCGAGAACTTGGCACCATGGACGGCATTCTGTCGGCTCCCATCAGCCGGCTGTCCGTCGTGGTCGGCAAGAGCTTTGCCCTGGGAGTGCGTGGGCTGCTTCAAGCGGCGCTGACGCTGATACTGGCGGTATTGCTCTTTGGTGTAGTAGTGCACGGCAACTTGGGGCTCGTGATCCTGCTACTGATCCTAACCGTTTTCTCCTTTATCGGCATTGGCATCATGATCTCTGCCATCGCCTCGGACCAGGAGACTGCCATGACTATCATGATGACACTAATGTTCCCCATGATGTTTCTCTCTGGGGCGTTTTTCCCCGTCCAGCAGATGCCAATGGTGCTGCAGTGGATCTCGAAGATTATACCTCTTACATATTCGGTGGAGGCGCTGCGCAAATGCATTGTCCTCGGGACAGGCCTCTCAGGGATGACGACAGAGATCTGGGTGATGCTAGCCTTTGGCGTGGTATTCCTGGCTATCGCAATACCTGTGTTCGGCAAGGTGACCACTAGATAGAGCATCTTACGGCTGCTTGGCCAGTTGGAACAAGCGGTGTCTTACTCACCAGAAATCAGGCCGAGGTAAATGTTAGGGTTTGATCGATTGGAAACGGGTTAAACTTTTTCGCTTCTAGTTACTCCAATATCAAGGCCTTTCGGGAGCAGGCATTACCAATAGGTACTAGTCAAGACTCTGCTGGATATCCCCTTTTTGGAGCGGCTTCGCCTATGGCGAGGTACAGTGAATGATGTGGTTATACAGTTACAGACTTTGTCTCTTGGTATCGTTGACGCCTCTGGCAGACAAGCGACATCATTGACTGAGGTTATTGAACAATACTGACGACAATACTGACGTTTGTTAAGCCCAGCACCTCTTAAGTCTCGTTGCTTCACTTGCTACGGAGGAGCCATCAGCATAAAATGAAGTCACCAAGAAATGTTCAGGGGAATGCGGTGGCTGGCATAATTCAAACTGTAAAACAATTCCGCTCAGAAGGAATCGAGGGCTACTTCGCTATTAAATATGCTGAGTTTGCTGGAGATACGCCTATTATCCAAGAGGCCTATGCTAACCTCGCTGGTCGGGTGACGGCTGTAATCAGCGAAGGAACCTTTCTTGAGGTGGGTCCAGGGCCAGCTTTTGTCTCGATTGAGATCGCTAGGCGCATTCCTCGGGCCCAGATTGTTGGCCTTGACATCTCAGAAACGATGATAGGGATTGGTAAGCGAAATGTTGCTGGGGCTGGCCTCTCGGAGCAAATTACATTTCGCCGTGGCAACGCTGTTGCTACGCCGTTTGCCGATGCCGAATTCGATTTCGTAGTCTCAAGTGGGTCACTACACCACTGGAGCAAGCCCATTGAGGTATTCGAAGAGATCTACCGTGTTCTAAAGCCTGGTCAGCCAGCCCTTGTCTACGACGTGCGTAAGGACGCGCCAAAGGAGAAGGTAGATGAATTCTCTCACCATATCAGGTCCTGGTTCATGCGCTGGGGTCTGAGGCATTCAGTGGGCGAGTCATATACACAGCAAGATATTGAAGAGCTTCTCAATCGGACCCGCTTTAAGGAACCAGAGCGGATTGAGCTGGATGATCTTGGCATGTTCATCTGGTTGCGTAGGCCTACTAGTCCACCGAGTTGATAACCTCCGCTCACTCCGGTGCATCACACAAGTAACAATTACTCAGAAAGTTCAATCATGCTAACGTAGTACAGCCCAGCCCCCACACCGTCCTCTTGCCCAACACTGCTCCCAGGCTCTAAAATTCAAAGCAAGGGGAATCGATTGATGTTCCCCTTATTGGACACTATGGTGGGCGATGGAGGTCTCGAACCTCCGACCTTCTGTGTGTAAAACAGACGCTCTAACCGCTGAGCTAATCGCCCAAAGCTGCATCCAAGCTGAAATCTCCGCCAACAATACATGCAAAAACATGTCGTAGAGCGTCTAATTCTCGAAAATTCGGTCTCTATCACAAACATCGAGCAGCTAGCCAAAGGGTACTTACTTAACTGCCGAGCTGAAGGAAAATCCCCGAAGACTCTGGCAATATATGAAATGGTGCTGAAGAACTTCCTCTGGTATTGGCACCAAAACGGTTTCCCTGTTCAGCCGCAGGAGATTAGCCCTATACAAGTTAGACAATTCCTCTGGTACTTGTCAAGTGAGACCAACAGATGGGGCACTGGCAATCCAAGAACGAAGAAAGTTGCTTCGCAAGCTACGGCATTGGGCTATTACAGGACACTGAAGACCTTCTTCGCTTGGCTTGAACTCGAACAACTGATTGAGAAAAATCCCTTGGTGAATCTGAAACCACCCAAGGCAGAGAAAAAAGTCATTCAAGCTCTTTCGCCAATCGAGGTTGAACGTATACTAGGCATATGTTCAGGAAAGACCAATCTCGATGTAAGAAATAAAGCCATCTTGTCCATTCTCCTTGACACAGGACTGCGAGTATCAGAGCTAGCAAGTCTCACGCTCAATGATGTCAACATGAACGATGGCTCGATAATAGTAAGGCATGGTAAAGGTAGCAAGCAAAGAGTAGTTCACATTGGCACAAAGGCACAGAAGGCACTCTGGAAGTATATGACCATTTATCGCAAATCAGAGAGCAATAGTCTGTTGGTCAACAGGGCTGGCGAGCCACTGGATGCAGTCGGAATCAAGATACTGGTCAGAAGGCTAGGTGAAAAAGCAAAAATCAGTGTGCACCCACACAAGCTGCGCCACACGTTCGCCATCAGCTTCCTACGCGCTGGTGGTGATGTGTTCAGCCTACAGTATCTGCTTGGGCACAGCACGTTGCAGATGACACAGCGATACTTACAGAGCCTAAATGCAGACGATGCTATCAACGCTCACAGAAAGTTCAGTCCGTTGGATAACTTGGGGATTAAGTAGGGCACACTGCTAGGAGCGATGTAGTTAAAATCCGAGTGCCTTTTCAGCTTAAGGTATGAAGAATATCAAGACCGCATGAACCACTACAGGGCGGTTGTATATGCTAACTAGACCAAGATTTGCAATTGTCACAAGTTCCCCTGAAATCAGGCTTGGCTGCTAGCTGTCTCAATTCATCGATATATTCCTTTGGTAGTTCGTCCAAGCTCGCTGTATCTTTGAGTCTGGGAAATTGCGCTTTAAGATGGTCAAGTAGCCAGCGCTGAAGCGTGCGGTCTTTGCCGCTGAACGCTATTTCAGCCTCAAACTCTGGAAGTTCACCAATCGTCTTAATATAAATCAAATCGCATTCGTGGCGCTCACAGAGTAAGGATATCCGTTGGCAGAGGCCAGCAAGGTCGTCCCAGTGTCCCTCAAGCTGAGCATTTCTCAAAGTGTCAGTGAATTGCTGGCCCAGCTTTGCGCTTTTCTTGATTTTGTATACTGTAGCCCTACTCACCCCTGCTTTGAGGCGCACTTCTTCGACCGTCATCCCTTCTGCTTCCAGTAGTCTCAATATTTCTTTCTTCTTAGAGTCTGAGACCTTTTTCCTTCTTAAACCGCCCATTTTTTGTTCCTCTTGACAATTTTCTGACGCCTCTCGAAGCTATTTGTAGAAATTCTACAAATCACGGGTTCCTTTGTGAAGACTCTACTAAAGCCCCACCTGAGTACAATTATAGCTAGAGCATACCAGCAAGAACGGCTGCGAGCAATAGCCTTCTTGGTGAGTAAAAAAAGGAGGAAACAATGAACGACCCACAGCATCAAAGAACCGCCACCACTGCTTTAATAGAGGTTGACACCTGGCAGACTCAAGCTTACAACCCCCTCACCGATGCCCTGGAGCTGGCTGAAGAGGCTCTGCGTTTGACCACAGGGCATAACGACTACCAGCGCCAGAAGATTGCCTACTGGATTGTGGCAACACACTTCTTGCCTGTGTTTGACCCATTCCTCCAACTGGTCGTGTACGGCCCCCCATCAACTGGCAAGTCTGCTACTATCGACGTTGTAGCCGAACTGGCACTCAAGGTTGTGCCAGTGTCCGGCTCAACCCTAACAAAGGCTGCGCTTAAAGCTGCCATGGCAGAGGCAGAACTAGGTACGCTGATAATCGAAGAAGCCGACGACCTTTCAACGCAAGAGCTTGAGAATATCCTTATAACGAGGTACTCACGCTCAACCGGCAGGAGCACGAAGATGGTATGCTTAGGTGACAGAGATTGGGTTCGAGAGGTCTTCAAGACTTTCGGTGCGACTGCGCTGCATCGCCGTAATTTGTTCCGTGAGCCCGCCCTGCTACGACGGGTCATGCCAGTCAGAACCATACGAACCATACGAACTACGGATGATGACTACATCTCTGTGAGTTCGTGCAGTCCGTTGTTTAAGCAGTTCAATGCGCTGGCTATCTTCGCAAGTAGCATTGATAGCAACCACTGTAGCACAGGAGACAAGTTGCCTAAGCTGCCTGAAGTGAAAAACGTCTGGGGCATAGAGCCAGGCATCTTCGACTGCTATAAGCCCCTCGTCGCTATAGCTACCCACCTTTGCGATAGCAGATTCCTATCACAATTGGTGGCAGAGATGGAAGAAGCATCTCAAAGACTGCGGAACGAAGAGACCTACCTTGAGGCCCCCATCTTACTGCATATCTTGGTCGGCTTAGCTGATGAAGAAATGCAGGGACGTTTCACTCTGAAGCGATTAGCCCTAGAGGCCAATAAGATTGTACCTGCTGTCCTCAAAGAGTTTGGTGCCTCCTGTCCCCTACTGAGCCTAGCAGCGAACCAGCGCAATAGGATACTGAGAGATGACTTAGGCTTCGAGGTCGTATCCGCAGGCGGCAAGATGCGTGTCAGGTTTACTATCGCACAGTTGCTGGCGAAGTGTAAGGAGTATAACGTCGAGGATGAGTTGCTGAGCGAGTGGGACAAAAAGCTGAAGGAGCTTGCGGGAGGCGAAACATCTTAGAGATGAGGGCAAAAAGTCAGAAAAGTTAATGAAGTGAGCCTTTTTATATATATGGGCTGCGACGCAAAATTGCAGCCCATATATACTATATATTTTTATATTAACCTTATGCACTTTATTAACGGATAGCTTAGAGCTTCTTTGATGAAGGGCTGCTGTGCTGGTTCACTTCTTTGAGCCGATGGCAGCACAGATGATTGTCCAAAAGGGCAAATCATCATCTATAATAAGCCAGGTGCCAATGATGGCATTTCATCCCAAATACGCCCTTCAAGTTTCCGTCCTGCTTTCTTCTTGCTAAAGCCACCCCACTGTTTGAAGAAGAATGCCACACCTTTCTGTTGACATTGGTTGCGGATATCAATAACCCAAGATTCTTTTGTGGGTCTCGCTTTGGGGCCAGACTCGCCGCCAACAATTACCCAATTGATAGTCTCCAAATCGAGGTTTGGGATATTTCCAAGAAGAGGTTCCAGGGAGAGAAACTTGACCCTTGCATCGGTTCTGCGCAGATGGTCGATTCTGAATGTATGGTCTTGGTCTTCTACACTGACCCCCATCCAAATGTTGGGCGTCCATGGTAGTCTAGCGCTAATTTGTATGAGTCTTTCTGACCTCTTGGTGAGGACTTGGAAGCAATGTTGGTCTGCACGTCGCATAACGTCAAATACACGGAAGATGAACTCCTCTGGAACATCTTCATGGAATAGGTCACTCATGGAATCAACAAATATTGTCTGTGGTCTTTTCCATTTCATCGGGAGTGTAAGCATATCTTCGTGAATAGTGACAGCAAAACCATTGGCATAATTCGGATTTCCCATCGCTTTTAACCGCATGGCCATTCGCTCCGCATAACAATGTGCGCACCCCAGGCTAATCTTAGTGCAACCCGTCACAGGATTCCATGTTGATTCTGTCCATTCTATGGATGAGGCTAAACCCACTATTCTATACCTCTATTAAGATACTTGTTGTATATATATGTGATTATGTTGTTCGCTACCTCCTTCTGTGAAGCAAACATTAAGTAGTATATGGTAGAGCCTTTCGTATTCCGCATAGGTAATGGTTGGGAAACATGTTTGAACCCGGCCACTTCCCGGAGACGCTTTCTGAAGGCTGAGACAATTGTCCTATTATCTTCTTTGATTGACACAACATCGCCAAAGAGATTAGGCACTTGACGGTAGGCAACGGTGCTCCATGAGTCATCTCCCCAGTATGCATTCATCCTCGCAACACGCGCATCATCCACGTCAATGGGTTTTGTCCAAAGCACATTGCGGTTCATGTCCATGATTGGGAAATTAAGGAACATGTCGATGCTCCCCATTTGCCCGGCCGTCTCAATTACTTCCCAATTCAAGTCCAGACCGTAGGGGTCAAGAAGACAAAGCCCCCTTCGGTAATCTTCGCGCTTCACTTTTGGAAACACCTCACTCATCAACTTTAAATTGCAGTCGCCTTGAAGGACATGTGCCTCTGGTCTTTGTGACGTAATTCGATTTAGTTCAGCCACCTTGTCACCATCTATATCAATGAAAAAATATTCTTTGAAGGGAGGCACTATATCCAAAGCGATTTGAGGACTTCCTCGGACGGAGCGTCCCGTGGTTCTCGAAACGTGCTGTCCTGGGCCAGCAAAGGCATCAATATAGACATGATGAAATTCCGGGTTCTTATGCGCGGACAGAATTATGGAATACTTCAACGCATATTTTTCTATAATCTCCAACTTTATCTCAGACCAGTAACCGATTTCATCAAACGGCAGTTTCATTTCGGTTTGCATTATAGGTCTGAAAGAGGAAGTTTACAAGTCACAGAGGACAACTTGGCGAAGCGTGGGTAACATTAACTTTATTAACTACCTTGACACGTGTCTTTCCTGTCGCTCTAGGATTGCGAACCGACTGCCCCGCCGCACCCGGGTGATATTTTCCTCAGGGCTGTGACGGTTAGAACCTGGCGTGACCTGGCTAGGAACCAACGGTCTTGAAGCTAGCACGGGGCATATGCGAGTCTATTTCAAATTGAGCATCGTGCGGACGTGCAATATGTAAATGGCCTATATGCGGGAGGAATGTGGTTAGTTTCGAGCTTTGTAAGAAGAAGACGAGGAACTAATGTTCAACGCTATTCGGGCGTTTCACCTTTCCACCGATACGCATGACGAAAGCCAAGAGATTCAGCTTCATAGACGGTATCGACATACTTTTCTAGCCTTTCCTCTTCTATCAATATTGTGTCGTACTGCTGGTCAAACGGCAGGTGGAATATTTTCTCTCCATCTTTGCGGGCCACATTGCATTTTACTGACGGGTAACGCTGAAAAGGGACATTCTCTATTATTATCCCGAGCACTTTCGCTACCTGAGTAGCCTTGGGAGACACTTCTGTTGTCACAACTAGTTTGGGTACTACGTTTCTCATTCGGACAAGGTCGGGGAATAAGGGCAATTGCTTCAAATTAGCTTCATCTCCAGAGGTTTCTAAGAAATACTCGACTGTAGTACCGTACAAATAATAAACATGTTTTTCGTGGATTGTCTTATCCTTCGACCAATATTTGCACTGGATTATTTCCACGCTCTTGCCCTTTTTACAGACTAGGTCTCGTCCCAGGTCTTCGTACCCCTTCTTACCGTGATAATAGACATTCCACCCATTTTGTTCATATAAGTATCCTATGTATCTCTCATAATCCCTGCCTATTTGCCAGTTGGTCTTTTGGGGTTTCCCCCAATACCAATCGAGTTTCCTTTGCAGTCTTTCAGTCGGTGTGAGTACTTCCCATTCCCTTGGCCCAGTCTGTCGCTTTACTTCTTCGTCAAATGCCTCTTCTTTTTTCTCCCATGATAAGTGTATATCGTTGATAGTCCTGTCTAATTCTTCAGCGTCCATTCCAATGTATTCGTCTAGCCAAGGAGCTAGGAATTTACAATAATCTATGAGGTATTTGGCAAGTCTCGCGGCCCTTTCAGATGCGCGCCGCTCCTTGGCTAATTGCCTAAGATGCTCAGCAGCCTTTTGGGCTGGATGAGACTTCTCTTCGAGTTGCTTAGCTCTCTTTTCATCTTGAAGCCGCCAATAGTCATTGTAGGCTGTGACAAGCCAGGTGAATCCTCTTGTTTTTTCTCGAACCAGGTTGTCTAAAGCTGCTTTCGCTTCTAGGCCGTAAGAGTCCATAGACTCTCTCATTTTGGTCAATTCTGTCATATTCTTGTTAATAGCTTCACTTTCAAGCTTAGCCATGCTTGCGATTGCCTTTTTTTCAAGACCCACGCTCTGCGCAAAATCTGCTTTCTCTTTTCTTATCAAAGACAATAGCTCCTTTAGTTCCTTTGCCTTCTGCTCGTAGTAACCCATCTATTCGCTGCTCCTCATATATTTACACGTCGGGTATTTGTTACACCCCATAAATTTTCCCTGTCTCCCCTCTCTTGGTACCAAAATTCCATCGCATTTAGGACATTTGTATTTGTCTAGCACATAGAGGCGCGCAATCGAGGCTACCTCTTTCTTACCTTCGTGTGCAATATAGCTTATCTCTTGCTGTTCTTTGGCGGCATCGAAGTCATCCACTATCTCATGTGCAATCTCGTCTAGCCTTTTCTGACGTCTCGCTGCAAGAATACTGCTTATTTTTCTAAAGACCAACACTGGGATAGCCCAGAACAGCACACAAACAAGCAGTACGTATAATACTATGGCAAAAGAACTCATTGTGCTCTCACAGCCTATGCCGATTAGGCGCGCGTGTAATCAAATTATAATGCGATTTTGTCAATCGCAGCCTTGTGCCATTATACATTTCGAGGTAGAATGTCGCAACGAGAAAGTTCTGACAAAAAATACACGCTTTTAGAAGAGGTATTTGATATGGCGAATAGATTCTTTGGAATCTCGAATCCCAGATATATGCTGGAGAAAGCGAAGCGAGAATTTGGCAACATGAAATCGCATATTTCTACAGATAGTATTTTCAACTTCTTCATTACCGCTTACCACGTAAAGGATTGGGTGAAGATTCAATATCCGACCTTAGAGCCTAAATGCAAGACATTTCTGGCAGACCCAGACCTACAAATGTGTGAGTACATATGCGTTAAGGGAAAACATCTCATAGCAACTTGGAAACCCTATCCATTTGACACCCAACATAGCAAAGGGGCTGTATTTGGGGAAGCGATGTTTGGTGAAGTTGCGTTCGGTGAGAGCGAGAGTTACAGCCTAATCGTTGATGGAAGGGAAATAGATATAATAGCTCTCGCCCAACGATTACTTGCCAAGTGGGAAGGCTTCTTCAAAGATAATGATATTTAGCAAATAATTTAGCCTCAAAGCTAGAACGCATTCAGATTCCAGAGCAACAGCCGCTGTGGCTCACACAGCCACAAGAAATCCCCCAATAAGCTCTAGGTTCGTCGCCAGCCTGCGGTATCACACCCGGGTGACATTTCCCTCATGCTCTTGACGGTCTGCGACCTGGCGTCACCTGGCTGCAAAACCAGTGTCTTGAAGCTGTCGCTCTTTACCCTGTGCACTGCAACTTCGTTCGGCCTCACAGGATGCTAGCTAATCCCTATCCGAGAACTCCTGCTATGGCTGCAGGAATAGCAAATCATGTTTGGACTATAGAGGAGATTGTAGAACTAGTAAAATAGAGCATAGCATCGTGCATAATGTCATGTTAAATGCAAGCCAAGCAGTATCCAGGCCATTCTTGTCTCCTAGCTAAAATTCACCTCGAAGTGGTGCACCCTTGTCGGCAGCCAATCCCGAAGATACTTCACCTTTTCCCGAGCTGACAAGTCCCATTGCGGATTTATCTCGATTTCAGCCATTATATGACCATCATCAGCCACGATATGGGTTATTGAGCCCCGGAATTCTAGGGCTTTAGTTAGCTGAACCTTTGCCCTATCGGTATTTGAATAGGTATCGCCATACAGGGGTTTTAGGTAGACTTTCATGCGCACTCCTTAGAGTCCCTTAATCTCTGTTCGTATCTCTCGATGAAATAAGCGAGACCATGCTGCAATTCCTCCATAGTCATAGGCCCCAAAGCTTCTTCTAATTCTTTCAAGTGCGCCAGCGCAAAGTGCCTCGCAGCCTGCCGGACTTCGGGGTCATCCACGCCGATATCATCTAAGGCCGGGGACACTAACGCCGGGATTGTCAGGGCTGTGTATTCCCAGCATAGTTCTGTTGCCATTGCTTTGCCTCTTGCCTTATCTATTCTGTTTCTGTTCACCTGTTACCTCAAATAACCTAACCCTTGACTAGGTAACCTTCTTCGTGTTGCCTCAAGCGGTAATGCTTAAGTCACTACCTTGCGCCTATTTCCGCTGCGCCAATTTCCACTCGAATCGTACTTCGCCTCAAACCAATACTTGTTAACCCATCGATGTTCCTCACAGGCGTTAAGCTTCGTCGGTTTGTTCAAATCATTTGTTGGATTGCAGAATGGACACATCTGATTAACGGTTATTCTAAGTTCGCCCTGATGCAATGATTCCTTTACCCAGCCCATAGTTGCAGCTCCTCAACAAATTTCGTTTACAGCCAATCAAATTATATCACATGACATTGGTTGATAATTTCAAATTGACACACTACCAGATTTCCGCAAGACTTGACTTTCTTGTTTAAGAGGCGAAGAACCGAACCGATTAGAGCTCAAAGCAGACTGTGAGCTGCAAGTTAAACAAGTGAATGAAGTTAACAAAAAATATATGCGTATAGTGCTGCTTGACTACCTACTGCATTCTGTTACGACCCCTATATATAAAAACACTAACTTTATTAACTTCTCTAACGCCGCGCTGTACCCCAGACTCTATGCTCTTTAACCGACTGCTTCATCTATGCCAACGTAGTGTCCCTAAAGGTAACAGCTGCCGAATTACAGTTATTATCATGCTGAGAATCGCGTTCGATTTTTGCTAAATTTACTAAAAACTGTATCATACCTTTGCGTTCACAGTGGTATCATACCTTTTCGTTCACGTGGTATCAATCGTCACGTTCGCCGTGGTATTAATCATCGCGTTCACGTGGTATCAATCGTCACGTTCAAAGTGGCACTGTTGACCCTGGCAGACATTTATCTCAAGCGTAGTAGCGCGCACCTATGACTTATTTATCTCAATATCGTTCGATATTTTGTTTATTTCTCATCACTGAGCTAACAACCTGTCATACTCCTATATACTCGCTATGAGAACATATACCCCCTGTAAGCTCATACTCCCTCCCTATAAACTCGCTGCAAGCTTGCTGTAAGCTCGTGCAAACTCATAATCCTAGGTCACAGTGTACAGGGGATAGTAAAGCAGTAAAGCATGGAGGTATGAGAGCGATATGATAGCGTGGTAGTACGCACCTATGACCTGTCTCTCTCAATCTGTCTCGATATCATACTCCTGTCTGTCTCACATTACTGAGCCGCCAACATTTTTGTGCTTCCTGTGTGCTCGCTATGAGAGCATAGGCCGGATATTGAGTGTATGAGAGATAAAGGATAGAGGTATGAGAGCGATAGGATGGCGAGGTAAGGATGACATCAACAAAATGGCTGATTGTTCATTCAAACCATCAAGATTCATCAGAAAAGTATCTTCATCCATAATGTAGAAACAAAGGTAAACTTCTGGTTTGTATTCATAGACCATATGCGTTAAGATTAAGCAGTATCAATGAAGATAGATTAAATCAAGAGGGTTATAATGGGAGCCAGAGAAAATTACAGTGAGTTCTGGAACAAGTTATTAAAGGAGTGGAATAGAAGAGAAACAGGGTATTTTGCGAGGTCTAACCAATGTCACTCTGAATGGCTCTCGGCCACAGCCTTCAAATCTCAGCAACTCGGGCAAACTGGGTTGAAGTATGGCTTTATTATCCGCAAACATTGCGCAAAAGTGCAGTTCTATATTTGCGACGGGAAAGATTTCAAAGACCGTAATCAGAGGCGGTACAGGTACCTCCGAAGTAACCGTGGCAAAATAGAACAACAATTTCTAGAAAAGCTGCAATGGCCCACTAAAGTTGATAAGACGGCGAGTATTACAGCCCAAGTCAGTCAATATGGATTAGATGATTCTCAAAACTGGAATAAGATTCGAGACGATATGATTAAGGGCATGAACAAATTAATTCGAACTCTGGAGCCATATGTTGAAGTAATGTCTTTATTGAACGAATGAACTGCGTGAACTCTGGATTGTCTGCGTTCCGTACTCGATTTGTTGATTTCGCTCTTCAGTGTAGTATAGGAAGTTGAAACGAATCATCTTCAGCTAAACTGAATTGTTATTTCCTTTTAAGCCATACATTCTAACGAATTGTTCATAGGCTGGGTATATAACTGCCCGTCCTGCAATTTATTGTCGCCAGCGTACTCTCACAGCGTAGCTAAAAATGTCCCCGTAGTCACATATGCACTGTTTAGCTATAAGTGACTAAGAAGACATTTTTAATCGTGCTTACGATTGCAGAAATGTGCATTACTACAAACCTAAAAAGCTATTCCAAAAGGCTCGTTTTCAGATTAGACAGACAGTGCGAGGGCGGCGTCCGCAAAATAGTCCCCTGGCTTACACAATCTGGCCAAATGTTACATAGAAGCAGAGGTGTCAATCATGAGTGGCAAGCCAGGACAAGGTAATTTTATTGTTATTAGCCATCTTGCTATAATGGGAATCAAGAGAATTTCATCATGGATAAGGAAGAAGAGCTAGCCTGCGCTCAGTGTTTCCTGCAATGGTACAGCCAAAAGCATGGGACAACATACAACAAACCGTTGAGACCAGACGAACTAATTCCTGAACTTAAGAACAGAGGGAATTGGGATTTTATTGCCACTCCGAAAAATGGTGATGACGAGCAAAGTCTAGCGCTGGAAGTAAAAGGAGTAATCCGGCCCAACATGCGAATACAAGTTTCGCAGTGGCGAACAGTGTTTAGGCAAGTGTCTCAGAACCTCCAGAATACTCTCAATGGAACTTTTGATGTCTCTACATGTGTCAATCTAAATCCGCCAAAAAGTACGAAGTTTAGGGTTCTGAACATCAACCACGCTAAGCGGCCTCAGTTTGTGAATGTACTCACGAACATCATAGGGAAGGCTGTTGTGGACATGAACCGGTCTGACCAAATAGATTTAGGTCCCAAAATACGGGCTGCATTCCCTTCGTGGCCAGTTCAATATAGAGAAAACAGTCCAACTGGTTGTCTGTTTTACCTTATGAAGTCAGGCAACCAAGGAAATTCTGTCCGACTAGCCCCGAGCGATGCCTTCTGGGAAGAAGCAGCTATAAGCGAAGCTCTTCAAAGCTTGGATATGGCTACACAACTGGGATTGGCTCAGAGTAAAGGTTTCCAGCAGACAGTCCTTTTATTGGATTTACATTCTTTATTCTCTTGGGACCCAAAAACAGTAAGGCAGTGGCTCATTGACACTAACTTCAGTGCAGCCGATGTAAGCAGTATATATCTAATTCAGGTATCTGGCTCGAAGGTGGCCGAGGTTTGGTCTGCGGGTCAGTCCTCCAGCAAAGCAAGGGACACGTTGAGTGACGTCAAGGCAGAAACCTAACATGGCTACTTTTAGCAATCTCTTGCACCAACCTGATAACAAATGCCCATATTGCGGCTTTGTCTTTGACCCCATTCCGCAACGCAAGAAGAAATGTCCTTCTTGCGGTCAGTTTGTTTATGTTAAGAGACGCCCTAATTTGAATAAAAAGGAACTGGTAACAGCAGAAGTTGCTAAGCTTATCGACAAGGAATGGGAAGAAATTAACTCAGAGCGAGCTTTTCGTTCGCTGCTACAGAGATTCAACGCGAGTGAGCTAGAATATAAGACAATAGAACGTGAATTAACAAAAAAATTCAGTTCGATTCCAAAGCAAGGAGATGTAGTTTGGACACTGCTTAACAACCGGCTAATTGACGCCATGAAAAGGAAGGACTGGAGCCAGATGGCAGTTCTATATTTTGAACAGGCTCTGTTTCTCAATGACGAAGGCAAAGATTGCTTCGCATCCTTGCAGGAATCAAAGCGGTGCAGTCTGAGGAGTCTTCAATCTCAAGGCGTCGTTCATAGAGTCCAAATTTTGGCAGCTGGCGATTCTTCGTGTGATAAATGTAAAGTACTAAACGGCAAAGTGCTGACTATCGAACAAGCATTGGAGAGTATGCCCATCCCTGTGCGAGACTGTGATAATGCCTACAAATATTGCCGATGCCTCTATTTGCCAGTCATTGAATGATAGCTCACTACTAATTGGATTTTACCTTCAGCCTCCATCAACATAACGTCCAAGCTGCTTCGGAAGACGCCAGGACTGGAATCCTGACGTCTTCCCTGTCCCGGCATACCTTCTCTACCCCTATATTCTGTCCAGCACAGCCTCGCAGCGCCTAGCGATTCTCTGTGCTGTCCCGACATGCTGCCCCGGTGTCAAGTATGCTGCTCTACGCTGTTGCCCTAAAACCCGATTCAGAATATCCGTTGAATTTATTTTTCAAATTTCCAATCCAAGTTTGGATTATTTCCAATTTACGTTCAGGATATCAATCATAGAATGAAGCTATAAATACTAAAACTAATTAGTTCTACTTATTTGTCAATTAGTATTGACAATGAAAATAGCTTCGAGTAATGTGTGCGTACGACCGCATACTTGGAAGTCAAATCGTAGAGCGTCTAATTATATGAAAATGAGAGGGGGAATGGCGTTGATTTCGACATGGTGGGCGATGCAGGTCTCGAACCTGCGACCTTCTGTGTGTAAAACAGACGCTCTAACCGCTGAGCTAATCGCCCACTGGCGCGCTTGGCGGGACTCGAACCCGCGACCTTAGCCTCCGCAGGGCTACGCTCTATCCAATTGAGCTACAAGCG
>Ga0209777_10002092_pt1 | contig 27033 bp, 19 predicted proteins | sample FrelakmetHBP12HB_FD_187147 | JGI IMG/M metagenome (GOLD analysis project Ga0209777, IMG submission 187147) | Freshwater lake sediment microbial communities from the University of Notre Dame, USA, for methane emissions studies -HBP12 HB (SPAdes)... | ecosystem: Environmental > Aquatic >...
GATCTGGCACCGATGAGCGACTCCCCCCACCTCTTCCTCGTGGACGGCTACGCCCTCATCTATCGCGCCTTCTTCGCGATGTTGAGTCGGCCGCTCACGACCAGCCGCGGCGAGAACACCTCCGCCGCGTGGGGCGTCGTCAACTTCCTCTTGCGTCTCCTCGAGCGACACCGCCCCACGTACGTCGCCTGGGTGCACGATGCGGGCACCAGCTTCCGCCACGAAACCTACCCCGAGTACAAGGCCACGCGCGAGAAGCTGGACGCGCAGCTCCAACAGGACTTCGACCGCTCGGTCGAGCGCATCGAAGCCCTCCTCTCCGCTTTTCGCGTGCCACTTGTCGAGGTGGACGGGTACGAGGCCGACGACGTCATCGGCACGCTCGCGACCCAGGCGTCGGCGCGCGGACTGGACACGGTGATCGTCTCCGGCGACAAGGACTTCTATCAACTCCTCGGCGAGCGGGTCTCCCTCCTGAACCCAGGGCGGGGCGGTCCGGCGGCCGTGGAGGAGCAGCACGTCACGCTGGCCAATGGCGCCGAGCGGCTCGGCGTGCCGCCGGCGCAGACCGTGGACTATCTAGCCCTCGTGGGCGACAGTGCCGACAACGTGCCCGGCGTCCGGGGCGTGGGAGAGAAGACCGCGCAGAAGCTCCTCACCGAGTTCGGATCACTCGACGCCGTCCTCGCGCACGCGGCCGAGGTCCCGGCGAAGCGGGTGCGGGAGGCGCTCTTCGCCGAGGCCGACCGCGCGCGTCTCTCGCGGAACCTCGTCACCATCCGCCGCGATGTCCCCGTGCAACTGGACCTCGAGGCCTTTGCGGTCCGCGAGCCCGATTGGCCACGGCTCCTCGACATCCTGGCGGAGCTGGAGTTCCACAGCTTGGTGCGCCAGCTTGCCGCGCGCCGCGAGGAAGGCGCGCCGAGCGCGGGCGCCTATGCGATCGCGGACACGGTCGAGGCCGCCCTCGACGCGGTCAATCGCGCCCGCGCAGCCGGCGTCTTCGCGCTCGACACCGAGACCACCGCCCTTGAGCCGATGCGGGCGGACCTGGTGGGACTCTCGCTCGCGGTGGCGCCGGGCACCGCGTGGTACTTCCCCTTCGGCCACCGGCCCGGCGGCGACATGCTGGAGACGGCGGCCGTCCGGAACCTGCCCCCGATCGGCGATCCCGCCCTCGCACCGCTCCGGGATCTCCTCGCCGATCCGGCGGTCGCCAAGACGGGCCACAACATCAAGTACGACTGGCTGGTGCTCCGCCGCGCCGGCGTGGAGCTGCGCGGCGTCGCCTTCGACTCGATGATCGCCAGCTTCATGGTGGATCCAGGCAAGCGCTCCCACGCCCTCGACACCCTGGTCCAGGAGCAGTTCGGCGCGACGATGCGGACCTTTCAGGACCTCGTCGGCCGAGGCCGGACCGAGAGGCCGTTCGCCGAGGTCCCCGTCCGGGAGGCCGCCGACTACTGCTGCGCTGACAGCGACTATGCCCTCCGGCTGCGCGATGCGCTCCTCCCCGCGCTCCGCGACCACGGCCTCGAGCCGCTCTTCCGCGACGTCGAGATACCGCTGGTCGGGGTCCTCGTCGCGATGGAGTGGGAAGGAATCGCTATCGACCGCGACCTCTTCGCGCGGCTGACCAGGGAGTTCCGCGCGGATCTCGCCGGGATCGAGAAGGCCGTCTACGCCGCCGCGGGCACCGACTTCAACCTCAATTCGAATCCGCAGCTGCGGCAGGTGCTCTACGAGAAGCTCCAGCTCCCCGTCCTCAAGAAGGGCAAGACCGGCCCCTCGACCGACGCCGACGTCCTCGAGGAGTTGGCGGCGATGGGCCACGAGGTGCCCAAGCTCCTGATCGAGTACCGCGAGGTCGCCAAACTCCTCTCGACGTATCTCGAGACCCTCCCCGCCGAGGTCCACCCCGTTACCGGCCGGATCCACACATCGTTCAACCAGATCGGGGCCGCCACGGGCCGGCTCAGCTCCACCCACCCGAACCTGCAGAACATCCCGGTGCGCTCGGCTCGCGGCGAGGCGATCCGCCGCGGCTTCGTGCCGCGTCCCGGATGGCGCTTCGTGGTGGCCGACTACTCGCAGATTGAGCTGCGGCTCCTCGCCCACCTCTCCGGCGACACCGCCTTTGTCGCTGCCTTCCGCGCCGGCGGCGACATCCACCGGCAGACCGCCGCCGTCATCTTCGGCGTGGCGCCTGAAGCGGTCACGAACGAGATGCGCTCCCGCGCCAAGACCACCAACTTCGCGACGATCTACGGGCAGGGAGCGCGGAGCCTCTCGCGCAGCATCGGCGTCCCGTTCGCCGAGGCCCAGCGGTTCATTGACGAATATTTCACTCGGTTTTCCGGCGTGCGGGCGTTCCTCGATCGCACGGTGGCGGAAGCGCGCGAGCGGGGCTACGTGGAGACGATCTTCGGGCGGCGGCGCTACGTGCCGGAGCTGCGGGACCCGAACTTCAACGTGCGGGCGTTCGGCGAGCGGATGGCCGCGAACTCCCCGATCCAGGGGAGCGCGGCGGACCTGATCAAGGTGGCGATGGTCCGGCTGGCTGCGGTTCTGGGTACGGAGCGGCGCGCAAGAGTCCTGCTGCAGGTGCATGACGAGTTGGTGGTGGAGGCGCCGGCGGCAGAGGCGGAGGAGACGGCGGCGCTGGTGCGGCGGGAGATGGAAGGAGCCGCGGCGCTTGCCGTCCCGCTGGTCGTGGACGCCGGGATCGGCGACAACTGGCTGGACGCCAAGGCTGGGGGGTGACCTTGCTGCCCCCGCACGCGGGTCATAGGTTCACTCGGGGGCCTCTCCGGGCCCCGTTCTCTTGACCGGAGCGGGCGTGCGGCGCGACCGCGGGTTCACGCTGCTTGAACTGCTGCTCGTGATCGTCATCTTGGGGATCTTGGTGGCGGTGCTGATCCCGCGATGGTCGAGTTCACGGGAGCGGGCGTTCATGGCGGCCCTGAAGTCCGACCTACGGAACCTGGCCACGGCGGAAGAGGCGTACTTCTTCGACAACGCGATGTACACCTCGAGCCTGGCGTCCTTGCCCGCCTACAGCACGTCCCCGGGGAACAGCGTGACCATCAACCAGGCCACAGTGGGGGGGTGGTCGGCGACCGCGTCACATTCGGGCCTCACGAAGCAGTGCTTCCTCTTCATGGGGAGTGTCACGCCGGTGGGGGTGGCGACCGTCGAAGGCCAGGTCTCCTGCCAGTAGTGCCGGTGTGACCTGGCGCGAGTTCGCGCGCCGCCGGGACGGGTTCTCCCACGCGTTGGACGGCGGGCTGTGGCTGCACCGCTTCACCCTCGACCATACTCCGATGGCGCACCTGGTGAGCGGCGACCGAGAGGCGCTGCTCGCGTGGGGCCGTGCGGCGGGCCTCGATCCGCGCTGGCTCCAGTGCAAGCCGCTGCGTGATCCCCGGACCGGAGAGCGGGTGCTGGCGTGGCACTGGGACCTGTGGGGGGAGCGGCTCCCGCCGCCCAGGCCGCGCGAGCAGCCGGTGGAGGAGCGTTAGCGCTGGCGGCCGGTCGGGCTGGAGGCGGGGTTGGGAGCGCCGCCGCTGGCGCGGCGGTAGTGCCCCGGAGCGCCGCGACGGCGGTAGCCGGGCCACCAGTTGAAACGTCCCGCGAGGTGCATCACCGCAGGCACCATGACCATCCGAATCACGGTCGCGTCGAGCAGCACCGCCACCGCGAGGCCGAAGCCGATCATCTGGACCGCCATCACCCGCGCGAACGCGAAGGCGCCGAAGACCAGGATCATGATGCCGGCGGCGCTGGTGATCGTCCGTCCGGTGGCGGAGAGTCCGGCGATGGTGGCGGCGTCGTTGTCGTGCGAGATGTCGAACTCTTCCTTGATCCGCGAGAGCAGGAACACCTCGTAGTCCATCGACAGCCCGAAGACGATCGCGAAGACGAGCACCGGCCCCATCACGAAGATTGCCTTGGTGGGCCCCTCCAGGCCGATCAGCGAGCCGCCCACCCCCCACTGGAACACGACCACCGTCAAGCCGAACGCCGCTCCCACGGACAGGGTGTTCATCACCACGGCCTTGGCGGGCACCAGCACCGACTTGAAGACCCACGCCAGCATCACCGCGGTGACCCCCAGCACCAGCAGGACGATGATGTGGAACTCGTGCACGAGCCGGTCCCGGAAGTCGAGCGCCGAGGAGAAGAAGCCGCCCACGAAGATGGTGGCGAACTCCAGGGTCGGGATGGGATACATGCGGATCCGGCGCACCTCGCGCACCGCCTGCAGCGCCCCGTCGAGGGTGACGGTGTCGCGCAGGAAGACGTTCATCACGGTGGCGGAGCCGTCGCGGCTCAGATAGGTGTCGAAGATCTCCGGCATCCGGGCGCGGGCCTTCGCGGTGTCTCCGTATAGCTGTACGTACTGCCAGAGGGGGATGCCAGGCCGCAGGTCCACCAGGCCGCGCACCTGTTGCACTCGCGGGTTGGCGCGCAGCGAGTCCCCGAGGATTCGGAGGCCGCGGAGGCGGTCGAGATCGAGGGCCGGCGTGCCGGCCGGCATCTGGATGACGACCCGGATCGGCTGCAGCGCCCCCCCCTGTCCCATGTCCTGCAGCACGGTGAGCCCGCGGGCCGAGTCGGTGTCCTTCGGGAACCAGTTCGCCACTGGCAGGCCGATCCGCAGCCACAGCGACGGGGCGGCGAGGGTGAGGATGATGACGCCGGAGATGACCAGGGCGCGGATCGGGTTGCGCGCGATGCTCTTCGCGTAGCGCGTCCACCCGGTGTCCTTCCGGAACCGGGCCAGCCGGGCCGCGAGGAACTTGGGGCGGTCGACGTTGTGGCCGAGGATGGCGAGGATGGCCGGTAGGAACGTGACCGACAGTGCGACAGACGTGAACACGACGATGAGGCCGCCGAGCCCGACCGATCGCGTCTCGACGATCGGGACGATCATCAGCGCCGCGACCCCGACCATCACGGTCCCGCCGGAGGTGAGCACCGCCCGCCCCGCCGTCCCGATCGTGCGCTCGGCCGCCAGAAGGCGGTCGGCTCCAGCGGCCAGTTCCTCGCGGAAGCGCGTGACCACCAGCAGGGAGTAGTCGATGCCGACGCCCAGCCCGACCATCGTCGTGATGTTGAGCACGAAGATGGACATCGGCATCAGGCCGGCCAACATCGACTCGACCCCCATCGCGACGAAGATGGCGATGAACCCCACGGCGACCGGCACGAAGGCGGCGATCAGCGCGCCGAACACGAAGATGAGGAGCAGCCAGGTCAACGGCAGGAGGCGCTGCTCGAGCCGGTCGGAATCCTGTGCCGCCACCGTGCGCGTGTCGTAGTCGAAGGCGGGGCTGCCGGTGACGTAGGTGGTGAAGCCGATGCCGGAGGCGGTCTGGACCTCCTGCACCGCGTCGCGCAGGATGGGGATTTCGGAGGTGGCGCCGTCCGATTGCTCGCGCATCCCGACGACCACGAAGGTGACCCGGCCGTCGGGGCTCACGAAGGACGGGTCGCCGGCGGTGCGCCAGGTGACCGTCTTCAGCACGAACGGCAGGCGCTCCATGGCGCTCACGAGCGCGTCCACGTACGCGCCGTACCGCGCGCTGTCCACGGTGAGCGACGGGTGCCGAACGGCCACGACACCGAAGGACGAGAACGAGGAGGCGAATCGCTGGCGGATGATCGCCGAGGCCTTCGTGGACTCGGAGCCGGGCAGGTCCCGGCCACCCACCTGCAGGCGGTCGTGGATCTCGCGCGCGACCGGCCACATCGCGGCGGCCACGAGCACCCAGGCGATCACGATGGGCCAGCGCCAGCGGACGATGGTACGGGCGGGAAGCCTGATCAGCACGTGGATATCAGCTCGGCGCCTTGCGCACGGGACGCGTCGGACACGGTCGGCGAACGGGCGCAACTTCGCCGTTCACGGGGCGTTTCGCAATCACACGGCGATTGTCCGGCCGCGTCCGGGGCCGCGGGCACCCCTCAGCGCGGCGTCGTCATGGTCGGGCGAGGCCCCGAGGCGACGGCGTATCCCAATCGGAGCGCGTAGTCGGCGTACCGCACCAAGCCGGCGAAAGGGAAGTCGGCGTACCAGTTGTCGCCGGCCTGGTGGTAGTGTTCCCAGCGCTGGCGCAACGCGTTCGACGCCTCGAGCGTCATCCCCTCATAGGCTTCGGGGCCCGGCACGACGAAGATCGCGGGAATGCCGATGCGCAGCAGGGGGAAGTAGTCGGTGTTGGGGCTCGCCGCGGCGGACTGCGCCTGCCACCCGGCGCGATGCGCGACCTCGATGGCCACGGCGCCGAACGTGGAGGAGTCCGCGCCGGCGAGGCGCCAGTTGACGCACAGCGCCGGCGGGGCGCCGGCGTCGAGGTTGATGTCGGCCACGGTCCGCGCCGCCGGGATGAGCGGATGCGCCGCATAGTAGTCGGACCCGAGCAGGCCGCGCTCCTCGCCGATCAGGAAGAGGAACAGCACCGAGCGGGCGGGCCGCGCGCCCGTCTCCTGCATCGTCTTCGCGATCGCCAGGAGCATCGCGTCGCCCGCGGCGTCGTCGGAGAAGCCGTTGTAGATCGAGTCGCCGTGCTCGTCGGGCGTGGAGATACCGAGGTGGTCGTAGTGCGCGGTGAATGCGACCACCTCGTCGGCGAGGGCGGGGTCCGCGCCCGGCAGCAGGGCGGCGACGTTACGGGCCGGCACCGGCCGCGCGACGACGCCGATGCTCGCCTCGACGCGCAGCCCCGCCATGACGACGGGTCCCGCCGGCCGCTCGGCGCCGCCCCCCGGGAGCGCACCGATGATGGCGCGCTGCAGGGCCGGGCTCGCGATCACCGCCGGGATGTCGGGGATGGTTGAGGAGACGACCCCCGCCGCCGGATCGAGGAACAGTCGGGATGCCCCGCGGTCGCGCCTGAAGAACTGATAGGCCTCATCGTCGCCCACGAGGTGGATCACCCCCGCCGCGCCACGTGCGCGCAAGGTGTCTGCCGCCCGGATGTCCGCGCCGAAGGTCCCGAGCACCACCGCGACCCGCCCGGCAAGGGGCGGCAGGGCGGCGAGCCCCTTCAGGAGGTCTTGCGGCGTCCCCAGGAACACCAGTTCCCCCCCGAAGGGCACGAGGGTGCGGGTCGTGCCGCGGTTGGGGATGAAGCCCGGGCCGTAGGCGAACTCCTCCCGCGAGCCCTCCCGCACCAGCGCGAGCCGAGTGCGGGCCGAGTCGATCGTCGCTTCGACGACCGGCACGCTCTGGTAGTAGCTGCCGCCAGGCCCTGCGCCCCGCAAGCCGAGGCGCTCCGCCTCTGTGGCGAGGTACAGCGCGGCGAGGTCCGCGCCGCGGCGCCCCGTGCCCCGGCCCTCGAGGAGGTCGTGGGCCAATAGGTAGGTGTTGGCGCGGATCGCCATCGAGTCGATGGCCGGGAGGGCACGGGGCCGCGGCGCCTGGGCCGCGGCGGGGAGGGCCAGCGCGGCCAACGTCGCCACGAGCCCGACGGGGAGGACTCGGCGTCTGTTCACCCCGCCATCCTAAGGGGCAAGCTGGCGCCCCGGCAAGCGCTCAACGACCTTTCGCTCATATGGCAGGTGGAAACGGTCGGAAGATCACGGCTCTGGTGGCCGGCGCCGGCTCCTCGGGGGGCACCCTGCAGGACGCGCTCGACGCGCTCAGCGTCCCGGGCAGTCTGTGGCATCCCGACGGAGGCCCCGGAGACGTACGCTGTGTCGCCTGCGCACACCGCTGCCTCATCCGCGAGGGGCGCCGCGGCATCTGCCGCGTGCGGTTCAATGAGGGGGGTGTGCTGAAGGTCCCGCACGGCTATGTCGTGGCCCTCCAGTGCGACCCCATCGAGAAGAAGCCCTTCTTCCACGTGCTGCCGGGGTCGGACGCGCTCACCTTCGGGATGCTCGGCTGCGACTTCCACTGCGGCTACTGTCAGAACTGGCTCACCTCGCAGGCCCTGCGCGACGCCTCCGCCGGCGCGGCGCCGGCGCCGATGAGTGCCGAGGCCATCGTCGCTGAGGCGCGCCGGCGCGGCGCGGCGAGCCTCGTCTCCTCCTACAACGAGCCGCTCATCACCGCCGAGTGGGGGGTGGAGATCTTCCGCCTCGGCCGGCCGCTGGGCCTGCGGACCGGGTGCGTCTCGAACGGCAATGCGACCCCGGAAGTGCTCGACTACATCCGTCCGTGGACCGACGCGTTCAAGATCGACCTCAAGGCGATCGACGAACGCCCCTACCGGACGCTGGGCGGGACGCTCCGGCACGTCCTGGACTCCATCCGGATGGCGCACGAGCGGGGGTTCTGGGTCGAGGTCGTCACCCTACTGGTGCCCGGCTTCAACGACCAGGGGGACGCGGTGCGCCGGATGGCGGAGGCGATCGCGGGCGTCTCACCGGATATCCCTTGGCACCTGACGGCATTCCACCAGGACTATCAGATGACCGATCCGCGCAACACCACGGCCGAGGATCTCGTCCGCGCGTGCGAGACGGGCCGGGAGGCCGGGCTGCGGTTCGTGTACGCCGGCAACCTCCCTGGGCGGGTCGGGCGATGGGAGCACACCTGGTGCCCCGGCTGCGGCGGGATGCTCGTGGAACGCGACGGCTACACGATCGCACAGCAACGGGTCACCCGCGCCGGAGCGTGCCCGGATTGCGGGTCGCACATCCCCGGCATCTGGGGGTAGGACCGGCGGACCGGGGTCCGTCACACCCGGCCGGCCGCGCGGGCGCCCGCGCGCGGGAGCGTTCCGCCGGCGAGTCGCCACGACGGAAGGAGGGACCGGGACGATGGTGACCGAGGAGGCAGTCCGGACGGCGCTGCGGAAGGTGAAGGATCCGGAGCTAAACCTGAGCATCATCGATCTCGGCCTGGTCTACGAGATCGCGGTCGACGGCGGCGATGTTCACGTCCAGATGACGCTGACGTCGCCCGGTTGCCCGTCGGGCGCGGAGATCATCTCCGACACACAGAAGGCACTCGAAGGGTTGGATGGGGTGACGGCGGCGGATGTGGAGTTGGTGTGGTCGCCCTACTGGACGCCGGAGCGGATCGACCCCAAGGTCCGGGCCTACCTGGGTCTTTCCTAGCCGGCCATCGCCTTCAGGAAGTCCCCGCCGAGCAATTCGACCTGCCACTTCCGCATCTCGGGGAGTTCGCCGAGGCCGGCTGCTGACGTCGGGTGCGCCCGGGCCACTGCCTCGAGCGTCCCCTTCGGGCAGAGCACGCCGGGGTCAAGGCCAAGGCTCGCCGCCGCAGCATTCCGCGTCGTCTTGAGACGCTCGACACGCCCGTCGAAGGCGGGGTCGTTGGCCCGCCGCTCGCCGCGCGGGAACCGCGGGAGGTCCCGGTCAGGCACGGCGAGGCCGCGCTCGATAGCCGCGAGGATCGCGTCCCCCCGGGTCTCGAGCAGCCGCTCCGAGACGCCGCGAATTGCCTGGAGCGCCTCCGCGCTCCGCGGCGCCGTGTCGGCCGCCGCGAGCAGCGCCTCGTTCGACAGCACCCGGAAGCTCGCGCGGTCCAGTTCCGCCGCCACCGATTCGCGCCAGTGCCACAGCTGCTGGAGCACCGCCAAGCCGCGGCGCGAGAGCGCTCGCGCCCCCTTCAGGCGCAGCGCGGCGTCGCCGTTCGTCGCCGTGGGCGTCCAGCGCACGCCTTCCATCCGCTCGAACTCCTCCGTCGCCCACGCCATCCGCCCTTTGGCCTCCAGTTCGGCACGCAGCCGGTCGCGCAGCGGGAGGAGGTGCTGGGTGTCGAGCGCCGCGTATTCCAGCATCTCGCGCGGCAGCGGCCGCCGCGACCAGTCGGCCCGCTGGTACTTCTTGTCGAGCCGCACCCCCAGGTACTTCTCGAGGAGCGCGGCGAGCCCGACCGCCGGCTCGCCCAGCAACTGCGCTGCCACCCGGGTGTCGAAGAGCTTGCGCGCCCGCATCCGGTAGTCGCGATCAAGGATCCGCAGGTCGTAGTCGGCGTCGTGGAAGACCACCTCGATCGCCGGGTCGGAGAGGAGCGTCCCCAGCGCCGCCACATCGCCCACGGTCAGGGGGTCGATGATGGCGTTCTCGTGGTGCGTGGAGAGCTGAATGAGGTAGATGCGGTCGATGAACCGGTGGAAGCTCGCAGCCTCCGTGTCCACGGCCAGCTCCGTCTCGCGCCCCAGCCGCTTCAACAGGGTGGCAAGCTCAGCGGGGGTCCTCACATAGCTGTGCGCGACGCGGCGCTGGAGCACGTTGACCATTGGCGGCTAGAAGGTTGCCCCGACGGACCGGCTCACGCAACTGCGCCGACATCGCACTTGTCCACCTATCCACCTAGGTCGCGCTTCCATTTGTCGATAATGTGATGTCTCTGGCGTGTTAGTGTAAAGACAACGACGCAAAATGTCGAGACAGTAATACGACACTCACATTACATCGGTACGTCGTCGTGTCACCGATTACCACTTGGCGCCCGGGAGGCGCGAAGGCGCCGAGTCTCCCACGGACCCGGGAGCGGTGTTCTCCGAGGACCGGTGCGGAGCGACACTGGCAAACGCGGGGGCCTGCCCGCTTCGTGGGGTACGCCGATGCCCGGCAGGTTCGGGTGGAATCCGCGCCGTGACGATGCGCACGTGCGCGGCCGGAGGCCGGCACGTAAGTTAGGGCTTCCGGCGGCGCGACCGCCCCTCGTTCTCCTTACCAGGCCCAGCGAGCCCGTGAGCCGACTGCCCCCCGTCGAGATCACCGTCTATCCGTACGAGTGCGACGCGTATGGCCACTTGAATGAGGCCGCGTACCTCACGGTCTTCGAGCGCGCCCGATGGGAGGCGCTCGCCCGCGGCCCCGGCTCCGACCTCTTCCGTCGGCACGGCGTGTGGCCGGCGGTGCGTCGGGCGAGCATCGAGTTCCACAAGCCGGGGTTCCCCGGCGACGTCCTCACGGTGGATGTGCGTCTCGAGAAGCTCGGTCGCACGTCGGTCACGATGTCGCAGCGTGCGGTGCGCCGTGGCGACGGGGCGCGGCTCGCGGAGGCGCAACTGACCTTCGTGATGGTCGATGCCGCCGGCCGCCCGGTGCCGGTGCCGGTCGATGTGGCGGCGGCGTTCGGGGCCCGCGTCTCGACGAGGCCGGGGGAGATGGTGCTCTACGATGTCGGCGACGTCAGCCTGGCGGCGGACCTCCGCGGCGATGGTCCGGCGCTCCTGCTGGTGCACGGCTTCCCGCTCGATCGGACGCTCTGGGCGCACCAGGTGGCGACGCTCTCCGGCTGGCGGCGCATCGCGCCCGACCTGCGGGGGATGGGGGCCTCCGACGCGCCGGCCAATGGCTACACGATGGCGACGTACGCCGACGACCTCGTGCGGCTGCTCGACCAGTTGGAGATCGCGCGGGCGGTCGTTGCGGGTCTCTCGATGGGTGGCTACGTGGTCTTCGAGATGCTGCGGCGGCACCGGGACCGGGTCGCGGGGGTGATCCTGATGGACACGCGAGCCGACGCCGACAGCGCCGAGGGCCGCGCCGGGCGCGACGCGATGATCCAGGTCGCGCAGGCGGAGGGCGCGCGCGCCGTCGCGGAGCGGATGCTCCCGCGCATTCTCGGCCGGTCCACGCAGCAGACCCAGCCGATCCTTGTGGAGCAGGTGCGGGAGATGATGGCGCGCACCCCCGTCGCGGGGATCGTCGGCGCGCTGCGCGCCATGAAGGACCGCGCCGACGCGACGCCCCTCCTCCCATCCATCGATGTGCCGGCGCTGGTGGTGGTCGGGCAGGAGGACGAGCTGACCCGGCCGTCGGCGGCGAAGGCACTCACCCGCGCGATCCCGTCCGCCGCGATGACGGTGATCTCGGGCGCGGGGCACCTCGCCCCGCTCGAGGCGCCGACCGCGGTGAGCCGAGTGATGGCCGAGTTCCTCGAGCACGTGCGCGACCGCGTCCGGTGAGCCGCAACACGCCTGACGGCCTGCGCCGCTCGGGAGCGACGGGCCAGCCCCCGGAGGGTGGGCCTGAGGTGCCGGGAGACTTCGACCGCCAGGGGTTCATCGGCTACTTCAACGCCGAGGGGTTCCAGTGGCGGGTGATGATCCGCCTGCGCCTCGACGACGAGACGTGGTGGCGGGGCCGGCTCTGGTTCTCCGAGCGTGGCGGCACCGAGGTGTGGGACAAGGAGGAAATCGTCAGTTCCTCCGCCGAGGACGTGCTCAGCCGGGCACGCGCCCTCCCGCACGAGGAGATCCTCCGGCGGCTCAAGCTGTCGTTTGACGAGCGGCGCCGCTACTTCGCCCTGCGCGCCCTGCTCGACGACCTCCTCGAGAAGGGGCGGCAGCTCAACCGGATCGCTGTCCGCGTCGCCTCCGGCGAGATGGGCGGCGCGCGGGCCGCCCACGAACTGGATCGCATCCAGCAGGACATGCGCACGGTGGTGGAAGGACTGCGGGACGTGGCGGGGAAGGAAGGGCGCGGCCGCGGGGGGTGAGCAGGGCGTCCCTGCCGGCGGGAGACGACGAAGCCCCGGGGGCGGCGTGTCCCCGGGGCTTCGGTGCGTCAGGGCCGCGGGCCGCGCGGCGCCTAGTGTTCCTTCTTGGTCGGCTTGCCGGGCGGGTTCGGGCCCTGGAAGATGTCCTTGTTCAGCGCGATGTACTCCTTCCACTGCGGCGGCACATCCTCCTCCGGGAAGATCGCGCTCACCGGGCACTCGGGCTCACAGGCCCCGCAGTCGATGCACTCGTCGGGGTGGATGTAGAGCATCTTCTCGTCTTCGTAGAAGCAATCGACGGGGCAGACCTCGACGCAGGCCTTGTCCTTCACGTTGACGCACGGCTCGCAGACTATGTAAGACATCGGCGGCTCCTCTAGGTACGGCGGGCTCGGCACTGCTCGGGTCCGCGAACATTGGCTCTCGGCCTTCCGCACTGTCAAGTACGTCCGCGGGGGACACCCGCAAAGAGCGCGCCGCCGCGGCCGGAGGCGGGGACGGCCCTCCCCGAGGCTTCGGGAAGGGCCGTCCGGCGCTTCGCTCGCGCGGCCGTGCGGCGCGACCGCGGGACCAAGCTAGGCGGGGCGTGTCACCAGTTCGTCAACGTCGCGCCGGCGATCAATCGGTGGCCGTGGCGGCGCGCTGCAGATCGCGGGTCAGGTGCATCGAGCAGAACTTCGGGCCGCACATCGAGCAGAACTCGGCCGACTTGAAGTACTCGGACGGGAGCGTCGCGTCGTGGTACTCGCGGGCGCGCTCGGGGTCGAGGGACAGGGCGAACTGCGTCTCCCAGTCGAACGCGAACCGGGCTCGGCTCAGCGCGTCGTCGCGATCCCGCGCGCCCGGGCGGCCGCGCGCAATGTCGGCCGCGTGCGCCGCGATCTTGTAGGCGATCACCCCTTGGCGCACGTCCTCGGCGTCCGGCAGCCCGAGGTGCTCCTTGGGCGTCACATAGCAGAGCATCGAAGCCCCGAACCAGCCGATCATCGCCGCGCCGATGGCGCTGGTGATGTGGTCGTATGCGGGCGCGACATCGGTGACGAGCGGCCCGAGCGTGTAGAAGGGCGCCTCGTGGCAGATCTCCTGCTCCATCCGCACGTTCATCTCGATCTGGTGCATCGGGATGTGGCCGGGCCCCTCGACCATTACCTGCACGTCGCGGCGCCAGGCGCGCTCGACGAGCTCGCCCAGGGTCCGCAGCTCCGCGAACTGCGCCTCGTCGGAGGCGTCGGCCAGCGAGCCGGGGCGCAGTCCGTCGCCGAGGGAGAGGGTGACGTCGTACGCCGCGGCGATCTCGAGGAGTTCGTCGAAGTGGGTGTAGAGCGGGTTCTCCTCCCCGCGCGCCGTCATCCAGCACGCCATCAGGGCGCCGCCCCGACTCACGATGCCCGTCACGCGCCCCATCGCCAGCGGCACGTGGGCGCGCAGGACGCCGCAGTGGACGGTGACGTAGTCCACGCCCTGCCGCGCCTGGTGCTCGATGTTGTCGAGGAGCATCTGCGGCGTCAGCGCCGCGATCTCGTCCACGGCGAGGATCGTCTGGTAGATCGGCACCGTCCCGATCGGCACGGTGCTCGCCGCGAGGATGGCCTCGCGGATCTCGTCGATCCCGCCGCCGGTCGAGAGGTCCATCACCGTGTCGGCCCCGTAGCGCACCGCCAGCGCGAGCTTCTCCAGTTCCCCCGCGACGTCGGACGTCACCGTCGAGTTGCCGATGTTGGCGTTGATCTTCACGCTCGCCACGGTGCCGATCCCCATCGGCACGAGGCTCCCCGCGAGGTGCCGGACGTTCGCCGGGATGACGAGGCGGCCGCGAGCGACCTCGGCGCGGACCACCTCCGGGGCGACGCCCTCCCGCTCGGCGACGGCGCACATGACGTCGGTGGTCTCGCCGTGCCGGGCGGCGTGCATCTGGGTGACGGTGGCGCGCATGGCGGGGCGGCTCCATGGCAAGGCAAACGCCCACGTCGCGGCAGGGGTCCGCGACGAAGGCGTCCTTGACCTGAGAGTGACTCCCTACGCCGGTACGAACCGGGTCAGGTTCGAAGGGTGTGATCTCAGCCTGCCGGAGCAGGCACCCCTGTCATCCGCATAATTTAGGCGGCGCGCGCCGACAGGCAAGCCGCCGTGCCTCGCCTCAGTGCACCGGCGTCGTCGCGGTCCGTGCCAGTGAGTCCCGGTCCACGATGCCGACGGCGATGGGGATCTGCCGGGGCACGGCCTGGCCGTGGAGCCGTGCCACGATCGCTTCGACGGTCCTCCGGCCGATCTCCTGCGGGTACTGGATCGCGTCGGCGAGGAGGGGCGAGCCCTCGCGGATCGCCGCCTGCGCCTCCGGGGTCGCGTCGAACCCGACGATCACGATCCCGCTCCTTCCCGTCGCGCGGATCGAGGCGAGGGCGCCCAGCGCGCAGTCGTCGTTGCTCCCGAAGATGGCGGTGAGGTCGGGGTGCGACTGCAGGAGGTTGTCGGTCTTCTGTTTGGCGACCTCGCGCAATCCACGCTCCACGGCGGGCGCGGCCACAATGGCGATGCCGGGGTAGCGGGCCAGCGCCTCGCGGAACCCGCGGACCCGGTCCACGACCGACATCACCGTCGGCTGGTCGAGGATCGCCACCTTCCCCCGTCCGCCCAGGCGGTGCGCGAGGAACTCTCCCACCAGCCGCCCGCCCTGCGCGTTGTCGGAGGCGATGTGCGCGGTGACGTCGCCGCCCGCGGCCGCGATGTCGGCGGTGAAGACGGGGATCTTGGCCCGGTTCGCCTCCTCGACGGCGCTCACGATGCCGCGTGAATCCACCGGCGCGATGACGATCGCGTCCATCCCCTGTGTGATGAAGTTCTCGACCTGCGACGTCTGGCGGGCGAGGTCCCACTCCCCCGCGACGAAGTGCAGGTCGACGCCGAGACTGTCGGCGGCGTGCTGCATCCCATGCTTCAGGTCCTGGTAGAAGACGTGCGCCTCGGTGAGCAGGGTGACGCCCACTTGGGGGCGTGTGGTCGCGGCCTTCCGGGCGCAGCCGCCGAGGGCAACCCCGGCGAGGAGGACGGTGGCCGCGATTCGGGCGGCGCGGGCTGCGGGGCGCTTGCGCTTCGGCACGAAGGGGCTCCTGTCAGCGGACCGGCTGGACGAGCACGGTCGCGATCTCGTAAGGCCGGAGGGCGAGGCGGAAGGTCCGCCCCGTGGCGGGGATGGCCTCCCCGGGGTCCTCCAGTAGGTTGGCGCGGCGCGCGGAGCGGATTGGCTCACGCAGCGTCACGGTGGCGGTCTCGGCCCGTCCCTCCCACTCGACCAGGCGCAGCACCAGCGCGTCCGAGTCCTCGGCACGCTTCACCCAGGACAGCTCCACCCCGGGCACGTCCACGGACGCGAAGCTGGTGGCGCGGCCCAGCGCGCCGGGGTGCGGCGCCTCGGTGCCGGCCACGAGCGGCGTCGTGATCTCCGCCGCCCGGCGCACCGTCCCCGCCGCGCGCCAGTCACCGGCGTGCGGGTAGACGAGGAAGCGGAAGCTGTGGTGGCCACGGTCGGCGATGGAGTCGGGCCACACCGGCGAGCGCAGCAGCGAGAGCCGCAGCACGTTGCCGTGGTAGTCCCACCCGTACTTGCTGTCGGTGACGATGCTGACGCCGAAGGCCGAGTCGGAAACGTCGGCCCATCGCTGCCCCGGCACCTCGTACTTCGCGCGCTCCGCCTGCGTTCGCGGCGTCCCCGACCGCCCGATGGTGCCGTAGGGGATCGCGTAGGTGGCGGAGTCGGCGCGCACGCCCAGCGTGAAGCCGACCTTGAGGAGCTTGTGCGTCTCGTGCCAGTCGGCCTCGTTCCGCACCTCGAGGAACGGGCTCTCGCGGCCCAGCACGAGCGTCTGCGCGAAGGTGGAGGCGCCCCACCGGCGCGTGAAGCCGAGGCGGGCCTCGGCGGGCTCGGCGCTCCGGGTGACGTCCGCCGTCTCGGTCACCTCCCACTGCTCCCCGGTGTAGCCGATGTTCCACGCGTCGTACTCCCGGGGCCGGTCGCCGAAGACCTGGAGGACGTTGCCGCGCGCGCCGGGGGCGAGCACCTCGCGCCGCGCGCGCCTGTCGTAGAGACGCGTGATGGCTCCGGTCGCCGTGTCCACCTCGACCCGCAGGTAGGCGTTCTCGATCCAGTTCGGCCCCGCCGTCGGCGCCGGGAGCGCACTCCCGAGCGCGGGCGCGCCGGCGCGCGGCACCAGGAACACCTTCGCGCCGAGCGCCGGGACGTCGCGCGCGGCAAGCAGCACGGTGTCCCCTGCGGCCCGTGCGACTCGCACGTATGCGGTGCGCGGCCACGTCAACGGGTTGAACACCACCACGGACACGCTCCCGCGACCACCCCCCCGCGTGTCCATGCGCTGGCGCAGGTCCGCGAAACCCCGCCGCGCCAGCGTGTCAAGCACGGCCCAGGCGGTGTCGTACTGCGCGTTGGCGTCGAGGTAGATCCGGTGGATCCCCGAGCCGGGAAGGACGTCGTGGAATTGGTTGAAGAGCACCCGCCGCCATGTCGCCTCGAGGGGCCGGCGCGGGTAGGCGGCGGTGTCCACGGCGGCGAGCGCCTCGGTGGCGCGGAGCAGCGCCTCGCTCCGCGCCAGCGACCACTTCTGGCGCGCCTGGGTGGTGTAGGTGCCGCGGTGGTACTCGAGGTAGAGCTCGTCGTGCCACGTCGCGAACGCGCTGTCGCCGAGCGCGCGGCGCACCGTGGCGAGCGCGCTGTCGGGGAAGGCGTAGCGCATCGCCGGGAAGGTCGGCACCCGCCGCAGGTCTTCGGCTCGCTGCAGCATCTCGATGGTCGGGCCGCCGCCGTGGTCGCCGACGCCATAGAGCACCACCTGGTGGTGGCCGCCGGTGCGCTGCCGGTCCTCTAGCCGCTGGCGCACCAGGTCGCCGGGGTCGAGGTCGTGGGTGTAGCCGTACGGGTTGTAGCTGAAGATCCGCGTGCCGTCGCGGCCCTCCCAGAAGAAGGCGTTGTAACGCAGCACCGTGGAATCGTTCCAGCGGATCTTCTGGGTGACGAAGGCGTCGAACCCGAGCTGCCGGAAGATCTGCGGCAGCGTCCACGGGAACCCGAACGAGTCGGGGATCCACGAGACCGTCGAGCGCGCGCCGAAGTGCTGCTGGAAGTACCGCTGGCCGTAGAGTCCCTGCCGCACCAGCGACTCGCCGGACGGCGAATTGAGGTCGGGCTCGATCCACATCCCGCCCACCGTGGCCCACTGCCCCGACTGCGCGGTGCGCCGGATCGAGTCGGCGAGGGTCGGCACCTCGCGGTCGAGGTAGTCGTAGAACGCCGCCGAACTGCCGGTGAAGATGTACCCGGGGAACATCGCTGCGAGCTTGACGGAGGTCCGCCACGTGTTGCGGATGACCTCCTCCGTCTCGCTCCACGGCCAGAGCCACGCGGCGTCGATGTGCGAGTTACCGACGAGGTGGAGCGTGTCCTGCCGGATCGTCGCGCCGAGCGGGGCGTACGCGTCGCGGTAGCGGGACTGGAGCGCGGCGTACGCGCCGCCGTCCCCGCCGCCGAGCGCCGTGAGCCACGCGCGCGCATCGGGAGGGGGGATGTCCGGCGTGCGGCCCGCGAGCGCGCGGGCATAGCCGTAGCCCACTGCGTACTCCGTGTAGCCGGCGTCCCTCGCGCGCGCCGTCGGCAGCGTCCACCAGGCGCGGCCGGGCTCGAGCGTGATGGCCACGCGGATGGTGTCACCGCCGCGGCACAGCGCGCACAATTCGACGGCGCCCATGTGCCACGCGCGCGGCGCGCCGTCCACGAGGTAAGAGGCCTGCGCCCCGAACTCCGGCGCCAGCAGGTCCACCCGCTGGTCGGCGAGCGCGGTGGGAACCACGAGCCGGACCTGGAAGTGCCGCTGGCCTCCGCTCGAGTCCGCGATCCACGACCCGAGGGCGAGGCGGGAGCCGGCGAGCTGAAGGAGCCGGCCGGGGTCCACGCTCACCACGGACTCGATGCCGGGAGGCGCCGCCTCGGCGGCCGGTCGGCCGGAGGCGGGGCGCGCCGGCACCGGCGGCGCAGGGGTGCTCGCGCCGGCCCAGGTGATGGCGGCGCGGAGCGGGCTCGTGCCGAGGGCCGCGGCACGCAGTTCCTCCAAGGTGGCTCGCAGGCGCACCGGCGTCGGCACCCCGGGCGGGAGGACGGCGACCGAGTCGCCCGTCCAGCTGGCGCCGCCTTGCACGAACCGCACGCTTACGGCGCGCAGTGTGTCGCGGCCCCAGACTGTCACGTCGGCGCTGGCGCCGAGGTCGAGCTGGTCGCCAGTCCAGGTGAGCGGGCCCTCGAGGCGAAGGGGCGACACGGTGACGGTGGCCGACGGGTAGTTGTGGGTGCCTGCTCGCACCTCGGCGGGCCGGCGCGCCTGCGTCCGCACCCCGTCCAGGGAGCCGACGCCGGGGATGGCCGCGAGACGGCCCAGCACGTCGAAGCCCCCGGTGCGGTTGGCGGGCTTGAGGAGCACGCTGTTCCAGCCGGCGGCGAAGCGTACCGTCACGGTGTCGCGGCCCGTGCCCACCCCGCGTGCCACGTAGTCCACCCAGACGCGCTGGCCGTTCACGTACGCCACGATGTCGTCGTCGCTGTCCATCACCAGCAGCAGGGTGCGCTCGGTCGGCGACCAGACATAGGCGTGGGCGTAGGCGAGCGCGTGGTCGGTCCCCGTTCGCAGGAGTGCCACCAGGTTGATGCGCCCCAGGGAATCGGCGGACGCTGGCAGGAAGGCGCCGCCAGCGGCGACGTCGCCCGAGTCCGGCAGGAGGCGGTCCTCCCCCCCGGCGTAGTCGCGCAGCAGGCCGGCCAGCCCCGGCTCGGCCGGGATCGGGCCGCGCACCAGCCAGGAGCGGATGGCGAGGTCCTGGGCGCGAAGCGCGCCGGCTGCCAGGAGGCCGAGACCGGCTAGGACGAGGACGCGACGGATACTCATAGGGGCCTGCCTCTCTGCTACGTCTTCGTGGCCGCTGCCGCGCTCGTGCGAGTGACCCAGACGTCGAACAGCACGGCGAGAAGGATGATGCCCCCCTTGGCGATCTCCTGCCAGAACGCCTGAACGCCAAGGAGGTCGAGGGCGTTGTTGAGCACGCCGAGCAGCAGTGCGCCGATCAGTGTCCCCCACGCGCTGCCGGTGCCCCCCAAGAGCGACGTCCCGCCGATCACCGCCGCGGCGATGGCGTTCAGCTCGTAGAAGGTGCCGGCGTCGGGGCCACCCGAGCGCAACTGCCCGACGAGGAGGACGGCGGCGAGCCCGGAGCACGCGCCGGCGATCGCATACACCGCGAGCTTCACGAACGGCACCGGCACCCCGGAGAGGCGCGACGCTTCCTCGTTGCCGCCCACCGCGTACACGTAGCGGCCGAACCGCGTGCGGGTGAGGACGAAGCCGCCCACCGCGATCACGAGCAGCATCACCAGCGCCGGGACGGGAAACCCCCCGGGGAGCCCGGGCACCGGGAGGCGCCCGCCGCCGAGGCCGTGGAGCACGTCGAGCGCCGCGACCTTCGCGGCGTACCCGGCGTCGCCCGGGTCCGGGTAGCCGACGGGCACGCCGCCGGTCACGAGCCGCGCCGTGCCGCGGGCGATCGTCATCGTCGCCAGTGTGACGATGAACGGCGCGACGCGCAGGTACGCCACCGCGCCGCCGTTCAGGAGCCCGATCGTCGCGCCCACGCCGAGCCCCACGGCGATGGCGAGGAGCGCCGCCCCCACGGGGCCGACGGCGCCCAGGAGAGCGGTGCTGGTGAGCGTCTTGGCCGCGAGCACCCCGCCCAGCGCGACGATCGAGCCGACGGAGAGGTCGATCCCGGCGGTCACGATCACGAACGTCATCCCGAGGGCGATGATCGCGTTGATGGACGCGTGGAGGAGGATGGTCGTGAGGTTGGCGGCGCTGGAGAATCCGGGAATCAGCACGGAACCGCAGGCCAGCATAGCCGCGAGCGCGAGGGGGACGCCGAATCGCGCGATGGGCGGCGGTCCCCGGCGGGCCGGCCGCACCGCGGGAGCAGGCGCAGGCACACTCACGCGGCGTGTCCCTCCGGCAGCGCCGCAGCGAGCACGCGCTCAGGCGTCGCCTCCGCCGCGGTGAACGTGGCCGACAGCCGCCCCGCGCGCATCACTAGGATGCGATCCGCGAGCGCGAGCACCTCCGGGAGTTCCGACGAGATCACCAGCACCGCCTTCCCCCGGTCCGCGAGCGCGCGCAGCTGCCGGTGGATCTCGATCTTCGCGCCCACATCCACGCCGCGCGTCGGCTCGTCCACGACGAGGACGTCGGCGTTGGCGAGGAGCCACTTCGCCAGCACGACCTTCTGCTGGTTCCCACCGGAGAGGGTGCCGGCCGGGCGCTCGAGCGTCCCCGGGGCGAGTTCCACCGCGGCGATCTGGGCGGCCGCCGCCTCGCGTTCCGCCCGGAGCCGCAACGCGCCGAGCCGCGTGAACCGCCGCAGCGACGGCAGTGTGGTGTTCTCTCGGACCAAGAGGCCGAGGACCAGCCCCTGCGTCTTCCGGTCTTCGGGGACGTAGGCGAGCCCGCGCGCGATGGCGTCCCCCGGCGTGCGGGGCTGGAAGGGGCGTCCTCCGAGGAGGACCTCACCGGCGTCCCAGTCGTCGGCGCCCGCGAGGCAGCGCGCCATCTCGGTGCGCCCGGCGCCGACCAGCCCCGAGAGGCCGACGATCTCGCCCCGCCGGAGCGTGAACGAGACGTCGGCGAAGCGCGGCCGGCGCGTGAGGCCCCGCACCTCGAGCGCGACTACGTCGCTCGTACCGCCCGCTCCCGCGCCGCGGCCGCCCTGCGCGGCGAGCCGCTCGTACTCCACGTCCCGCCCCACCATATAGCGGATCAGGGCCGGCTCGTCGATCGCGGCGGTGGGCCCCGTCCAGACGCGCCGCCCGTCGCGCAGCACCGTGACGGCGGAAGAAACGGCGCGCACCTCCTCGAGGCGGTGCGAGACGAAGATCACGGCCAGACCGCGCTCCGCCATCCGCCGCATCTGGGCAAAGAGGTGCGCCGTCTCCCGGGTGGAGAGCGCGGCCGTCGGTTCGTCGAGCGCGATCACCCGGGCGTCGCGCACTAGCGCGCGCGCCAACTCCACAAGCTGGCACTCGGCGGTGGAGAGATGGGAGACGAGTGTCGAAGCGTCGAACGACGCGCCGAGTTCGCCCAGGGCTCGCGCCGCGTCGCGTCGCGCCGCTGCCGCGTCGAGGAGGCCGCGGCGCATCGGCTCCATCCCGAGGAAGATGTTGGCGTCCGCGCCGAGGGAGGGGACGAGCGCGAATTCCTGGTAGATGACGGTGATGCCGCACCGGAGGCCGTCGCGCGGGCTCGTGAGGCGGAGGACCGCGCCGTCCAGCGACACCGTGCCGGCGTCGGCGCGCTCCGCACCCGCGAGGATCTTGAGGAGCGTGGACTTCCCCGCCCCGTTCTCGCCGACCAGCGCGTGCACGGTCCCCGCCTCCACCTCGAGACCGACCGCATCGAGGGCGGTGACACCGGGATACCGCTTCGTGACGTCGCGGAGCGCGAGCAGGGCCACGCGCCCAAGCTAACCCGCCACCGACGCCCTCGCACGGTCCGACGGACGTGGCGCACCCGGGCATGGAGCGGTAGCATCGTGGGGTGATCGCTGTGGTTCTCTGTCTGGCCGTCGTCGTTGCCGCGCCGCAGGATACCGGGACGTTGGACCTCCCGGTGTACCGCAACGAGGCGTTCGGCGTCGCCATCCTGCGCCCGTTCCCGGACTGGGTGTTCTCTCCCGGCGGCGCGCGGGAGACGATCACGGTGCTCTTCCATCCGCGCGACGCTCCCCTCCGCGAGCAACTCTGGGGCGCCCTCGTCCTTACCTCCTTCGACGGCCCGGTGCCGCTGGGTGAGGTCGCGGACCAGCGCGTCCAGACCACCTGGCAGCCCACACTCGGCCGCACGTTCAGCGTCCTCACGAGGGACTCCCTCACTGTTGCTGGCCTGCCGGCCATCCACGTGGTGATGAGCGGTGCGGTCAACCGCCTCGCCCTCGACGTGGAGGAGTACTTCATCGCTCGTGGCAGAGACCTCGTCATCCTGCAGTTCCGCTATCCGCGGGGGATTCCCCGCGACTCCATCGCCGCCGGCTACCAGCGGGTCTTCGACGGTCTGGTGATCCGCGCGCCCCCGGACAGCGCACCAGCGCACCCGGCCGCAGCTCCGGCGCCCCCGCCTCCCGCCGAGGCCGCGCGACTCGCCGCCGCGGCGAACCGCGCGCTCGCGGGCTCCCCATGGCGGCCGCGCGCATACGAGGCCGTGGTACGCTTCGACCCCGGGGTGCCCCGGGTGGACTTCTCCGTGCGCGTCGAAGTGGTCAATGACGACGTGCGGCCGAGGGACTCGCTCGCCGTGGCGATGGGCTGGCCCTTCGACCTCGACGGCGTGCGCAGTGCCACCGGCCAGCCGCTCGCGGAGCGGCGTGGCGATGCCGTCGTCGCGGTCCGCCTCCCGCAGCCCGTGGAGCCCCAGGCGGCGACCGCGGTGACGATTGCCTTCCACGTCGCGGCCCTCGAGGGGGTGGCCGGGGAGGTCGCCGTCTCGGAGGCGCGCGTGCGGGGCGTCGCCGACTGGCTCCCGCACGTCGCTCCCTGGGCCGACTCGCTCGCGCGACCGCTCGACGCCGCGCGGCCCCGCTACACCCTCCGGTTCGACCTGCCGGAGGTGTTCACTGCGGTCGCGGCCGGGCGTTTCGCCGCCGACGTCACGGCCTCCGGCCGGCGGCGCGTCATCTGGGTGGCGGACGACGAGCCGTCGCCCGAGCCGGCGTTCGTGATCGGCCGGCTGCGGCGCGTCGCGGCCCGGTCCGGTCCCCTGCTCTCCCTCCGCGTCTGGAGTGCGGAGAACGACTCGGCCCTCACGCCGGCGCGCGCCGGCGCCCTCGCCGACGTGGCGCGCGACGCCTGGACCTTCTTCTCTTCGGCCTTCGGACGTCTCGCTGACGACGATGCGAATCTCGTCATCGCCGACGTCCGGCATCCCCGGGCGGCGGGAAGCGCCCTCTTCGTGGATCCCGCCGCCACCGACGACTCCGTCCGCCTCGCCGTGGCCCGCGCGTGGTGGGGTTCGGCGGTGCGCTTCACCGGCGCCGGGGCGGACTGGCTCGCCGATGCACTCCCGGCCTGGTCCGTCCTCCTCCTGCGTGCCGCGACCGGCGGGGACTCGACGCGCCAACGCCTCGTCCGCGAAGCGGAGGCCGCGCATCTGCCGCTCGCCGCGATCGAGGCCGCTCGTCGGGCCGTCGGTGACGCCGCCTTTCGTGTCGCCCTCCGTACCTTCTTCCTCGAACACCGCAGGGTCGCCGCGACCGGCGCCGACCTTCTGGCACTCCTCGGTCCAGTAGGCGCCGTCGCCCTGCCCCTGTATTAACAAACAAAAACATTCACGAAGTTGACATTCGGTCCGACGCCGGGTACGATTTCCTCTATGGAGATGAATGGGTTTGAGGTTGCGGGTCATCGCGGTCTCCGGGGCCAGGTCCTCGTGGCCATCAAGATGTCGCAACCGATTACCGCAAAAGAGCTTAGTGCGGTGTTCGGTGTGTCGGCGAACGCCATCCGCCGTCACCTCAAGGAGTTGGAACTGGACGGGTTGGTGGCGTATCGGCGCGAACAGCGGGGGTTGGGGGCGCCCACCTACGCCTACCGGCTGACCGACCGTGCCGCGGCGCTCTTCCCCAACCGCTACCAGGACGCGCTCACCGAGCTACTGGAGCACGTCGAGGAGAGGGCTGGCCGGGGCGAGATCAGCGCCATATTCGCCGAGCGGTTCCGCGCTCAGGCGGCGCAGCTCAAGACGGAACTCGCCGACCTGCCGGTCGAGATGCGGCTGCAGCGGCTGGTGCGGCTGCTGTCGGACGAGGGCTACATGGCGGAGTGGAAGACCGAGAACGGGGCGATCACGCTGGCGGAGCACAACTGTGCCATCCGTGCGGTGGCCCAGCGGTACCCGGAGATCTGCGCCGCGGAGGCGCGGTTCCTGACCGACGTCCTCGCCGCCGGCGTGGAGCGGCGCGACCACATCACCGCGGGCTCGAACGCCTGCACGTACGAGATCACCGTCGCGACGGGGGTGCCGAACGCATCCGCGCGGCCCTCGGGAGAGCAGGAATGACGTCGATCGAATCCCAGGTCCTGCAGCCCTACAAGTACGGATTCGTCACCGACATCGACGCGGACACCGTTCCGCCGGGGCTCAACGAGGACGTCATCCGCCTCATCTCGGCGAAGAAGGGCGAGCCGGCGTTCCTGCTCGAGTGGCGGCTGAAGGCGTACCGCCACTGGCTGACGATGCGGGAGCCGCGCTGGGCGAACGTGACGTACGCCGACATCGACTACCAGGCGATCCGGTACTACTCCTCGCCCAGGCAGCAGAAGAAGTGGGACAGCCTCGAGCAGGTGGACCCCAAGCTCCTCGAGACGTTCGAGAAGCTCGGCATCCCGCTCAACGAGCAGAAGCGCCTCACGGGCGTCGCGGTGGACGCGGTCTTCGACAGCGTGTCGGTCGGCACGACCTTCAAGGAGACGCTGGCGAAGGAAGGGGTCATCTTCTGCTCGTTCTCGGACGCGGTGCGCGAGCACCCGGACCTCATCGAGAGGTACCTCGGCACGGTCGTCCCCTCATCGGACAACTTCTTCGCGGCGCTGAACGCCGCGGTGTTCAGCGACGGCTCCTTCGCGTACATCCCGAAGGGGGTCCGCTGTCCGATGGAGCTCTCGACGTACTTCCGCATCAACGCGTCTTCGACGGGCCAGTTCGAGCGGACGCTGATCGTGGCGGACGAGGGGAGCTACGTCAGCTACCTCGAGGGATGCTCGGCGCCGATGCGCGACGAGAACCAACTGCACGCGGCGGTCGTGGAGCTGGTGGCCCTCGACCACGCCGAGATCAAGTACTCGACGGTGCAGAACTGGTATCCGGGGGACGCCGAGGGCAAGGGCGGCATCTACAACTTCGTGACGAAGCGCGGCGCGTGCGCGGGCCGGGCGTCGAAGATCTCGTGGACGCAGGTGGAGACCGGCTCGGCGATCACGTGGAAGTATCCGGGGTGCATCCTGCAGGGCGACGACTCGATCGGCGAGTTCTACTCGGTCGCCGTGACGGCGGGACGGCAGCAGGCGGATACCGGCACCAAGATGATTCACATCGGCAGGAACACGCGCAGCACGATCGTCTCGAAAGGCATCTCCGCGGGCCGCGGACAGAACACGTACCGCGGGCAGGTGAAGATCCTGAAGGGCGCGACGGGCGCGCGGAACTACTCCCAGTGCGATTCGATGCTCATCGGCGACCAGTGCGGGGCGCACACGTTCCCGTACATCGACGTGCGCAACAGCACCGCGACGATGGAGCACGAGGCGTCCACGTCGAAGATCGGTGAGGACCAGATCTTCTACTGCAAGCAGCGCGGCCTCTCAGCGGAGGATGCGGTGTCGATGATCGTCAACGGCTTCTGCAAGGAAGTCTTCCGCGAACTGCCGATGGAGTTCGCCGTCGAGGCGCAGAACCTCCTCGGCATCAGCCTTGAAGGCAGCGTCGGCTAACCACGAGGGAGCGAGCACCGGACATGCTGGAGATCAGGGGATTGCGGGCGTCGGTCGAGGGGACGGAGATCCTCCACGGGGTGGATCTCACGATTCGCGCGGGCGAGGTGCACGCCATCATGGGGCCGAACGGCTCGGGGAAGAGCACGCTGGCCCAGGTGCTGGCGGGGCACCCCGCGTACACCGTCACCGGCGGCACCGTCTCGTACGAGGGGAAGGACCTGCTGGGCCTCGCCCCGGAGGAGCGGGCGCGGGAGGGGGTGTTCCTCGCGTTCCAGTACCCGGTCGAGATCAAGGGCATTACGAACGCCTACTTCCTGCGGTCGGCGCTGAACGCGATCCGGAAGCACCGGGGCCTGGAGGAGCTGGACCCGATCGACTTCCTCGGCGTGCTCGAGGAGAAGGCGAAGGCCGTCGAGCTGGGCGACGAGATGATGAACCGCCCGGTCAATGACGGGTTCTCCGGCGGGGAGAAGAAGCGCAACGAGATCCTGCAGATGGCGGTGCTCGAGCCGCGGCTCGCGATCCTCGACGAGACCGATTCGGGACTCGACATCGACGCGCTGAAGACGGTGGCGAACGCGGTGAACCGGCTGCGCCGCCCCGACAACGCGACGCTGATCGTGACGCACTACCAGCGCCTCCTCAACTACATCACGCCGGACTTCGTCCACGTGCTGGCGGACGGGCGGATCGTGAAGTCGGGTGGCAAGGAGCTGGCGCACGAACTCGAGGCGCGGGGCTACGACTGGCTCCGGCCGGAAGCGGCGGCGGTCTGAGGTGGACGCTCCGGCGATGACGGGCCCCTCGACGGCGGTGGACCACTACCTGGCGGCGCACCGGGCGTTCACGGGGAACGGCGCCGGCGCGGTGCCGGCGTGGCTGGTGGCCCTCCGCCAGCGCGGCATCGCGCGTTTCGCCGAACTCGGGTTCCCGACGACGCACCTGGAGGAGTGGCGATTCACGAGCGTCGCGCCGATCGTCGAGACGCTGTTCGTGCTGGCGCACCGCGGCGGGCGGGCGCCCG
>Ga0209777_10002093_pt1 | contig 27028 bp, 25 predicted proteins | sample FrelakmetHBP12HB_FD_187147 | JGI IMG/M metagenome (GOLD analysis project Ga0209777, IMG submission 187147) | Freshwater lake sediment microbial communities from the University of Notre Dame, USA, for methane emissions studies -HBP12 HB (SPAdes)... | ecosystem: Environmental > Aquatic >...
CCCTTTGAATCGCCTCTGTATAACGAGGCACTTCAAGATATCGAAGTTCTTCTTACAGCCAATAAGGAATAGTATGCGCAAAAGTTATGAAAGAATTCACAGTATGCGAGGTCACCTCATCACGGTTATGGCAGAAGGTGTGGGACTTGGCGAGCTGGCCCGAATTGATTTAGCTGATGGCCGAGTGGCATTTGCTTCTGTTTTGAGAATCGATAATGAAAAAGTGACCCTACAGGTATTTCAAAGCACACGAGGCATTTCAACGGGAGATAAGGTCACCTTTTTGCAAAAACAGATGCAGGTTGATTTTTCAGACCATATCCTCGGCAGACGCTTCAATGGTTTTGGGACACCTATCGATAATGGTCCAGACATTGTCGGAGAGGCTTGCGATATTGCCGGACCTATCTTCAATCCTGTAAAAAGAATCGTTCCTCGAGAGATCGTCCGCACCAATATCCCGATGATCGATGTGTTTAACTGCCTTGTTAAATCGCAAAAAATTCCGATCTTTTCTGTTCCTGGGGAGCCCTATAACAGCCTTTTGATGCGTATTGCCAACCAAACAGACGCCGATGTGGTGATCATCGGTGGGATGGGACTCACCTTCTCCGAATACCAGTCCTTTATTGATAATGCCGAAAAAGCAGGCTCGATTAACAAAACAGTGATGTTTGTTCACAAAGCCACAGACCCTGCTGTGGAGTGCATTTTAGTGCCTGACATGTGCCTTGCCTGTGCTGAAAAGTTTGCCCTCAAAGATCTCAATGTTTTAGTCCTTCTTACTGACATGACCGCCTTTGCTGATGCCATTAAAGAGATCTCGATCACGATGGACCAGGTGCCATCGAATCGTGGTTATCCAGGCTCTCTTTATTCAGATCTTGCCAGCCGCTACGAAAAAGCCGTTTCTATTGATGCCAGCGGCTCTATTACCATTGTGGGAGTCACCACAATGCCAGGAAATGACATCACCCATCCTGTTCCTGACAATACGGGTTACATCACAGAGGGGCAATTTTACCTCTATGGAGGCAGCATCGATCCTTTTGGCTCCTTGTCTCGTCTCAAACAGTATGTCATCGGTAAAGTTACTCGTGAAGACCATGGCGATTTGGCAAACTGTCTCATCCGCCTCTACGCAGAATCGAAAAAAGCGCAAGAGCGAAGGGCCATGGGATTTCGCCTTTCAAAATGGGATGAAAAGCTGATTCACTATGCACACCTTTTTGAAAAAAGGCTGATGACTCTAGAAGTCAATTTACCTCTTGAAAAGGCTCTCGATGAAGGGTGGAAGCTCCTTGCTGAGTGTTTCAGGCCAGAAGAGGTTGGAATCAAGCAGACGATGATGCACAAATATTGGCCCCATCAGGAAATGAAAACTCATGAAAGTGAAAGGAGCCATTCCACAATCGTATGACAGTCCGCCTGACAAAAAATGAGCTTCGTACTCAACAAAATCAATTGATTCAGCTCCAACACTATCTTCCAACGCTGCAGCTAAAAAAGGCGCTTCTGCAGTCGCAGGTTAATGAAGCAAAACTCGAGATCGAAAAGCTTTTTTCTGAACTGCACCAAAAAGAGGAACTCGTTGCAGAATATGCTCCACTTCTTTCCCAAAAACTCAGCATAGATCTCACCCAGTATGTGCGGATTTATCAAATTAAAAAACGGTATGAAAATATAGCTGGCTCTGAGGTTCCGATTTTCGAAGAGGTCCTCTTCAACAACATAACCTACGACCTTTTTGATACCCCTGTTTGGCTTGAGAGCGCTATCTTTGGACTCAGAGGTCTTTCTTGGACTCGAGGACAAATTTCTGTTGCGGAAGAGCGAAAAAAGATTCTTGAACAAGAGCTGAGAGCCATTTCCATTCGGGTTAACCTGTTTGAGAAAATTTTAATTCCTCGAGCTGAAAACAATATCAAGAAAATCAAGGTGTTTTTAGGAGACCAATTTTTGGCCTTAATTGGGCAGGCCAAAGTGGCAAAACAAAAGATCGAGCAGGCCGCGCTAGTAGAGGGGAATCGAGATGCGCCATAACATGAAAAAATACCTTTTTATTGGCTTTAAGGATGAAAAGGAAGCCTTTTTTAAAGAGGCCCAAAAATTAGGCGTTTTAGAATTTAAAAATCCCCAAGGCTTGCGCCATATTCCCCTTTCAAAAGAAGCAGAAGCTTTTGATAGTGCGATAAAGATCTTGCGCTCCTATGTGCTCCGTGAGCAAGAGATCCGACACGATGTCAAACTGGCCTACACTGTCCGCTCCGATATTTTGGAGACAAAGAGACTATTAGATAACACGCAAGAAAAACTGCTAGCCCTCACGACAGAAAAAGAGCTCATTGCACCATTTGGTGATTTCACCCTCCAAGCAACCGGCATTATCGAATCCAATTCCCGCCGCAAAATCAGATTTTATTCTGGTAAAAGCAGCAGAAAGCTCGAAGATATTGATGAAAATCTAGTTCTTATCCGGGCTGAGCAAGGTATTGATTATTTCATCACCTTTTGTGAAATGCATCTTCGCCATCCAGATCTCATGGAAGTGCACATCCAAGAGCCTCTTTATAAAATCAAAAAAGAGATTGCAGAGTGCGAAAAGCTCATCGCACAGCATGAGGGCCATTTAAAGGACTTAACTCGCTACAACTGGCTCCTGCACTGGACCTTGATTCAAGAACTTAACAAGACCGATCTTTCGTTTGCGATCAATTCAGCATCCGCCACTTTGGAGGCGACTCTTTTTGTCGTCGAAGGCTGGATTCCAGAAAATAAAATTGATGAGCTGAAAAAGCTCTTAAAGGAAAATTCTGTCACAGCCCAAGAGATTGCAAAAGAGGGCGAAGAAACACCTCCAACGTACCTTGAAAATAGTGGAACTGCTCGCATCGGAGAAGACCTCATTGAAGTATTTGACACTCCTTCTCATGAGGATAAAGATCCCTCTTTATGGGTTTTAGTCTTCTTTTCACTTTTCTTTGCCATCATTATCGGTGATGCTGGCTATGGGCTGGTCTTTCTCTTCACAGCTCTCTTGATCAAGCTGAAAATAAAAACATTGAAAGGCCTGGCTAAAAGAATGGTGCTACTCCTTGCCATTTTGGGAGGGGCATCGGTTGGCTGGGGATTACTGACGAGCTCGTTTTTTGGAATAGAGCTCTCCCCTGACAACCCATTAAAAAAATGCTCTTTAACCACCTGGCTTGTTGAGAAAAAAGCTTCCTATCACTTGGCAAAAAAAGATGCAGTTTATCAATTTTGGGTCAAAAAAATCCCTGCCATCGAACAGTGTACAACAGGAAAAGAATTGATCAAGGAAGGCAATGCATCAAAACTTACAGAAACACCGGAAGTGGTCTTTAACCGAGATGTGATGATGGAGCTTGCCCTCATGATTGGTGCCATCCATGTGATTTTAGGCCTTGCCAGGTATTTAGGAAAACGCCCTGTAGGGGCAGGCTGGATTGCTTTTATTGTGGGAGGCTATTTATTTTTACCCCAAATCGTCCATGCGACATCGATTCTTCATTTTGTTTTTGGACTGGCGCCGGAAAAAGCAGCCAATTTTGGCTTTCAGCTGCTCGTTGGAGGCATTTCTTATTCTCTCATAACCTCGATCCTGTTGAGTGGAGCCATTGGAATTTTTGACACCTTTATGGCCTCTGTTGGCATCTTTTCTGATATCTTATCCTATCTGCGTCTCTACGCCTTAGGTCTTTCGGGAGCCATTCTGTCTCAACTCATTGGCCAGATGGTCGATACCTTGCCTCTTTTCATTGGAATCTTGGCGGCCATTTTGGCCCATGCTACAAACCTCATCCTCTGCATTATGGGAGGCGTTATTCATGGTCTGCGTTTGAATTTTCTTGAATGGTACCACTATTCCTTTGATGGAGGGGGTAGATTGTTTAAACCATTACAATTACATCACTTTGAGTAAGCTCGAAGTAAAAAGTTTCATAAATGTAGGAGTCTTTATATGGATTTTCTTAGTCAGATGACACAAATAGGACCAGCCTTTTCGCTCGGTCTTGGTGCTATAGGAAGTTGCATCGGCTGTTATATTGGCGCGCAGGCGTCAGCTGCCGCTATGGCCAAAGTTGAAGAGGGCCATGGTAAATTTATTGGTATTGCCTCAGCGCCTGCTTCACAATGTATTTACGGCTTTATTTTAAACCTGATGATGTACCAAAAAATCAAAGCTGGCGACCTCTCTCCAGTGGCAGCCATTTTTGTTGGCATTCTTGCAGGTCTTGCCTTTATGTTTTCTGCCATTTATCAAGGCAAAGCAGCAGCGGCAGGAATTCAAGCTTCGCTCAAACAGCCCTCTGTCTATGGTAAAACCTGGGTAGCCGTTGGTATTTTGGAATCATTTGCTATTTTCGCTTTAGTGTTTAGTCTTCTCATCATCTAACAAGCGGGCCGCAGATGCGGCCCAAAATTTTATAAGTTTTTATGAAAAATGAGCGATTTCGTGCCATTATCGGCACACTCATCTTGCTGATTCAAAATGGTAAGGTACTGCTTGCAAAACGAAAAAACACCGGCTTTGGAGATGGCTTCTGGGCGTTTCCTGGAGGCCATCTCAATGGTAATGAGCCAATGCAAGAAGGCCTTGCCCGAGAATGCTTTGAGGAATTAGGCATCACATTAAATAAGGAAACACTGCGCTATGTGACAGCCGTCCACGTAGCACCCCATTTTCGAACAGATCAAGAAGTTGTACTTTTTTGTTTTTCTGCCTCCTCATGGCAAGGAACACTGGAAAATAAAGAGCCTGATCGATGTGAGGAAATCCGCTTTTTTTCCTTTGATGAGATGCCCCAAAACTTTTTGGAAGGAAGCAAACAGTGTTTCGATGACTTTTTAGAGCAAAGGTCTTTTTCAGAACTGCATTGGAAGGAAAGCTCTTACAATTTGTTAAAGGCTACTAACGAGGCTGCAACCCAGCTTGGGGTTGGATTGCCTAAATAAAGCTGGGATGTATCAACCAAGGTCATATCTAAAATCTCGCCCTCAAGAGGGCCAAGAAGATGGCGCAAGACAGGTAAGACATCGAGTGAATCGCTGTTGATATTCCGCGAGACTTCATATAATTCAGAATAATTGTCGCTCTTCAAACGGGCTAGATTTTTTTCAATAGCTGTTTTGGCGTATCTCATGGCCTCATTTCCAAGTTTGTGTGCCTGTTCGGGGCATGTTCCATAGGCCAAGCCATGGTGGCAAAGGTCTGAGGTAGCGATCACGGGGGCATTTTTGACAATGCTTTCAAGTTCTTTGATTCCTGGCAGCCTTTCCGGATGGCGATTGGCTAAAAAGGGAAAGCGGATGATCAATTTTGGAGAGAGAATGGCTCTTCTTTTAACTTCATGAGCCCACAAAAATAAAAAACCGTGAAGAGAAAACTCATCGCACCAACTTTCGTCCTGACCAACTCCTGGGCCTTGAATTCCCCAAACGGAAAGTTTTGAGATATCGTGTCGCTCCCTTTCTTGCATACGGGCTTGAAAGAGCTTATCTTTTCCAGCATGTAAAACACCCAAAACTAAAACTTCATCTGCACCACTATCAAGCAGGCCCTGAACACAGGCAGCCGTATAGTGGCCAGAGCTTTGTAAATAGGTATGGGGGAAAATAGCAGTGCCTCCATTTTGGAAAGTGGAGGCAAGATTCCATTTTTTTCCTTTTTCAAAAATGGCATCTATTTCAACATCACGAAGAATTTGCCTTTCTTCGAGATATTCTGAGCTAAAATCAACATTTAATCTTTTCATATATTTCGTAGCTGATTTCAGGAAATGATTCTATGCAGCTGAATTTTTAAGGTATATGTCTTTTTTAGGAAGGATGCCCAGGATAGGACTCGAACCTACACACCTTACGGTACAAGATCCTAAGTCTTGCGTGTCTGCCAATTCCACCACCTGGGCACAAACAACTATTATAGTCACAATTTATGGTTTTCTCTATACTTTTTTACTCTACTTTCAACCATTTTATGAAGCAATCTGTTGTTGGCCTCCTTTTTGGGCCCGATAAAAAGTCTGTTCTTCTCATTCAAAGAAGAGATGTTCCTGTGTGGGTTCTTCCAGGAGGCGCCCTTGATGCAAACGAACTGGCAGAAAGTGCCTGTGTGCGCGAAATGTTTGAAGAGACAGGCATAGAGGTTTGCATTAAAAGAAAAGTGGGTAATTTCTACCCCACAAACTGTCTTACAGGTCCAACTTCAGTTTTTGAATGTGCTAGTAAAAATGCACAAAAGGAGCAACTCCTGCCCCAAAAAGAGAGCCGGAGGGTTGCATATCATTCCATTGATAGACTGCCGGAATTGTTTTTCCCACTCCATAAAGAATGGCTCGATGAGGCATTGCAAGATTTGCCTTACCCTGTCACCAAACCAATCAAATCAATCAATTTAGGTTTCGTCTTAAAAAATCTCTTTTTGCATCCTTTTTTGATCATCCGCTATTTTCTTGCTCGAGCGGGATTGCCGATAAATTCAAAGTCCACATATGATGAATCTTCTTCAAACGTATGTGTTCACGGGTATGTAAGCGACGCTCCTTGCGATGTAGCTGGGGCAGATGCAAGGATCGCCCCCGAAGTAAATGGCCAAAGGCCCGCACTTGGGGGGCGATCCACAGCAGATGCCCCGGCTCCATCTGAGGAGCAAGCTTTAAATACCTGTGAACACATACCTTCAAACGAGGGCACAAAGCTATGATAAAACCAGACCATTGGATCCGAAAGATGGCTCAAGAAAAAAAGATGATTGAGCCTTTTGTCGACCATTTAGTTCGATTTAACGAAGCGGGCAACAAAGCCGTCAGCTATGGCCTTTCAAGCTTTGGCTATGATCTCAGGGTGGCCGATGAGTTTAAAGTGTTCACCAACGTTTATAACAGCATTATCGACCCTAAACAGTTCCGTGACGACGCTTTTGTTTATTTTCGAACAGGTGAGTGCATCATTCCTCCTAACTCATTTGCTTTAGCCCGAAGTGTTGAATATTTTCGCGTGCCGAGAAATGTGCTGGCAATCTGCCTTGGTAAGTCGACCTATGCTCGTTGCGGCATCATTGTGAATGTCACACCATTTGAGCCTGAGTGGGAAGGCTATGTTACGATTGAAATTTCAAACACGACACCACTTCCAGCAAAAATTTATGCCGGAGAAGGTATTGCGCAGGTCCTTTTCTGCGAATCAGATACTCCTTGTGACGTCTCTTATGCCGATCGCGGCGGAAAATACATGAAACAAATTGGTGTGGTAGGGCCCTCTGTATAGATGAAAGAAAAAGTGTTTCACCTCCTCGTTTTAGTGAGTTTTGTTATCTTTGTGTATGGCTGCTTTGAGCAAGCCTCACATAAGGTCGCACGCTCTATTGAGAAGCTGGAAATAAAAAAGGAAGCTCTGCTCGAGGGCATTCAAAAAGCCCAAATCTTGCAAGAAGAGCTCCGCCTCCAAGTGGCGGGATTTTCTGATCCTGAATGGATCGAAGCTCTTTTAATTAAAAATCTCGGAGTGGTTCCAGAAGGCTATACAAAGATCTATTTTGATTATAGCAATCTACCTAAAAAACGTATGTGTTCTAAGGGTATGTAAGCGCCGCTCTTCTTGATGCAGCTGGGGCAGTTGCGCGGACCGACACCGAAGTAAATAGCCAAGGGCTCTTTACAAGGTGGCGATCCAAAGCAGATGCTCCGGCTCCATCAGAGGGGCAAGCTTTAAATACCCTTAGAACATATACTAAAAAATAATGACCGGCAGTTTGGCAGCTTGTGCCACCTCAAAATAAGATCTCACCAATTTAGGTGGTAGTGTCGGAAACGATTCACGATTCATGCAAAGAGCTTTCAGCTTGCATGGGGGACTTCCAAGATAGGCCCCGGACTCTGCACCGCAAATAATGACATCTTCTGCCCTGCTGAATGACGAAGCCAGTAACTCTTGTGGTGTCAGAGTATGATGAAAGTCGTCAATATTTTGGAGAGATCTGCCTGAAAACTGTTCCAAATATTTCTGATTTTTTCTGACATGATCTATAAGCCGCAGTCCAATTTTTTTTAGTTCAGAAACAACCCCTTCTCCTTCACCTGGGACTCTTTTAAAAATCGACTGAAAGAGAGTTTTTTCAGTCACGTGCCGTTGATCTTCTGGTACAGCTAAAAGAGTGTTTTCAAACATCTGCGCCGTTTGTTGTAAATCATACAAGATATTGCCAGATTTTTGGATCACATCTGCTTGTTCTTGTACGGCTACTTTTTGAGCCTGAGCGAGCAGTTCCTTCATTTTGACAACATTGTTACTTTCTGCGCGACCAAGGCTATTCAATAACCCGATAAGATTGGTGAGAATTTGGCAAAATCTTTCACCATTTTGCTCAGTATACTTGGGATTGGCGTCATGAAACTGTGAAAGCTCCTGGAGGCAATTGAATAGTTTTGATTCATTTGATTGCAGCTGTGGAACAAAAGAAGAAATCAAGGCCCTGCCTAGACTCTGAATTTTTGTTTGCGGCCCATAGCTCAATCCTTCTTCCAAAATTATTCCCTTAAGGGATGGAAAGCTCTTTTCTAAATTCGATAGGCGTTCACTTTTTCGCATCTCTTGGATAACTTTTTTCGCCTCTCCGGTATATTTTGCAGCCAAATTGCAAGCTAATGTGTATCGGTATAGAGCGCCATTGGCCAAATGAGTATCGGCCCTGGGAGGCATGGTATCGGCCGTGTGCAAGCCATTCGGACGACAGATGGTAAAGATGATATTTTTTAAAGGATCTGGAACATCAACAATAAAGCCGATTTTTTTATCTGCTTTTTCTCGAAAAGGGGCATCGGTCTGACAAAAAGAAGTATCAATCTGGCGAAAATTTTGAAACGTGCCCCTTACGTATTGATTAGGGGTCGAATCATAGCCAAGATTGTCTGGGAAAAAACCAAGAAAAGGGACATTGGGTTTGGTGTAAAATGAATATGTTTTATTTGTGTATTTGTCAGTCCACGTCTCTTTTTTCCATCCAGATTTTGGATCATCAAGCTCCTTTTGCGTGATCTGCCCCATCATCTTTTCCCATTCTTGGGATAGAGCGGCGCCTTCATTTTTTTTCATGGAATCGATCAGGAAGCGTTCATCTGGAGTGAGATCACTGATTGTTCCCAGGCCAATCTTATTTGCTAAAGCCTCAAATGTTGGTGTGTCTTTCAGAGCAGCCATAGTCTTTGCTAGATTTTCAATGCAACTGCCCAAGCTATTTTGTATATCTTTGAATATCTCTACTTCTTTTCGAGCGTGCCACAGCTTATTTCGAAAGGGATCGGGTTCTTGGATCTGTTTTGGCACTATTTTTTTTGAGATCTCTTCATATTCTTTTTCGCTTCTTGTTCTTTCTTGTTGCACAAGGCCCATCAGCATGTCGTAGGATTTTTTAGCCTCCTCATATTTACCCAATAGGAGGAGATTATCTATCTCCGCATAGTGTATTTGACAGTATTCCTGGACAGACTCAAAGATACGATTTCCGTAAAAAGGACTTGGGTCCTTCTCATAAGCTTGGCGAAAATTTTCTAGGGATTTGGAAAGGTTATTCTGCTTCAATAGACATTCGCCCATGAAATAATAGAGCCTGGCTTCTGGTTCCTTCTCCAGCAGTTTCGCTAATTGTTCAACAGCAGTTTGGAAATTTCCTCTATCGTAGGCGGCCTGGATCTCTTCTTTTCGTTTTGTCTTTTCGTCTTGAATGACTTCTGTTGGCTCCACTTTTGGTGAAAGTCGAGCTTCTGTGACGGGCTTTGAACTTATTACTGGCCCAGATGCAGGTTTTTTTTGTTGTTTTTCCGCCTCTCTTGCGGCCAATTCTTCTTTCTCAATGGTTGCAAGAGTTCTACGGGGTTTGGGTCGCGGCACAACTTCTGCTGTTTGAGACAATTCTAATAATTGTTCAGGGCTAAGAGGAATTTCTTTTTCTTCTTTTTTTGGCTTCCAGATCAGAACAGGGCCCTCTATTTCCATTGGAACAGGTTTTTGCACCTGGGTTTGATCAGGTATTGCTTGCGTCCCCTTTTTTGCTGGCCCAGGACTTTTTTCGTAGGGAGGGGGCTCGGATCCTTCAGTAGTTTTTTTCACCGACTCAACTTCATATTGAGGAGGCGGGCTTTTTTCTTGTGTACGCACCTTAGGAAACCAGTCTGCTTGAGCTGTTGTACCTTTTGTTTGGCCTCCTTTCTCATGTTTATAATGGAGCGATTCAACTAATCCCCTCAAATCGCGAAAATCATCGTTTGAAATTTTCCCTTGAAGCAAGAGACTTGTCAGTTCTGCAATTATATTTTCCTTATCTTTGGCAAGTGTTGTTCCTTCCTTAGACTTAGAGATGAGAGGTGTAACTTTGTTCCATAGATGACTATAAATTTCGTATGAGATTCTGTCCTTGTCTCGGAAGTCGTTCAGTTTTGCAAGGATCTCAGACAGCTCAACAGCTTTTTTTTCTTTTTCCGTGCTCTTTTCAATTGGGAGAGGCTTGTTCCAATCTGGCTCTTCTATATGCATCTTGTCATCAACATTTGCCATAGTCCTTCACCTTAGGTTTTCCTGAGAGACCTTTTAAGTCCGGATTATAAATATAATTTTTTAATTTACAACACCATTTTTGCGGGAGGGAATTAAGCGAACAAAATCTATACAAATTCATTGAAAAAACGCCCTGAAATTACTAATTTGTACTTGAATTTTAGACCCTCAACTCATATTTATTGCTTGAAAAATCGGCCTTTTTCAAAATCTCCCTCTTAAATTTAAGGTAAAAAACATATAGCTAATACTTGAAAAATGACATGTAATCGTATATTTATTTGTTGAAAAAAGACGTGTAAACTCCCCTTTTTGGCAAGTTGTTTTACTAATTTCTCCTTGAAAATGGGGTATTTCGTAGGTTTTTTAGGCTAAAATCAGTCTCTTTTTCTATAAAATCTGTTTTAAAAATGGCTGTTTTTCAACTATTTGCTATGTGTTTCAAGCTCAAAATCATATACCGAATAGTTGAAAAACAGCTCAAAATCGATCATTTTTGCTTGTTTTTGTGCTGTTTTTTGGTCGTTTTTTGCCTGTTTTAGCACTGAAATAGCACTATCCAAACAGCCTTTATAATGGTTTGGGAGGAGCTTTTGACAGGATCAAGGCAAGATCTGATGCATCACGCGCCGTTTATTTCCACAGCTCGAGCAACAAGATCGTTTCCATTTTTAGTAACTTCCATGGCAAAGGAAAAGCGATTTGCTTGGAGCGCTAAGTCAAGATCTTCTTTCGGTAGTTCAGGTATCAATGGATCACAGTGGAGCCGTCCAGATGGGGAATTCTGCACGCGCTGTAAGTAGGGCTCAAGGTCTACATTTTTGCCTTGTAGCCGCATAGATGCATATTCAGCAAAGGCAAGATCTTCGTCTCCATCCTTTGTTCCTGTAACAATAAAAGACAATTCAGATGGATTGATTTTTTGAATGTGGCGGATCGTTGCTTCAGCAACAACAAAACTGGCAAGAAGCATTCCAGAATTTTGAGTGCACGTCACGGCACCTTGGGTTCCCGCTGAAGTTCGCTGAACGAGGGTTTGCCCGAATAAATCTTCCTTTTGCAATTGAAAGGGAGAATTTCCAAAGTGAAAACCGGGAATTTGAAGCCCATGTTCCTCGCCCATAAGCATGAGTGAGGGATTTTGCACATGCTTTTTAAAGGCCTCTTCTTTTGTGGAAACCAAAATAATCTCTTTGGCACCGCGAGAAAAGGCATAGGCTGCTGTTGTAAATGCACGCAGCACATCGATGACAACACACAACCCTTTTGCTTTTGAGGCCTCTTTTCGAGTAAAAATTGAGATGTTCATAAAATTTAGTTTTTGGGGCGGGAAAAGACCGCCCGCTAAAAGAATTATACACTATTTTCGAATATCAACTACTCGCCCTTGGGTAATCTTCAGTAAGTCATTTGGAGAGAGCTGAAATACAGAATAGGGCGTACCTGCTGCAGCCCATATCTCTTGACAGGCCATCAAATCTTCATCAATCAGTGGCTTCATATCAAGCTCATATCCTAATGGAGGTATGCCACCAATAGCAAAACCCGTATGCTTCAAAACGTATTCAGCGTCTGATTTTTCTATTTCTTCTCCAACATGCTGCACAATTTTTTTCTCATCAACCCTGTTTTTACCACTTGCAATAATACAAATCGGCTTCCCAGTAGTTTTTCCTCTGAATATCAGTGTTTTGGCAATTTGCTTTACTTCACATCCAATGGTATCTGCCGCCTCTTGAGATGTGCGAGTAAGCTCCTGAAATTCGATCACTTTTATGCCGAGATTATGTTGATGCAAAAAATCTTGAACACGTTGAGAAGAACCCTTTAATCTATCATTCATAAAAACCTCGCTGAACACATAACTCTTATATATTGTAACTATGTTTTTTAAAAAAAGCAAGACATTGGATTCTTACTGAACACTACAAACTCAAGTGATCGATGGACTTTTCATCGAGCCTGAAAACAGTCCATTCATCCATTGGTATCGCTCCGATCTTTTTGTAAAAATTAATCGCCCGTTCATTCCAATCAAGCACCCACCATTCTACTCGACCGCAATTGCGTTTTTTTGCGAGCCGACAGATTTCTTTCAAAATCGCTTTGCCATAGCCTTTGCTACGATACTCTTGCCTCACATAAAGATCTTCGATGTAAATTCCTTTTCTTCCTAAAAAAGTTGAAAAATTGTGAAAGAAAAGAACAAAGCCAACGGGCGTTTTTTCTTCTTCTGCTATCAGAACTTCTGGTCCTTTTGGATCATGAAAAATACTTTGCAAAAGAGTTTCCTCAGTGGCCGTCACTTCATGGAGCAAATTTTCATAGTGAGCTAGCTCCCGAATCATTTGAAGAATGAGAGGAATATCTTTTTTTTCTGCTTTTCTGATTGTGAAAGATTCTTTGTTCATTTTTTTCCTCCTCTCTAGCCTTACAAAAAGATACCAGACGAAGGAATGTTTTTCTAGAAACAGGTGACTCAGAGCAAATTTTGCCAGAAAAGTCCCATGCCCAATAGCTGAGGTCGTGTCATTGGCATCGAGTTTGTAAAAAAATAGCTCGTAAGCTATACTAAAACCAGTTTTTAAAGATTGGCCATCCTTTCAAGATGCATGTATGAAATCAAAATTGTTTGAAGAAGTTACCATCAATGGTTTAACCATTAAAAATCGATTTGTCTTATCTGCCGCGTTTAAAGCAGAAACACCAGCAGAAAAATTTGCTGCATTTGCTCAAGCCGATGTTGGGCTTATCATCTCTGGCGGATCACACGTTCATGAAATCAGAAAGTTTGAAAAAGCAATCAAAGCTGTTCATGAAAATCAGGGAAAAATGGCTGTGCAAATTGTCTCCCATATTGGAGGGAGATTTGGCTTTCAAGAAACCCCCGATGTCATTGCAGTATCCCATTTAACAGAAGAGAGCTCGTTTTTTAGTCCTCTTGTAAAATATTGTGATAACCATGCAGCAACAGAAGAAGAAATTAAAAAGATTATAGACTCCTATGTCGAGGCAGCCGTTCTTGCTCAATCTGTAAGAGCAGATGCTCTACAAATTCATTCGGCGCATCAGAGCTTTTTATCCCAGTTTTTATCTCCGATTACCAACAAAAGAACTGATAGGTGGGGTGGTTCTGTGGAAAATAGGACTCGTATCCATAAAGCCATTATCGATTCTATTCGAGCTCGAGTGGGTAAGAATTTCCCGATTCTTATTAAGCTTGGAGTAGAAGATGCAATAGCTGGAGGGCTTCCATTTTCTGAGGGGAAGGAAATCGCTCAAATGATTGCCTCTTATGGATATGATGCGATCGAGGTTAGCCAGGGACTACAAGATTTTCGAATGATGGGCAATAGTCATGCCGTAGATTGGGAAAAAACTCCCATTAGAAGTCATGTACATCGGATAGAAAATGAAGCCTATTTTAGAAAATGGGCCCACGAGATAAAAAATCTTGTTTCAGTGCCTATCATTGTAACAGGTGGAATCAGATCGTATGAGCTTTGTGAAGAGCTTATAGAAAAGGGCGAGGCTGATTTGATTGGGCTTTGCCGCCCCTTGGTCCGAGAGGCTGATTTGATTCAGAGATGGAAAAGAAATGATCACCGCAAGGCAAAGTGTATTTCTTGTAATAAATGTCTTACAGAACTCCTGATGAAGGGACTGCCTTTTGAATGTTATTTGGATAAAAGGAAATAACGCTGCCAAATTGCTGCAGCTGTTGCCAATTTCTATAAATTCGATGCATTGACTGGATGAATTTAGGCAAATTCGTTGCATCAAGAGTGGGGAATTTGGCTAAATTCGAAGCATTGAGACAGTGCAATTTTTTCAATAAGGGCTTTATGGAAGAGCCAATGGGCTGTTAGAGCACTTCAAGAAGATCGAAATCAAACTACTCTTCTTTCTTTTTGGATTTGAATTGATGACCCTTTTCAACAAGGTCGTCAACATAGTTGAGATCGTAATCGTTTGAAAGAAACTGCTCATGGTCGATGATATCGAGATGGAACGGAAGCGTAGTCTTCACCCCTCCAATATGAAACTCACGAAGGGCTCTGCGGGCTGTGGCAAGAGCACCATGACGGGTGTGGCCTTTCACAATCAATTTCGCAATCATCGAATCATAATTGGGAGGAATTGAATAGCCGGAATAGCAAGCGCTATCAACTCTGATGTGAGGCCCGCCAGGGGGCACATAATATTCAAGTCGACCTGGAGAGGGGGCAAAGTTCTGCTCAGGGTCTTCGGCATTGATGCGAAACTGCATCACGTGGCCTCTGAAGACTATATCTTTCTGCTCAAACGAAAGCTTTTCACCCATCGCAACACGAATCTGCTCGCGGACAAGATCGATTCCTGTCAGCTCCTCTGTCACTGTGTGCTCGACCTGAATGCGGGTGTTGACTTCCATGAAATAATACTTTCCATCTTTATCGAGTAAGAACTCAACCGTGCCGACAGAATAGTATCCAGCCTCTTTTGCAATACGCAATGCAGCATCGCCAATTTCTGCTCTCAACTCAGGAGTTAAAATGGGACTTGGCGCTTCCTCGATCATCTTTTGGCGGCGCCGCTGAATAGTACAATCGCGCTCGCCCAGATGGACCAGGTTGCCAAACTTATCACCAATGATCTGCACCTCGATGTGGCGCGGGCCCGCGATCATCTTTTCCAGATAGACGTCAGGATTGCCAAAATTGGTTTCAGCTTCAGCACGAGCCGATAAAAAGAGCCTGCTAAATTCCTCTTCATTGTGCGCAATACGAATTCCTCGTCCTCCACCACCAGCGGTGGCTTTGATGAAAACAGGAAAACCAATTTTTTTGGCGCTTAAAAGTGCCTCTTTGGCATTGGTAACAACGCCATCAGAGCCAGGAATAACAGGAACTTGAGCTTTTTTAGCGATCTCTTTGGCCCTGGCTTTGTCACCCAAAGCAGAAATGGCCTGCCATGAAGGGCCGATAAAATTAATGCCACTACTTTCACATACAGAGGCGAAATTGGCGTTTTCACTCAAAAAACCATAGCCAGGATGGATCGCATCGGCACCAGTAATCTCGCACGCCGACAAGATGTTCGGAATCTTTAAATAGGATTTGTGTGAGGGAGCCTCGCCAACACAGATAGCTTCTGCGGCATGCAGAACGTGAAGTGCTTCACTGTCAATATCAGAATAAACAGCCACGGTCTCAAGCCCCAAATCATGGCATGCTCGTACAACACGAACTGCTATTTCTCCTCGATTGGCAATGAGAACTTTCTGCATATATTTTTTATGGTGCTGGGATGATTCGGAACAACTTCGTTCCAAATTCAACCGGAGAGCCATTTTCAACAAGGGCTTCAGCTACAATGCCGGCAACAGGGGCCTTGACTTCATTCATCACCTTCATGGCCTCGATAATGCACACAACCGAGTTTTTCTCAACTCGGCTTCCATTCTTGGCAAAAGGTGGATCTTTTGGGGTAGAGCTCAGATAACAGGTTCCAACCATCGGAGAGGTGATAAAAACTGAAAATTCGTCTTCTTTGCCCTCTTGAGCTTTCAGCGAGCCTTTTGGAGCTTCAACGACACTTGAAGATTTGTGCTTGTCAAAGTCGGGCTTCATCGGATTTTCTTCCAAGGCATCGCTCTCGCCTTCGAGCGGCCGCAGAGGAGTTTGTTCTTCCCATTCAAGCTCTAATTTAAAGTCGCCCTGTTCCAGGACAAGTTTTTTCATGCCCGTCCTACGCATGGCTACCATCAATTGATTAATCTGCTTGATCTCCATAGACTCCCCTTTCTTTAGTAAATGTTCTGAGCTATTTATAGCGGAGAACAGCTACTTTCTTTAGACACGCTGAATGTACTCTTCACTCCTCGTGTCAACTTTGATAATGTCGCCAACCTCGATGAACGGAGGGACTTCAATTTTGGCACCAGTCTCAAGTTGTGCTACTTTCGAGCTTGTGGTCGTTCGTCCATGAGTCCCTTCTTCATTCACCACCATCAGCTCAAGGTACTGAGGCACCTCTACAGCTAAAATTTCATTCCCAAAAAAAGAGGCCTTCACCTCAACCCCTTCTTTTAAATAATGGATCTTTTTTCCGACAATTGAAGTTGGAACAAGCACCTGATCGAGAGTGTGCACATCTAAAAAGAGATAACTCTTGCCTTCAGGATACAAAAATTCAAGCTTCTTTTCTTGAAGGGCGGCCTCTTCAACTTCTTGGTTAGGCTTAAAATTTTTCTCAATGACCTGATTTGAGGTGAGATCTCTTAACTTGGTCTTGATAAAAGGCTGTCCCTTCGGCACCGTCACCTTCACAGCCGATTCAACTCGATAGAGTTTTTTGGCAATGGTAATCGTGCTTCCTGGAGTCAATTGGTTACTTTGCACCATGTTCATCCTAAATTTTAAGATCCAAGTATATCAAGAACTTGTTTCAATCGCAATATGTAAGCGAAGCATCTCGTCATGCAGCTCTGGCAGATGCGAGAAGCGCTCCCGCAGTAAATAGCCAAGAGCTATTTACAAGGGAGCGGTTCGAAGCAAATGACAGAGCTCCTTGATGAGAGGCAAGCTTTAAATAGCATGAACACTTACCAGTAAGGTTATTCCGCTTCGAAAGAGACATTTTCGTTAAAATTAACTTCAGCAACTTTTCTCATCTCGGCAATGGCTTTCGTCAAATCAGGCTGATTCATGAGATAACTACCGCTCACAAAGGCATTGGCACCGGCCTGAGCACAGATCCTTGCCGCCTCAAGATTGATCCCACCGTCAACCTGAATGTCAAAGGGTAAAAGATCGTTTTTCCCCTTGGCCTCTTCACCACCCTGTCGAATGCCAAGACGGCGGCACATCTCGCGGACGAATTTGATCTTGTTCACCATTTCAGGCATAAAATCTTGCCCACCAAAGCCAGGACTCACTGTCATCAACAGAATCATGTCCGTGAGATAAAGATATTTTGGAACCATTGTCATCGATGTCTCTGGTCGAAAAGAAAGACCAGCCTTCAAGTCACAGCGGTGAATAAACTCTAGGGTGTCTTCAACATCTTCTGTGGCCTCAAAATGGATCGTAATCTGATCGGCACCGGCGGCAGCAAAGGCTTCTATGAAATCAAAAGGGTTATAGATCATCAGGTGCACATCCAAAAAGAGATGGGTGGAGCGGTTGATGGCAGAGACAATCTGAGGACCAAGCGTCAGATTTGGAACAAATTGTCCATCCATTACATCGATGTGAATCGCATCTGCACCAGCTTGCTCGATTCTTTTTGCCTCATCGCCAAGATGGGCAAAATCGGCCGATAAAATCGAAGGACTAATCTTGATCTTCCCCATAAAAAACCCTTTCGTGAATGTGTTTAACTATATCGTACCAAGCAGTTTTTCCGCCTCGGTTACGAGACCAGCTTCAATTAATTTACGAATGCGAGAGCTTGAAATCGGAGAGCCTTCGAAAGAAAACCGATCGAGTACTGTCACAGAAAATGTATCTTTTTGTTGTAGGAGAAACTCTTTATTGCCGAGCGCCCCCCTCCCAAAAGAAATCTCACCTCCAACGACCCACTCTTCAATCGGCACCATCGTCAAAAGAGCTTTTAGAAACTGCTCCCGAGTCAAGTTGGCAATCTTTTCTGAAAAGGTGAGCGCCAAAAGAATATCAAAGGGAAAGGCCTTAATCAGTTCTACCTTTTTTTCCGGTGTTGTCAAAATGAGTGGTGCTTTTGCTGGATTCAAAATTTGAAGGGGATGGTTAGAAAAAAAACAAAGGACGCTCTTGATTTTCTTTTTTTTGGCTCGCTCAATCACCTCATGAAAGAGCAATTTGTGACCCAGATGAACCCCATCAAAGGTGCCCATACTAAAGACACAGGGCACATCAGTTACTTTGTAAGGCAAAAATTCATGATATATTTTCATCTGTTTTGGTGATGAAGCTTTTTTCAATATCAAAATTTGGGTCGAGCAATACATCAAGAGGCTGGCTTGCTTCAAGACTAAAAGGAGCCGACCGGGTGCGACAGAGCTCTTTTACAAAAGCATATGAGCCTAAATAACGGCCAAGATCTTGGGCATAGGAGCGCACATAGGTGCCTTTGGAACAGATTATATCTAATGAGAGATTGGGATAGTGATAGTCTAAAAGTTTCGGCAAAACGAAAACCTTCGTCGGCAACCGCTCAATCACAATGCCTTTACGAGCCAATTCATATAACTTTTTGCCGCCAACTTTTTTGGCAGAAAACATGGGAGGTGTCTGCTCCATAGCCCCTTGGAACTTCTGCAAGGCCTCTTCTATTTCGGCAAGAGTTGGCTCTTTTGACGAGGTGGCTGTAACTTTACCATCCACATCATAGCTATCGGTCTCTTTGCCGAGCTCAAAGGTGGTGCGATAGTGTTTGTCACCATGTAAAAATTTGGAAGCAATTCGAGTAAAATTTCTCCCAACTAAGATGACGAGTAATCCGGTTGCAAAGGGGTCGAGCGTGCCGGCATGGCCAATTTTTTTGACTCCAAGCCTCTTCCTGAGCTTCGCGACAACAGAAAAAGAGGTAAGGCCTGGCGGTTTATTGACTAAAAGAATCCCTTCATGGCTCATCAGTAGCTGTGCGCTTGTGCCTCTCTTCAGAAATTTTGGCAAAAAGCTCTTCCATATGAATTTGGTTTTCAAGAGCCTCGTCGAAAAGAAATTCTATTAGGGGAAAACAGTGCATTCGCACCTTCTTGGAGGTTTTTCGTGCAATAGTTCCAGCAAGCTTTTGTAGAGCAAGAAGTGCCTGCTTTTTTTCAAGCTCCTTGCCAATCACGGAAATGTAAACTTTGGCTTGCAGAAGATCTGAGGTGATATCAACTCGAGTAATGGTGATAAGGGTGCTGATATTTTTTGCATGGTGCATATCTCTGTGAATGACTTCAGAGATGACCTCTTTCAAAAGTGAGTTGAGTCTATCGGTTCTTTTTACTGGCATATTTTTACAGTTCTTGGGATATGTAGGTCACTTCGAAGGATTCCAAAATATCTCCCTCCTGATACTCAGAAAATCCAGCTAAAACAATACCGCATTCAAGCCCTTTGAGAACTTCTCGGACATCTTCTTTCACTCGCTTCAAAGAGGAAATGCCACCTTTCCAGAGCATCTCTTTGCCACGAAAGACTCGAATTTGATGGCTTCTGGCAATAGAACCTTCTGTAACAAGACAGCCGGCAATCAGACCCAATTGTGATGATTTGAAAAGAGCTTTCACTTCAGCTTTTCCGCGCTCTTCTTCTATCGCAATCTTCTCAAGCTGCTGTTTCATCAACTCTTTTATTTCATCGACAGCGTGATAGATGATCTCATGGAGAATCACCTTCACATTGTTCTGCTTGATAAGAGGATCGGCATGCGCTTCAACCTGGGTATGAAAACCAAGGATGGTCGCTTTAGAAGTAGCGGCAAGCAGCACGTCAGACTCAGAAATCTGTCCAATACCATGGGAGACAACTTGAAGGTCAATTTTGTCGGATTTGATCTTCTCAAGTGCCTTGATAAGCGCTTCCATTGAGCCTTGGACGTCAGCACGCAAGACGATATTGAAGATCTTTTTAATCGGCTTGGAACTCCCTTCCATAAAGCTTTCCATCGTCATTTTCTTCTTCTGGAATCCAAGTTGACGCTTGCCTTCTTGACGCTCGGCTGCAATCTCTCGCGCTTCCTTGTCGTTTTTGACAACGATGAACTCTTCTCCTGCCTCTGGCAGGCCTGAAAGCCCTGTTATTTGAACAGGGGTCGAAGGCCCAGCTTCTAAAAGCTCTTCACTATTTTCATCGCGCATCGTCTTCACTTTGGCCCACTCTGTTCCAAAGACAAGTGCATCGCCAATATGAAGGGTGCCATTTTGCACCAAAACTGTTGCCACAGCACCAAGGCCTTGTTGCATCTCAGACTCAATAACAGAGCCACGAGCTCTCGCTTGAGGATTGGCCTTCAGCTCTAAAATTTCTGCCTGCAGAGCCAACATTTCAAGAAGCTCGGTGACACCTTCGCCAGTAACAGCGGAACAGGAAACAGTAACAGTTTTGCCCCCCCATATTTCGGGAAGCAGCTCATGGTCGGCAAGCTGGCGATAGACTGTATTGGCATCGAAATTGGGTTTGTCATTTTTCGTCAAGGCAACGACAATAGTAGACTGGGCCTCTCGTGCCTGCTTAATGGCTTCGATGGTCTGCTCTTGCACGCCTTCGTCACCTGCAACAACTAAGACGACAATATCGGTAATCTGAGCTCCCCTTTCACGCATGAGAGTGAAAGCTTCATGGCCCGGTGTATCGATGATGGTAAGTGGCCCTTGCTTTGTCTCGCAACAAAAGGCACCAATATGTTGTGTGATCGCACCAACCTCTTTTGCAGCACGGTTGGAATGGCGGATAGCATCGATGAGAGAAGTCTTGCCATGGTCGACGTGGCCCATAAAGGCCACAACAGGGGGACGAATTTTCAGATTTTCTCCACCTTCGAGCTTGATTTCATCGCGAACATTTTTATTCGAGACGCGAATCCTTTCTTCTCGCGAGGTGTCGATCGTAATTTCGCAGCCGAAATCATGGCCCAATAGCTGCACCACATCTGGATCGCTGAGTGAGTCATTTAAGGTGACCGTGATGCCCTGGATGAAGAGCTTTGAGATCAGCTCAGATGCTTTGAGCTTCATCTCGACGGCTAAATCTTTAATCGTAATCGGAAGCGGTATCTTGATTTTAGAAGGACGGACAATCTCAATTGGCTCGCCCTTAAATTGGTGATGCAATTTGGGACGACGGCGTGATTTCCAAGCTCCTTCTCGAGCTCCTTCTTCGACAATGCCATGGCGTGTGCGAGCGTCAAAAACCTCAACTTCAGTCTTGCGGCCCGGTTTTGGGCCAATAACTTCACGCCCTTTTTTCTTTGACTTTTCTTCCCCTGCAAATTTCGAAACTCTTCCTGCTTCAATATCGCGAACCCGTGTTGGGACATCTTTTTGGGGAGGAGGAGCAGCTCGACCTTGAGGGGGAAAGCTTCTCGCCCCTGGTCTGAATGGCGGCCTCGGTCCTCTGTCTTGCCCCATCGGCGGTCGGCCTTCATGACTAAATGGGGGGCGACCTTCTCGACTAAATGGAGGACGACCCTCACGGCTCATTGGAGGGCGGACTTCACGTCCCATTGGAGGACGACCCTCACGGCTCATTGGAGGGCGACTTTCACGTCCCATTGGAGGCCTGCCTTCACGAGGATACCTTGGCGGAAAATCTTGGCGAACTACGGGGCGAACAAGGTCTCCTGATGGAGGAGGACGGCGTATGCCATTGCCATTTGGACGAAAGGGTTCTGCTCGAAATGTACCAGGTTTTGGTGAAGTGAATGCTCTTTGACCATAGTCGGGTCTTCTCTGCGGGTAGGTAGGGGCGGCTTTTTGAGGAGTGACTCCTCCTGTGGGAAAGACAGGACCAAGTCTAACTTTTTCAGGAACTGGCTTTATAGCAGCCGCAGGAGGCAGAGCAGGGGGAGGTGGAGCAGGGGGAGGCGGAGCTGGCTTTTCCTCGACAACAGGCTCTTCAGCAACTGGAGCTGGCGCTTCAGGTACAACTTCCGGTTTCAGAATCTCATGCTGAACTTCTTTCTCTTCAACAACTGGCTGAGAAGGGGCTGCCTCTTTTTTTGCTTTAACAGGCTTTTTCTTTTTTTCTGCAGGGGCCTCTTTTTTGACAGGAAGCTCTTTTTTGACTTCTTTTACTTTGGGAGCTTTTTTTTCTTTTGCAGCTTCTTTTGGCTCTTCTTTTTTCTTCGAAAGTTTTTCTTTCAAGCCGCCAAGATTAATGGCGCCTGCAATTTGCAGATTTTTGATGTTTAACTTCAAATTCTTCGTCAAGAGGTTAATCCTCTCCTAATTTGTTCTAAAAGCTTCTCTGCCATTTCAATGCTGACGCCAGGAACTTCGGTAAGCTTGTCAGGACCTGCCAAAAGAAGCTGACGCGGCGTGTTAAACCTTTCTCGCAGCTCCTGAATGACGAGATTGGAAATCCCTTCAAGAGAAGAAATTGGCTCGTCAAGACGAGGATCTTCAGAAGTGGCAAGATTTGCCCTCTCAATAGCTTGGATCTTCTGATAGTCACTTGTTTTCTGCACGTCGAGTTGGGCATCGACAAGCTGGCTTAAAAGGCGAATATTCATCCCCTTCTTGCCAAGACAGGCTGCAAAATTTTCATCATCGATGACGATGAAAATATTGGTTGCTTCCGGATTTTCTCGGAAATAGCGAACCACAATGGGATCAAGAGCCCGTGTGAGCAGCTCATACCGATCGGGAGAAAATGGTATGATGTCGATCTTCTCGCCACCAAGTTCACGCGAAATATTTTTCACTCGAGTGCCGCGCATGCCGATGCAAGAGCCTACAGGATCAATTTTCGGATCGGTCGAACGGACGACGATCTTGGTTCGATAGCCGGCCTCTCTCACCACCTTTTCAATGGTAATGGTGCCGTCGCCAATTTCAGGAACCTCTTGGATAAAAAGCTGTTTTACAAAGTCAGGATGGCTTCTTGAGAGCACCACTTCGGCGCCTCCCATTTCAGTATCACGCACTTCATAAAGGAGCGCCAACACTCTATCGCCAACATGGTACTTTTCGGTGATAGGATAGTTTCTCGGAGGAATGATCCCTTCAACCTTACCAAGATCGACAATGAGGGTATTGCCACGACCAATTCTTTTGACTGAACCGGAAATAAGCTGGCCGATACGATGGCGATATTCTTCATAGATCACATCGCGCTCGGCTCCACGAAGCTTTTGGCCAATGATCTGGCGTGCCTTTTGAGCAGCAATACGGCCAAAATCTTTGGGTGTGACGGCCACGGAAAGCTTTGCGTCAATGACCGCATTGGGATCAAGCTTAAGAGCTTCCTTCAGGGAGATCTCAACCATGGGGCGTTGGACTTTTTCGACAACAGTCTTGTCGCAGAAAACTTCCATCTCACCAGTTTTTGGCTGGATCGACACTCGAACGTTTTCGGCATCTTGCACACTTTTTTTCGCTGCAATTTCAAGGGATTCCTTGATAGCATCGATGATGATTTCTCGCTTGATACCTCGTTCGCGCTCGAGATATTCGAAGATGGCTATGAGATCTTTATTCATCCTTTTCTTCCTTAGAATCGCTTAAGCTTATTCTTCGTAGTGTTCTAAGCTATTTAGAGCCGCATTGCCCACATAGCTTAGAACAGATACTATTCTTCAGTTGCTTCTTCAGTTTTTTCTTTTTTCTTATCGTTTTTCTTTTCTTTCTTGGTCGTTTTCTTTGTGGTGACGATGTCATCATGGTCGCACTGGTTGCGCTCGACCAGGTATTCCTTAATCGAGAGTGCGATTTTTTTGTGCTCTGGATCGATTTTCAGCACTTTTGCCGTGACATGGTCTCCTTTAGAAACAACATCTTCGATCTTGCCAAAAGGCTGATCTGACAATTCTGTGACGTGGATCAACCCTTCGATACCATTTGGCAGTTCGACAAAGGCACCAAAAGCGGTGATCTTGCTGATCTCCCCTTCGACAAGTGCGCCAACGGGCATCGTCTTTTCAATTGTTTCCCAAGGGTTTTGAGAAAGCTGTTTCATGCCGAGGAAAATCTTTTTGTTTTCTTTGTCGACAGAAAGAACAACTGCTTCAACTTTGTCACCTTTTTTCAATACTTCAGATGGGTGAGATACCTTCTTGATCCAGCTTAAGTCGGAAATGTGGATCATCCCTTCAATTCCAGGCTCGAGCTCGACAAAGGCACCATAGTTGGTCAGATTCTTAATTTCTGCCGTGACAGACGTGGTTGGGGAATATTTCTTCTCAACATCATCCCAAGGATTGTGTTCCAGCTGCTTAATGCCGAGTGAGATTTTGCCTTCTTGTTTTTGAATGGCCAAAACGATAGCTTCGACCTCTTCTCCTTTTTTACACATCTCAGAAGGATCGTTGATCTGTTTTACCCATGACATTTCAGAGACGTGGATCAGCCCTTCAATACCAGGCTCGATCTCCAAGAATGCGCCGTAGGGAACAAGGTTGGTGACTTTGCCGCGTATTTTTGTGCCGATGGGGTATTTTTGTTCGATCTCATCCCATGGATTTGCTTCTTTCTGCTTCAGACCCAGGGCAACGCGTCCTTTTTCTTTATCGACACCCAAGATCATCACCTCGAGCTTGTCGCCAATCTGCACCATCTCAGATGGATGCTTGATTCTTTTCCAGGTCATGTCGGTGATGTGCAACAGGCCATCGATGCCATCTAAGTCTAAGAAGACACCGAAATCGGTGATGTTTTTCACAACACCTTCTTTGATGTCGCCCACTTTGATGTTTTCGAGCAGTTCTGCTTTTTTGTTGATGCGTTCGGCTTCGAGAAGCTCGCGACGAGAAACGACAATATTTTTTCTGTCGAGATTGATCTTCAAAATCTTGAAGTCGAAAATCTTGTCGAGGAACTCATCGAGATTTTTGATGCGTTTGTTATCGATCTGTGAGCCAGGCAAGAAGGCTTCAACACCGATGTCGACCATCAATCCGCCTTTGACTTTCCTGATCACTTTACCGCGAACAATACTGCCTTCAGTACAATTTTGGACGATGTATTCCCATTGACGAAGTCGCTCTGCTTTTTCACGCGACAGAACGATCTGACCTTTGTCATCTTCTGTTTTGTCGAGATAGACCTCAACTTCATTGTCGAGGGTCAAAACTGAAGGGTCTTGAAATTCTTCGATCGGAATAATGCCTTCCGATTTCAGTCCCACATCAACGACAACATGGTCCTTGGTGATTTCAACGATTTTGCCTTTCAGCAGTTTTCCAGGACTAATGGCAAGTTTAGAAGCATCCCCTGTCATTTCGGTGGCGCCAAGAAGTGTGCGAAATAATTCAGCATCTTCCGGATTGCAGTCGGTTGTGTCGACTAGCTGCTCCTCTTCCCAGGTGTACTTTGTTTTGCTAGACATTTACAAGGTTCTCCAAATTTTTGTAAGTAAAGCAAGAAGAATATCAAATCTTTTAGAATCGAGCAATGAAAACTCTCGTGAGATGCCAAGAGGAAAAAAAGCCTTTTAACGTATGTATTCACGCTATTTAAGCTACCGGCTCCGATGGAGAGGAGGCATCTGCCTCGGACCGCGCCTTGTAAATAGCCTTATGTATTGACTGCAGGAGCACAACCAGAGCATCTGCCCCAGCTGCATCTAGAGCCGCTTGCCCACACAGCTTAGAGAACATACTTTTTATCGGCTATAGCACGCAGATGATTTGGCCGTTTCTTTCACTTTGACTGCTTTGAGCCCTTCTAATTTTGATTCGAGGTGGTCGAAGATCCATTTGGCGATGAATTCTGCTGTTGGAGAATCGGTTTGGAGGGTGTCGTTGAGCCAGCAATGGTCTAAATAGGTCTCGAGCATCGACTTGGCTGCCTCTGAAATAGTTGCAAAGTCCTCGACCATATTTTTTTTCGAGCCCTCTTGATGGAGCTCTTTTTTTTGGAGAGTGATGGTCACTTCGTAGGAATGGCCATGGGGCTTTGAGCAGGCTCCAAGATGGTGTCTGAGGGTATGGCCTGCTTCGAAGGTAAAGCTCTTTTCTATTTCAAACATATGAATGCATCCTTATGATGTTATCAGTATAGCAGAAGGAGTTTTCGATGAAAACCGTCGTGATGAAATTTGGCGGAGCTTCTCTTGCAACCCCGGCCCATTTTGATGCGGTGGCCGACCAAATCATCCATCGAACAAAAGAATATCCCCATGTGATCGTTGTCGTGAGTGCTATGGGAAAAACGACAGATGAACTGATTCGACTGGCAAAACAGGTCAACCCCTCCCCTCCTCAGCGCGAATATGATATGCTTTTGACCGTCGGTGAAAGAATCAGCATGTCCCTTTTGGCGATGTGTTTGGCCAAAAAAAACTTCGAGGCCATCAGTTTTACAGGAAGCCAGTCGGGCATCATCACCTCTGCCAACCATACTGAAGCCCGAATTATCGATGTGCGCCCTACACGAATCTCGCAGAGTTTAGAATCCAAAAAGGTTGTCATTGTCGCTGGTTTTCAAGGGGTGAGTGAGGCGAAAGAGATCACCACTCTTGGCCGTGGCGGCTCTGACACCACTGCCGTTGCTCTCGGCGTTGCCCTCCAAGCTGAAAAAGTGGAGTTCTATAAGGATGTCGCCGGTATTTATTCTGAGGATCCGAAGAAAAACCCAACAGCCGAGCTTTATTCCACTGTTTCTTATGACAAAGCTATTGAAATCAGTGGTGGCGGGGCGCGCATTCTCCATCAGCGCTGCATCTTTTTGGCCAAAAACAATCAAATTCCCCTCCATGTCCTTTCCTTTAAGCAAGAGTTCAAACAATATGGCGGCACGGTCATTCAGGGCGAAGGGGTGCGAAAAACCCCGCCTGTCTATGAA
>Ga0209777_10002094_pt1 | contig 27028 bp, 21 predicted proteins | sample FrelakmetHBP12HB_FD_187147 | JGI IMG/M metagenome (GOLD analysis project Ga0209777, IMG submission 187147) | Freshwater lake sediment microbial communities from the University of Notre Dame, USA, for methane emissions studies -HBP12 HB (SPAdes)... | ecosystem: Environmental > Aquatic >...
CGATGAAGAAGCACCTGAGGGTGAAGAACATGGGGAAGAAGCACCTGAAGAAATGGAAGAGGGTGAAGCTCAAGGTATTGTTGGTCATAATTCAGAAGATGATGATGATGAGCTTTCACGTGAACCCAGTATGAACGAAGAAGAAATTCCTACTCATGATGAAACTGAAGAAACGCCAGAAGAAGAAGCAGAAGAAACTCCTGAAACTCAACAGGCTGAAGAGGATGAAGGGACAGAAGCTCATACTCTTGATGTTGATAAGAAAGCACGAGTAAAAGAATCAATTATTTCTCGTGAGAATACAGAAGAGACAATCGTAGAAAGATTGATCAGAGAAATGAATCTAAATGCTGATACTAGTTCAGAATTAGATGAGATTGAAATCGAAGAATCTTTTGAAGATTAATCTTCTTTTAGATTAGCAACTTCAAGGGAATGGTAGTTTCTTGATTGAAACTACCATTCCCTTATTTTTTTCAAACGGAACATAGTATAGTAATTATCTAATAAAATAATAACGATTTAATACTTTTAAACATATTTAAAATTTCAACTCTACAAAGAAATCAGTAAGTCTAGGAGATCATATGTCCATCAGAAAAATTATTGTTTATCAGAGATATGCAACCAAGCCTGTAATTTTAACAGATTCTTCTGATGCGCCCGAAAAAATTAAAGATCAGATTTTAGAAATTATGTCATCAGATAAAATTTCTGTTCTTGAAACTCAAAATGATATTTTAGTAATTAGACCATCCGAGATTCAATCTATTCTAATAACCAATACAAATCCAGATAATATTCAAAATGATCCAAATCTAGATGGTTCAGATTCAACAAGAACAATAAAGGGATCTACTCCAAATTCTAAACCTTATCTAAACAAATTATCTATGGAGAAGAAATAATGTGGTTTTTGTTATATGAGATACTTTTTATAATTACTTTGTTCATTATTCTATCAACTGCTGTACGACAAGTTCAGCGTTACCAATTTATGAACAAATATAAAATAATCTTATCACTATTGGATCATTTCTTAAAAACCTCATATCAAGTTATTTATAACGATCAAATTATTGCATATACTTCACAGGGTTTAACAAACATTCAAAAAGATCAATTAGAAACAATTGAACGAAATTTCATTAAATTATCATTAGAAGTAATGGGAACTGAAAATGAAGAATTGTTTATTAAATTCTATAGTAGTCGTAATGTTTTAATCAAGAATATTATTTTTTATTTTAGACAACGGTTAGAACAGGATGAAATTTCAAAAGTCCTAAGAACGAAAATGACAAACCATGAATGATTTATTTAATTCCATAAAAACTTCAATTCTCGGTACAAAAACATCCGAGATCGATAAAGAAATTGATGGATCATTTAGGTCCATTGAAAAATTTAGTTTGTCTTCTGATAGAAATAAATATCTAGAAACTATTAAAAACTTAATCTCTAAAGTTGGTGATTCTTCTCCTGAAAATGTTTTGAAAGGTTTACAGACCAGCACAGCACAAATTCAATCATTTGATCAGGGAGGAAGAATTTCTAGATATGGTGAGTATGAAGCTATAGTTAAAAAGATATCTTATTGTCAACGAGCATTAGAATGTTTAGTTGATCATATTATTTCACCTGATGATATTACTAAAACAAGTTTACAATATGTTGCCGATATTGAAGATGAAAATACAAGTATTAAAACTACCGTAGCAAGATGTAAAAAGATAGAAAAGAAACTGAATCTAGAAAATAAAATCAAAAATATTATTAAAACTACACTTAAACGAGGTGATAATTTCATTGAAATTGTCGCATCGCCGAGAGGTGAAAATGCTCTTACTATTCTTCACGAAGGAAAAGAACATACACTTGAAAATAATGCACCATTTAATCTGGGTCCTGTTATTGAATATGATTATAACATGACTGTTCTAAAAGAAGGAAAAGAAGAAACTGAATCAAGAAAACATAAGATTCAATTAGAAGCTTCTTATTTTAGTGGTGTGTTAAGTGGTGTTGCTCCATATTTCGCAGGAGCAAATATTTCTGGCGGAAGAGCAGTTACATCTAAAGATTATACTAATCCGAATATTAGTAAAGATGAACATGCTGTCGGTGGAGATAAACCAAAATTTGATTCTGAATTTTCTGATCCTGAGAAAGATCCAGAACCAGAATCTACTGATAAAGATAAACATAAACTTCGAGATTTGTTTATCGCTATTCATGATGGTCGTTATATCATTAGACTTGAAACACAAAGATTTAAAACATGTTTGGGATATCTCGTATTTCCAAAAATAGATCCAAGAACAATGGCAAGTACATCATCGATGATGAATTCAGCCTCAAATACTGTTGATGGATTATGTGTAAATATTATCAATCAGATTCATAGTCAATTGAAAAATCCAAATGATACTATCTTAATTTCAGATGATATGAAACAAACCATTATTAATTATCTAAACTCAATTAAGAATAATGACGATTTGAAAATAAGATATGTTGCTCCAGAATTGATGGTTCATTTCAGAATTAATACAGAAACAAATGATCCTTATGGGGAATCTATTTTTGAGTGTGTTAACTTTGATTGCCGTTTATTGATTGCACTTAAAACAGCAACAACAATTAAAAGATTATCTTATGCTACTGACAAGAGAGTAATTTCTGTTGAGACTGGTCTTCCTAGAGATGCTAAAAACATTATTGAATCTATCAAAGAAGGTCTTAGTAAGAAAAAGGTATCAGTAGATAGTATGGGTAGTATTAATACTATTCCATCTCAGATTCCTACTTTTGAAACTATCTATGTTCCTATGAGAGATGGTAAGAAATTTGTAGAATTTGATAAGATGGAATGGGGAATGAATCCTCAAGATGATATTGAACCTCTTAAATTTATGAGAGATAATATTGTCGCAAATCTTGGAGTTCCTGCTCCTTATCTTGGTTTGGAAGAAAATACATCTAATAGATCCTTACTGACTGCTGAAAATATTAATTTCACAAGAACTATTATTTCATATCAAAAAGAATTATCAATTCCATTAAAAGAATTGTTTGAGAAAATATATAGATTGATATTTCAAGATTGGGAAACATTAGATCGAGTTCAAATTACATTCCAAGAACCAAGAATCAGTCCTTATGAACACCAAATGGAATATGTTGAGCAAATTCAAAGATTGATAGAAGCACTTAAGACCTTGGGTGTTCCTGTTGAATATATGAAGAAGAAATACTTACCTCATCTTGATTGGGATGAAATTGAAAAATTTGCTGCTATGGAAAAGATTAAGAAAGAAATAGGCGAACTACCACCGGATAATGGTGGTGTCGGTGGTGTTCTTGGTGGTATGGGAGGAGGATTTTAAATGAATACTTTTAAATTAATTAGTGAGATTTTAATCAGTGAAGCTGCTGATATTGAAACAGCAGCTGATATTAAGAGCAATCCAAAATTACTAGCTATTAAAAAGAAAGCTGAAATAATTAGAACTAAGGCTGAATTACTTAGAGCAAAAAATCAAATTCAAACTGCCAAACTAGATAATGTTAAAATAAAACAAAAAGAAGCAGATCATAAAGCAGAAGTTCAAACTGTTAATAAAAAACCAGTTGATGTTGATTTATCATCAGGAAATCCGATAAATGAACCACAACCAACGCAGCCACAATCTCAACCAGTTCAGACTCAACCGGCCCAGCAACCCCAACAAGAACCAGTTCAAACTCAACCTGCAACAGAATCACTTGATGAAGATGTTATAGAACCATCTGATACAAAAAATACGATTAATGAAGATGAAGAAAATGATGAAGAACTATCTAAAATTCCCGGTGAAGATGAAGAAGAACAAGAAGATCAAATTGATAACGAAGAAGTACCTGAACAACAAAATGGAGAAGAAGCTGTTGCTGAGGTTGCGGGTGAAAAACCACAATCAAAAGAAGAAGCTGAGATTGCTAGATTGCAAGCCCAAACAAGAGAAATTCAATCAAGAATAGGTGAATATAAATCTCCTGGTGCTATCGATCCAAATACTCAGATAGATCCGGCTACAGGTCAACCAATAGATCCAAATACTCAACCCCAAGTAGATCCGGTTACAGGTCAGCCAATAGATCCAAATACTCAGATAGATCCTATGACTGGACAACCATTAGCTCCTCCACAACCACCAGATCCATTAAAAGGTTTTGGTGATACTACTGATCCACAAGCATCACAAATGGCAATGATGGGCGGTATGCCCGGTTCAATAGATCCTATGACTGGTCAGCCTATAGAACAAGGACCATCAAAAACAGCAACTGCTGTGGGTAGATTATATATCCTTAAAAAGATATATTATAAACTGGCTTTACTAGATAAGATTTTAACTAACTCACCAGATACAGAACTGCAAGAAGTTGCCAGAATAACATCTGAAGCTTTTAGTATCTATAGAACAATTATTCAAAATTTAAAAACATATAAAGATCAAATCGATGAAGTTATTGTTGATTATTATATGCTGGTTAAAGATATTGCCGCTCATGTTGAAAAACATTTTATGATGAAAGCATCATAAGATTATCTTAAAAACCAGAACAAAATAAAAAGATAACAATTTTAAGGATTAATAATATGAGCAATCAACAGCAACCAAAAGAGAAAGCTTTTTCTAATGTACTAGTCGAGTCTGCTGTTTTTGCTGCACCCGGAAAAGTTAAAAGATATACAGATGGTAAAGTTATCTTCGAAGCTTATCTACAAGAAGCAGATATCAAGAATCAAAATAAGAGAGTTTATCCTAGAAAAGTTCTTGATGAAGCAATGAAAAAGATTCAAGCTAAGATTGATAAACGTGGTTTTGTTGGTGAATTAGATCATCCTATTACTGATGATCAGGTTAGACAAACAACCGTGATGTATAAAGAAGTTTCTCATATCATTCGTGAATGGGGTTGGGATGGACCATTTATTCGTGGTGTGATTGAAACTACTCCATACTCTGACAATGGAAAAACTTTATCTGGATTAATTATGGATAGAGTTCCAGTTGGATTTTCTCTTCGTGGATTAGCTGATGTCGAAGATAGACAGACTTTCCAAGAAGTACTTGCTCCTCTCATGGTTATCACATATGATAGTGTATCTGAACCAAGTCACAATACAGCAACAATTCAAGAGATTCGTAACGAACATGTTGTTCATATCATCAAGGAATCAAAACAACTAATTTGTTGTAGTAACGGAAAATGCTACCTCCCTAACTACTTTGATGAATTAGTTGAGCGAAGAATAATTAATTTAGTTAATAGATATAAATCAGTATAAATTATTCGTTTGTAGGAGTTAAAGATACCAAATGACTAATAGTGCCAGAAATCCAACTAATATAGAACAAATTAAAAATAATACAAATATTTCGAACGATATTTGTAAAAAATTCAAAATATTTCTTGAAAAAGATAATTTTGGAATCGTCAAATCTAAATCACAAAAATTATTAGAATCGAAAACAATTGAATCAATTTCAAAAATCAATCAATTAAAAGATTTACAAATGAGATCAGAGAAAGCAATTTCTCGTTTAGATGAGACGTTAAAAACTAAAACAATCGAAAACAAAAAATTGAAAGATTCTTTAATGCTTCGTTTGAGTCAGGGGGTGAAGAAGTGAAAATCACCCAAACCAATATCCTAGATTCGAATATGATTGATAATAACCAAGCATCAAAGATTCTTTTGTTTGATAATTTGCTTGAGCATGTTGCTCCACTGTTTTATGAAGATTTAAGAAAAAAACATGGACAATTCTCAAACAACGTGGCTGAGATCAAAAAGTTGAGAAAAGTAATTTCTGAAAATCGCAATCAATTTCTTAAACTGAAAAATGATATTGTAGTTGAGTCTTTAAAGACAAAGATACTGCAAGATATTCAAAAACTGATCAGTACCCCAATATCTGAAAAAGTGAGATTAATTGTAACAGAGATTATTACAACTTTAGATGGACAGTCGATAGTTGAAATGGAGAAGAGGTTTACTCTTCTTCAGAGAATAACCAAGGTAAAAAAATAAGGATAGTAGTCATGAAGAAACTTCTAAAAGAGGCATATAGTTTTACAAAGAAAAGCACGGGTATTGATCCCTCAAAACCCGGCGCAATCAGAGAAATTCTGGTTAACGATGAGCATTTTGATACCTACATCAAGTCATTGAGTGAAGGTATTAAGAGTTCTGACGACCAGACTTCTTTCAAGCTTCTGTGCGAGAATACTCGTCGTTGCTTACTTGAGAATTCAATGTATCAGCTGAACCCCTATGAAACACTGGCCCTCCCACTCTTGCGCGTGTTCTTCCCCAAGACCATCGCTAAGGAATTGGTAACAGTGATTCCTATGGATAAGCCAGAGATCGTTCGTGGTTTCGTTCGCGCCATGTTCAAGAGATTTGGTGATTCGAAGACCTATCAGGCTCCTTCAAACACTGATATCTCCCGTGGCCCAGATATCACAGTTCCTCTAACATCAATGGCAAATATTGGTACAACCAATATTCTTGCTCTTGCTGGTTTGAATTCTGATATCGCTCACATTGAAAAAGATTTCACGATCACAGGCGTGACATTCAATTCTGGTTCAGAAGTTGTATCAGTATCAATTACTCCTACTGTTGATGGTGATATTTCAGCAACAATTTCAAATGCTGCTGGTACTATTACTGATACTCTTACTGGTAATATCAATCTTCTGACCGGTGTTCTTAATCTGTCAACTGTTCTTGGATCAACTGGTGGTATCTCGAAGATTGCATTTACTTCAACGGTTTCCCTTGAAGAGAATACCATTAACCCCCGCGTTACATTTAATATTGACAAGCTACGCTTGGTTGCCCGTGATCGTCAGATCAGCACCGAGTGGACAATCCAGATGGAACAGGATATCAAGGCCCTGTTCAATGTGGACGTTCAAGCTGAGTTGGTTTCTGTAATCGGTCAGCAAATTGTGTTGGATCTTGATCGCGAGATCATCAACAGCCTCATTTATGCTTGCGAAAGACTAAATGGCGCCAGTCACAATTTAACATTCGATAAGAACCCAGCTTCTTATAGTCCCAATTATACATGGGGTCCTAAACAGTGGCTCGAGAACGTCCTACCTGTTCTGAACACCCTGTCAGCATCGGTTTACACAGACACAAACATTGCAGCTGCCAACACGCTGGCTTGCAATCCTCTTGATGCAACTGTGTTTGAATCACTGCAGGAGTTCCGTTACACTGGTAAGAGTGATGAAGATGGCACCATGGGTTATGAGTCAGCAACAGTAGCAAATGGGAAGTGGAAAGTATTGGTATCGCCAGTCGTTCCTCAAGGCAAGACACTCTGTCTTTATAAGCCTGTAGAGGAAATGAAGGCCGTATACATTTTCGCTCCATATGTGCCGGCTGTCCTCACCCCATATCCACTCGGGAACATTCCTAGCTTGACAGTACTTAGTCGTTATGGTACTCAGCTAGTTCGTCCTCAGGGTATCTCGGTTCTGAATATTATCCAATCTGTATAATCTAAATTCATATCAGTTCAACCCCAAATGATTGGGCGTTAGAACAGTTTCGTTTTCCCCTCTAGAATTCATATTCTAGAGGGGAAATTCCCTCTCGATTTATTTGATCATAAGAAATTTATAATTTCCACAATCATATATCCAAGCATACCCCATTGATGCCATTATTTGAAATTCAGTAAATTTTGAATTTCTACCGATTTTATTTTTTGTAAAATTTAATCTATGAGCTCTTCCTTTTATTCCTTTACCCCAATACCAGTAGTTTGGAATGTTTCCATCACTTATCAATTTAAAACCTAATTTTAGATACATATTTCCTTTAGACCATCTTCTATCAGCATAGGTAAAAATAGAAGTCCACTCAGTAGTAGATTTAAAGTATTGTAATAATTTAGATGCTCCACCATATACTTGATATTTATTAGAAGAACAAAATCTAAGTAAATCATAGCTACTGCCTGATTTTGAAAATGTCATAACAGATACTAATTCATCGTTATAAAATAAACCAAAATTCAGTTGTGATATTCTATCGCCTTGAATATGATACTTATTTATAAAATCAGATTTTCCTTTATATGTTATTTGTTTAGCTATACATTTAGAAGCTCTAATCTTTTCTTGTTGTATCATACCAAAAATAGATTTTAGTTTTGATATAACAATTTCTTTCTTATATAACCACTCATCTTCAAAAATCGTTATTAATCTTATATTTTGATTATTACATAACTCTAATTTTTTAACGTGATATAACTTATCTTTAATCATACTAGCTGATATATTACCACCGCTACTATGACACCACAAACCACAATATTCAATTGCGATTTGTTTACTTGGTACATAAATATCAAGTTCATATGGAGGAATAATAGTTCTAGAATTACAAACTGTTTCTAAACCAAAAGATTGAATCAAGTCTCTAACTTCAACTTCTTGTTTTGATTTACCAGCAGGAAAACACTTAGGACACAACCCACTCCCTTGCTGAAAATCATTCCATGTTCCTATTTGAAATTCAGTATTACATACTTTACATTTTAAACGAACAGGTGCGTGTGCAACAGTATATTCTGAAATTAACTCTAGATTTCTGCTGTCTGTAATAGATTTAACATAATCTAAAAATTCTTCGTTATGAGCAACAGAAAACATATCTTTAAATTGTTTTCTTGCTTCATCAGTTTTCATCCAATTATCATAACCACAATTATCTATACATGTTTGCTTTCTTATATTTTGTGTTTCTTTTGTTTGTGTTGCCCAATCTGTATTATATTTTAGTCTATTAGTTTTTATTTTCTTTTCTTTAATCAATGGATTAGATAACCCAGATGGACCAAAATTATTATGTATTGTTTTTGCTTTTTTGTCCTTAACAGATTGTAATTGATTTGTACTTTTTACTCCATATTTGTTTAAATTGTCATTTGCTATTTTTTCTTTAACTAATGGAATTTTTAACGGATTATCATATCCGTATCTTTCTATCATTGTTCTTGAATAATTTTCTTTATATTCTGAAGTAAGAGTACAGCATTTAATACAATGTCTCTGATAACCCTTTTCTATAGTATTAAATTTTAGATCTTCTTTATTACATTTTATAGAAATTCCTTCACATTTTGGTCTTTGCGTCAAATCATTTAAAATCCAATAGATCGATTCTCCGTTACTGATTAATTGGTTTTGTATTCTGAATTGTTCAATGAAAGAATAAATATCAACATACTTATTCTTTAGTTTTATTATTAAACCTTTAGATTTGCACGTTTTCATAATCTCTTGAATTCTAATTTTGCATTCTTCTTTGTTCATAGATAATTCTCCGGTGTATATATTTGGTATTTATGTTCTTCTCAAAACAAAACCTTTCCTACATATTAATATATATGAGCATCGCAGATTATTCAAATATTTCCTACTATCATCCCTACCCTATTATAGAACAAAATAAAAAGATTTGATTTTCAAAAATAGGGAGTACCTACATGAGCCAATCAGATGATATCGCAACACAAATAAACCAATTATATGTAAGCGAAGCACTTACAATCCCAGTAACAGTACCTAGTTTAACTGGTGCTCCAAATGCTAACTGGGATAGTGCTGATACAGCAGGTACCGGATATAGATTTGGTATTGGTTATTTTGTCCAAGATAATTTAACAGGAATTTTATATAGATGTTCTGATGCCACTGTTGGTGCAGCAGTTTGGACAATAATTGTTCAATCTAAAATGTAATTTTAATTATCATTATAACGAAGGAAATAATATGAATAAGTTATTAACAAGTATTCTTGGTGTCCTAGTACCTGTTTTTCTTTTTGCAGCAACAAATGTTGTTCCGAAAGTTGAATATACTAAAGGATTTATTGAAAATATCAGAAGTAATGATACGTTAGTTAATGCATCTGGTGTTCCTTATAGTAGTGGTGGCGCTGCATCTTGGGGTGCTATTAGTGGGACATTGAGTAGTCAGTCAGATCTGAATACTCAATTAACTAATAGATACACAAAATCTGATATTGGTTCAACTAATCTCGGAACAGAAGGTATTACTCTGATAGGTGCTCAGGGTGGATATAAACTTTCAAACTTCATTCAAGATACTACGATAAGGGGCGCAACAAGAGATCTGCCAGTATTCTCATATAGTAATGGAGTATCTTCAGTAGTTAGTTGGACAGCGGGCGACATATATGATCCAAATACTGGATATCATCATTTAGCTGCTGGTACTAATACTCTACAGAATTTTGCAAACAATTATGCTTATTGGTCGTCAAGTTCTCCAAGTGTAGTTTCATGGACAACAGGCAATCGTGCGCCGGTTTCTACCACTATATTTTTAGCACAATTCTCTGTTTCTTTTGGTGTTGTAGTAAATGCAACATTAACCAGTTCAGCTGGTGACATCCCTCTGATAGTATCAGATGCTCACTCTTATGTCATACCTTCTCTTATTGTTAATGGTTGTTTACATTCTGCATTAAGTACTAATTTAAATTCTATCATTATGACTCCCGGTATTGAATTTCATGATATGACGAGACAGTTTATTCATAATGCACAAAATCTTGCTAGTAATAGTATAACTTCAGCTCTTGTAATGGCATACCACACTAATTCGGCAACATATGGATTTTCATATACAAATCAATTTCCAATAGGAGTATGGGATAATGGCACCAACTTAGTAGCTATTACGGGCACTAATTGGTATCGTGGATTATTTCTTGATAATGCTGGTAGCCCAACAATTATTTATATCCCACCACAAGCTTCTTATACAAGTTATACCGCAGCAGTAAGCGCAGCAGATCCTAATCCGCCAGCTGGTCTTGATCCATATATTCCTCGCTGTACTGCTTATATATTTCAAGGTGGAGATACAGGATTAAGAACAGATTCACAATATTGGATTGATGATCGTTTTATGATAAGAAGAGGAACACCCGTAGTTTCTAGTGGTGGTTCTGTTTCTACTCCTTCTTTATTCCAAGTATTAACTGCTGGTAATAGTACTGGTGGTATTCTTCCTAGTGGAATGGGAGCACCATCATCATCTGATCAAGCTGCTAATAAAGGTTACGTGGATGGTGCAGTAAACAATGTTAGTTCTGAAAGAGCCTTTGTTGATCCAAAGGGTAATGACGCCACTGCACAATTAAACAGTTCTATCTTACCATATCGCAATATTCAATCAGCCATTAATGCATGTATTCCTGCTGCTACTGGATCAATTCGCTATGTGGTAACAGTATCTCCTGGTAGTTATACAGAGAATTTAACAATGCATAATGGTATTGCAGTTCGTGGTACCGCAGTTGAAGAAACTATTCTAAATGGTGTAATTACATACCCAGTAGGATATACAGACTATAATATAACAGAAGTTGGTCAGATGACTATTATATCTTCTAATAGTCCTACCATAATCTTTAATGGTGGATCAGATCAAGCCGCTATGGGTGTCCGTAGTTGCATTATGGTTCCGTTCTATTATTCAAATTATACCAATCAATACATGTCCGTAATTAGGGTAAATCGTGGTATTGTAAATCTATTTCCTGGATGCAATATCGGTTATGTAAATAATGGAACGGCAACCACCAATGGATATGAAACGATAATGGAGCATACGGATGATCCAAGCAATCCGGGATTAAGCACATTCACAGGACAAGGAATTGCCGGATTCTTTATTACAAGCAATCCTTATGATGATGTGTCAGAAATTCTAACACACGACAATACGGACGCTACTTGTATTAACACTCTTCAAGATTGTACAATTAATCTTTATCTGAATACACCTGGTGTAGCATATTCTAATAACGTTAAAATGGTTGAACAGGTAAGAGCTATTGGTAGATGTTTGTTAATGACTGATTTTACTCGTCTTGCAATGAATGCGACCAATGGAATTAATCTACATATGGGATATGCTGATCATGGTACTGGTGATAACGTAGCCATTATTAGAAATAATCATATTCGTATATCTAGCGGATCAAGTTCTAATATCTGGTTTGGTGCTGCTATTACAACAAATGATAATCTTCGTATTTATGATACAGAGATAATTCAAGCAAATGCGTTCAATTATTATCCACAGAGATATACAAATGCAGGTTCTGCTGGTAACTACTATATTAATACACCTCATCAAAATGGAGATCAGTTATTTGGTTCTGCTGTTGATTTCTCTACTGTTAATACTATCGGAACTCCAGTATTGCCAACAACGGGACATGTAAAATTAACTTGCTATAATTATTATCCTGGAATTGAAGACTTATACGCCACGGATTCTTCTGGAAATAATATTCGTATTGGAAGAGATTCAGTTTTCAATGGTATGAATGCAGAAGCGACGACATTACAAGTCGGAGAATGCGTTTATATTACGAACGGAACTTCATATGCAAGCACTCCAATCATTGCAAGATGTGATATTACCAATACCAATAAACTACCGTGTGCTGGTATAGTGGTACAAGTCGGTGGTATTGCAAGTAATGGAATTGGTAGAATTATGTCAATTGGTAGAACCGAAACGACTTTTGACACTTCCAAATTCAATGCCGGTGATAAATTGTATGTTGGTATTAATAATGGAAGTTGTTTCCCGACAAATGTGATCTTATCTGCTCCATATGTTTCTCAACAAATGGGTTGGGTGCATACGGCATCCACCAATGGGAAAATGACAGTTTGTTCTTGGAAGCCTGATACATTAGGCAATCAACTTCCATCTTATTATGCATCGTCTAGTACGGTAGTTAGTGCAACTAATGGAATATGGACAGCAGTAACAAATCTTAATGCTGCTAACATTACAATTAACAATTTAGTATTGGATGCTACGAGAGGAAATAGCAATCTGTATACTCTTGTAAATATTGCAAATACAAACTATCAAGCAGCACTTAATTCATACAGTAATGCTTTAAGTATTGCAATAACAAATTCTGATGCATCAACATCCAATGCTCTGTGGGTAGCTGTAACTAATCTCAATGCAGCTAATATTGCAATAAACAATGTTGTACTAGATGCTACTAGAGGAAATACAAATCTCTATATCTTGGTTACTAATGCACAAGCAACTGCAAATATTGCACTAACAAACTATCTTGCAACTCTAAATTCATACAGTAATGCGTTGAATAATCAGATTATTAATTCTACTAATGGATTGTGGGTTGCAGTAACAAATCTTAACACAGGAACCTCGAATGCACTTCAGTCTGGAATTAATGTTGCAATGACTAACTATGTTGCAGCAGATAATATTTCCAGAACTAATTATCAAGCATCGTTTATCTCGTCTACTAATCTTACTATTACAACTTCAAATGCATTATGGGTTGCAACTACAAATTTGAATACAGGAACAAGTAATGGATTACAGAGTGGGATAAATATAGCTAACACAAATTATCAAGGAGCATTAGCATCTGCTTCTTCTGCTAATACAAATTATGCAAATAGTGTTGCAGTATCAGCAACTAACTATGCTAATTCAATCGCAGTTTCTAGTACAAACTATACAGGTAGTATTTCTAATAATCTATATACTACAATGACAAATCTTGTAACAGGTACTTCAAATTCTCTACAATCAGGAATTAATATTGCTAATACAAACTATCAAGGTCCACTATCATCTGCTGCCAGTTCCTCTACTAATTATGCGAATACTATAGCAGTATCAGCAACTAACTATACAGGCAGTATTTCTAATAATCTATATACTACAATGACAAATAATGATACTTCTATTCTTGCTATAGCTAATAGTGCAACGAATTGGATTGCTGCCAATAGTAATAAAGTAAATGCCGCTATTACTAATAATCAAACAGGCGTAACATTAACAGGAACATTTATTAGCTCTGCCCCAAGATTCAAGGCAAATATTGGTGCTGTGAATATTACATATTCTAGCGCAGGAGCACCGAATCCAGTACCTATGACTAATGCAATATATGTGCAAGGCGGTACATCATTCTATAGTAACAGCATTTCGGCATGGTATCCGAGAGCATCTAGTGGCGTTATTAAATTCATGGGCGTACTTTATATGACCATGGCAAATAACGTCCAAGAAAAATTAGACCTCTATAAAAACGGTTCATATTATGCAACAATGTTTGACTATGATTATGGTATGGGTGCAGGTGTAAGTGTCTCTACTCCATTCAACTTTGTAGATACGGCAACACCTTCTACAAATGATTATTGGCAGCTATATTATACGGTTGGCAATAATAGAACCGCAGTAAGTCAAGGCACAAACAACTGGTGGTGCGGTGAAGTGGTTCCTTAACATGGACATAATATCTATGTACTCTAAAGTTTACGCTCTTATATGCAGTGTTAAAGATAGATTAAGGTTTATCTTAAAAAACTGTTATATGTGCCAATCTGTTAAAATGCAAGTAGAGGAATCTGAAAAAGAAATGACAGAAGCGTTAGATATTTTAGATGGAAAAGAGATCGCAAAAGAAGATAAAAAAGATCATAGTATAATATAAGACGCATTCTTTTCTAGTAATTAAAATTCCTATAATTAGTAAAACAAGAATACTTTATCAAGTTTTACATGTAAAATACTCTCCAGTAAAAATTCTAAAAAAAATTCTTACTGGAGAGTCAGGAAATGATAACATGAATTAACTTAGTTTGAAAATTGAATCTTCTAAGTCTGATTCATCAGCTAGGGTAAGAACGCCATCTTTATCAATACGAGCAAGAATAACATCAACAGTATCATCATCATTTTCATATGATGCTACAATTTCAAGACCGCCATCAACTTCTTCGATTGTGACATCGATATCTACTTCGATATTTTTGACTATGTTTAGTGTTGCCATGATATTATCTCCTGAGTTACAAGGTTTTAACTTTGAAAAAATAATCGTAGGATTATCATTTCATATATTTGTTCAGGTCGAAAATAATCATATGATTACTATTAAGTATTTAATGTAATGAAAATAAATTAAAATAGAATCATAAAGTATATACTAGAACAATATATAAAAGGAAGTTATGATTAAAGAATTGTGCGTAATTGGACATCCATCTTTTTGTGGTGGTGCAGATACTGAACTTTTAGATCAGATGAAATGTTGGACTAAGATGGGTATTAAAATTTATGTACTTCATACTGGTCCATTAACACCCTATCTAAACAAACTGAATATGGAAAAAGAATTGGGTTGTAAATATCTTTCAGCCAGACAATGGAATGAATCAGCTGGATTTCATTGTATATCTTTTTGTAATGGTGAATTTTTAACTAATCTAAAACATATTAAACGATATGCTAAATCTGCTACCTTTGTAAATTGTATGACTTGGAATTTTCAGAAAGAAATACAATGTCAAAGTGAAGGATTAATTGATTTTCATTTATACCAAACAAATCATGCTTATGAAAAAATTTCTTCTAAGTTATCTCATCTAGGAACTTATCGTCCATTGTTTTTTAAACCATATTTTGATCAAACAAGATTTCCATTTTATAAAGATAGACCCAATGATAAATTTAGATTTGGAAGAATTTCTAGATGTGATATGACCAAGTATAATATTAACCAAATGGAAATATATGATAGAATTGAATCTCCTGTTCAGAAAAGTGGAGTAATTCTTGGTTGGGATAATAGAATCAAAGATAGATTTCATATACCAAATTCTGATATTACTAATAGAAATTCATCAGTGTATTATAAAGATTATATTCAGTTACTTAGAGAAGGTGGAGTAACTCAACAGGAATTTTATCAATTTTGTGATGTAATGATTACTTCGAGTGATACATTTGAAAATCTCCCAAGAGTTGGTTTTGAATGTATGTCTTCTGGATCGATTCTTGTTGTAAATAATCGAGGCGGGTGGCAATTAGAAGTAGAAGATGGAAAAAGCGGATTCCTGTGTAATAATACACAAGAATTTATAGATAGGTCTAGTTTGTTAGCAAGAGATCAAAATCTAAAAGAAGAGATTAGACTCAATGCTAAACATAAATTAGATACTGAATGGGGACTTGAAGAATCAATGAAGAGTTGGGAACAAGTTTTCAATGAATGGGAAAAGATTTAATGAAATTATGCGAATGTGGTTGTGGTAAAGAAGTAACCAATGAAAAGAATAGATTCGTACATGGCTCACATTCTCTTCGAGGAAGAAAAGATATCTATATAAAACGAGCGATAGATTATAAAAAAATTCACGGCGTTGAAAATCCACACCAACTAAAAGAAGTCCAAGAAAAATTTAAAAATACAATGACTGAAAAATATGGATCTGATAATCCATCAAAATGTGAAAACCTGCAAAAAAAGAAAATTCAAACAAGTTTAAAAAATTATAACGTTGAAAATCCAAACCAATCAAAAGAAATCAAGGAAAAGAAAAAGAAAATATGGATGGAACATTATAATGTAGAATGCCCATTTCAGTTAAACTATATTAGAGAAAAAGCCAAACGAATCACGTTTTATAAATATGGTGTCGAATATGCATTTCAATTAAAAGAAATACAAAACAAATGCAGATATACAATGTTGCAAAAATATGGTATTAACGTTCCGTATCAATTAAAAGAATTTCGTGAAAAGGGACAATATACATGTTTAACTAAATACGGTGTCAAACACGCAATGCAATCTGAAGAAGTTCAGAAAAAGGCAAAATACACATCGATAGAACACTGGGGTGTTGATAATTGGAGCAAAACACCACAAGGAAGAAAATTACACAGAATCAACTCTATCAAAAGAAGAGATGATCAATTAGCTAATGGCGAACCAACATTTCCATGTATTGGAGATTCAGAACGACCATTTTTGAATGAATTACAACAATACACAAAATATAATATTATTCGGAATGATCCATCTTTTAGATATATAATTGGAAGATTTCCAGATGGTCATATTTCAGAAATAAAACTCTTTATTCAATTTGATGAGGGACACCATTTTAAAGATGAAGAAATGACTATTTATAAAGAAGATGATATTTTATGTACCAAAGATTTAGAATCTGTTCCTAATTATCGAGTTTTTCGAGTTTCTGAAAAAGAATGGAATGAAAACAAAGAAAAAATAATAGAACAATTTAAAAATATAATAGTCAGTTAATTTATTTTTTAGATTTATTTGTTAATTCAAACGATATTAAAGATGCTACTTTACAAAGTTCAAAATGTAAACTTTTAATTTTGTTAATATCAGAATCACCCCAACAAAAATCTAAACATAAAATTCCAACTTTATTAGAATCAGAATCCATAATTACTATTCTTAATGCATATTTTACATCCCCAGATGTAAACGATCCTTTAGAAAATCCAGCCGGCATTTTTTCAACATCATAGAAAAATACACCACCAACACAATTATTATTGTTACATTCAACACAATCTGATTTTGATAATTTAACAATTCCCGGAAAAATCGAATTGTTATTATCCCAATGCGGATATAGTACATCAGAAATAGCAGATGATAAAATATTTTGCATTTCTACAATTCTTGATCTAACTTGATTAATACTTTCATGAGTCATGCTTATTTTCCAAATTGGGTTTTTTGTTGTGAATATCGAACCATTATGAAATTGCAGAATATAAGCTCTATCGCAATTTGCACGAATTCTTAATTCCGCAAGAATATCTTGTATTCTTGCAGCTTGATGAATTGAATCTCCACTCATTCCTTGATGTTTATAAATTTTAACTTTGAAAATATATTCAACTATAGCTACGAATGATGTTGAAATATATTCTCGAATGAAGAATAATAGAACAGCAACTATTCCACTGGCAATTAATAGATAGAAATCAGAAATAAAATCTTGAACCGCTTTAAGATTAGCCATAAGTTACAAACTCCCAGTGCGAAATAATTTTTATTTTGTTCCGGTTTCTTTAGAAATAATACAACAGTTCTGTTTTTTTGATATCGGAACAAAATATAAATTTTAATTTCTATTGTTTGATAAACAGGAAACTTTAGTTATATGAGTAATAAGAAATACAAAGTCAAACTCCTCTTTGATGTAGCTGGTTGGGCGTATTATTGGCAATGTGTAGCAATGAAAAAATATGCTCCAGAAGATTTTGAAGTTTCTATCGGATCTGAGTATAATGACATAAGACAAAAGAATTATGATCTAATTCTTCAATGTGCGTTTAGTTATGCTGGTCAACTAAAAAAATGTTTAATAGTAGCTAAACAAAAAACATTAGTTGTATCAACATATAGTGTTGGTTGGGGATATGCGAATACTTGGTTAGATGGTTGTATCAGAGACTCTGATTGGGTTATTGTTAATAATTATGATATGTGGGAAAAGTTTGGAAAACACCCAAAAACAATTACTATTTCTAATGGTGTTGATCTAGATATATTTGGTATTAGAAAACCAATTGAAATGAGAAAATCAAGAGTATTGTGGATTGGTTCTTCATTTCATAAAAAAGTTAAGAACTATGATTCAATTCTTCTTCCTTTATCTAAACAATGTCAATCGGAAGGAATTCCAGTTGATTTCAGATTAGTTGATTCTTGTGGAAAAGATAGAATGAATCAAGATCAGATGTGTACATTTTATAATTCTGGGACGATATATGTATGTGCTAGTAGCTCAGAAGGAACTCCAAATCCAGCATTAGAAGCAGCTGTTTGTGGTTGTACTCTCGTATCAAGTAGAGTTGGTAACATGCCAGAATTAATTAAAGATGGGATTAATGGATATCTATGTGATACAACTATTGATTCATTAATGCAAGGAATCAGATCTGCAGTATCAAGAAATAAAGAACTTAGTATTAATATGCAAGAATCAATTAAATCATGGGGGTGGAAAGAAAGAAGCCAACAATATTTTGATTTCTTCCGAAAGGTAATAGATGAAAACAATAAATCCGTTCAATAAATATTGTATCAGATTACCCCGAACTGTACCACACAATCCTCGTTCTTTTCATACTGTACAAAAACTAAAACCAATAATTAAAAAATCTAATTTAAAAATCAAATCTGTATATGATATCAAATTAATCTATGATTCTCCTGGATGGGCGTATTATTGGCAATGTATGATAATGAAAAAATATGCACCTTCTGATATGAATATTACATGTGAAATAAACACAACAAATTGTAATTTTCTCAGAAGTTCTAACTGCGATTTAGTTTTACAAATGTGTCATGATGACGCAGGAAATACAAGAAAGTATATTAATTCTTTATCGAATCATACAATATTAGTAACAATATATTCTCTTGGATGGAATTATAACAATCAATTATTAACCGATTGTATTGGACCTTCTGATTTTGTTGTATGTAATAATCTAGAAATGTGGGAAAAATATGGTCGAAATCCAAAAACTTGTTCAATATCAAACGGAATAGATTTAAATACATATTATGTTACAACACCAATAAAAGAACGAAAACATAAAGTTTTATGGATTGGATCAGTAATTCATAGATTAGTTAAGAATTATGATTCTATTATAGTTCCTCTAAGTGAAATACTTAGAAAAGAAAATATAGCTTATGATCTCAGATTAGTTGATTCTATGGGACCAAACAGAATGAATCAAGATCAAATGAGAGAATGGTATAATACAGGAACGATATATGTTGTACCTAGTTCAAATGAAGGTACACCAAATCCACTCTTAGAATCTTCTGCTTGCGGATGCATTCCTGTTAGTACCAGAGTTGGAAATGCACCTGAATTAATAACTCATGGGGTTAATGGTTATCTTTGCGACACCAATGCAGAATCTTTATTTCGAGGAATTAAAGAAGCTATAAAGAATCAAACCATATCTGAAAATATGCAGAATACAATTAAATCTTGGGACTGGAAAGAAAGAAGTGAACAATATTTTGATTTGTTTAGAAAACTGATTAAGGAGAGAGCAAGATGATTAATATCAAGTTAGATTTGAATGCTGTTGGGTGGCAAAAAGATACTATAGATAGTTATTCTAGACCCGACATACAGAAAGCATTATTAGAATATGATATCAATTTATCTCCAGATATAGATAAATTCGATTATTTAATGGCGCTCACTACTTCTGATTATGTTAAGAATGGAATTCATGATAAGATTTTCTTAATTCATCATGATGATTCTGCAGTTCCAGGAAACCTTGATATATTGTCAAATCCACTAGTCATGGGTCTTTTTAAAGTCGCATCAATCAGAAATAAAGAATTAGCACTTGGTCCATATTTTGAAGGATATCAATATCAATTTTTTGATTATTTTAGACATTATCCAGATGAAATTAAAAATTATTTTACAGCACCACAAATTTTTTTTGATAACAAGCAACTTTTAAATAAATTGGTAGAGGGTCTTAGTTGGATGCATCTTCGAAGATTTGATCAAATTTTTAAATTCTATTCTGATCAAGATTTAGAATGTCGCCAGCGAATTACTGATGCTTGTTTTTGTGGGTGGGTGGATTATGGTGTTCCTGCTGTTAAATTTCATAGAGAACAATGTATAAAAGCAATGGAAAATATCAAGAATAGAAATATATTTGTTAAGCGAGGAAGAGTTCTTGATCTACATGGGCCATATGAAAATGTATTGTTAACTAGTAAAACATGTATTTCACCATGGGGATATGGGGAGTCGTGTCACAGAGACTTTGAAGCTATGGTTCATGGCGCAATAATAATCAAACCAGATATTGATTATTGTGTTGCTTATCCTGATATTTTTAGAAGTGATATATCTTATGTGAAATGCAAAAATGATTTTTCTGATTTGCCCGATAGAATAGATTATGTTCGCGGAAATCAAATTAAAATGAAACAAATGAGAAAAGATTGTAATTGGCTAATTACAGAAGCGAGAAAACCTAAAAATATAGCAAAACACTTAACTGATAAATTTAGATTTTTAATTCAAGAGTTTGATAAATAATAGAATTTAAAGGATTACATAAAATGAATTTGTGTCACTGCGGGTGTGGTAAAGAAGTAACTAATGAAAATAATAAGTTTCTTAATGGACATAACTGTAGAGGTTTAAAAAGAAATCCGCTTTCCGCTTTAAAACAAAAACAAACATGTTTTAAAAAATATGGCATCGAAAATCCAAACTTATTAAAAGAAATTAAAGAAAAAATTAAAGAAAAACACATAGAAAAATATGGTATTCCTAGTTCAAATCAATCAGAAGAAGTTAAAAAAAAGAAAATTCAAACAAATATAAAACACAGAAATGTAGAAAACCCATTTCAATCAGAAATAATTAAAAATCAGATTAAACAAACACACTTAGAAAAATTGGGAGTATCGAATCCAAGTCAATCAGAAACTATTAAAATAAAGAAAAAACAAACAAATATAGAGCATAGGGGTGTTTCTGTTCCATACCAATCAACAGAAGTTAAAGAAAAAGGGAAAATAACTTGTTTAAATAAATATGGAAATGAATATTATTCTCAATCAACAGAAGGAAGAAAATTAGCTAGAATTAATCGAGTTAAAACAGTAGAAATTCAAAAATTAAATGGTGAACCATTGATGCCATGTATTGGATATTTAGAACGACCATGTTTAAATGAATTAGAAATAGCAATCAATAAAAAAATTATTCGTAATGATCATTCTGTTTTTGATTTGGTTGCTTTCTTTCCTGATGGACATATTCCCGAACTAAAACTTTTTATTGAGTTTGATGAAGAACACCACTTCGAAGATAAAAAAGAAATGACAATTTTAAAACAGAAAGATGTTGAACGACAACTTGTTTTAGAATCTATTCCTGGTTATAGAGTTTTCAGAATCTCTGAAAAACAATGGAATGAAAATAAATACAGTATTATAAACCAACTTAAATTATTGATTGAAAACGAAAGAAAAATATGAAAACAGATTTAACAATTTTTTTCACATTATGGAATCGATGTTCTGAACGATTTGATTATTTTAAAGATACAGTTGAATCATTTAAGAAGAATATCATTATATCAAAGTATAGTATAAAATGGATAGCAACTATTGAATCCAAAGATCACATATTGAAAAATGAAACAGAAATTTTTTGTAAAGATAACAATATAGAATTTTACTATAAACCAGGAAATCCAAATTTGGGTTCTAATTTAAATTTCGGGTTGAGTAAATGTGATTCTGATTTTATCTTTTATCTACAAGATGACTGGAAATTAAATCGCCAAATCAATTTAGATGATGATATTGATTTTCTAAAACGACACAATGATATCTATGTTCTTCGTTATTGGTTTTGTTTAATTAAACCATTCGATAGTTATATTGATGAAAATTTGAAAATTAAACTATTAGATCCAAAAACTGGTTTTTATTATTGCGCAGATAATCCACATTTGAAAAAATCAGAATATCATAAACTGACTGGCCCATATTATGATAAAGGTGATTCTGCAGAATGTGAAAATTATATGGCTGATAGAGCTGGTAAATTATCTGATAAGTATAAAATTAGCGTTAAAGAAGAAAATAATTATTTTCAACATATAGGTTCAAAAAGTAGTATGTTTGAGAAACAGAAAAAATGATTAGTTTTTCCCATCGCTTCATCCGAATAAATTAAAATGATTTTTTAGTGTGTGCTTATTTCAATTTAAAAGGAATTTACTATGCCTAGTAGAAGAATATCAGCAAATCCAAATTTAGCACCAGTTCAAGAAATAGCGGTTAATCCCTATTCTTCTTTCAACAGTGACAATGTCAACATGCTGACTCGAATTGTTACTGGTGGAAAGAATAAAGATTTTGTTGTTGCTGGTCTTGATGTTACTGGTAAAAATACAGTCAGTGAAACATTGGGTACTAATATTCTTACAGAACATTTCACCTCTAGTATTTCTGGTTGGACTGGTTCAAATGTTGCATGGGATTCAGGAAGTGGTGGAAGAGCAAAAGCATCTATCCCATCACCACTTACTGCTATTAATGCAACTTTAACATATAATACTCTCATAAGTTCTTCATATGTTGGGCAGTATATTAAAGTACAATTTACTCTTACTGACAGTCCAAAAAGTTTATTTGTCACCGTAGGAAATCAGACTAAAAGTTATGATCATCCTGCAGCAGGATCTTATACTTGTAATCTTCAATTATCTGATAAGGGTCCTGCACCATTGAGTTTAGTATTCACCATTCAATTAGATAGTACTGATTTAAATTCTAATTCAATAGTATACTTAGATGAAGTGATATTAGATCAAGTTATTAATTTGGGAACAGATATTAATCCTATCACACTACCAACTGTTTCTACTCCAGATCTTTATGCCGGAACAAATCTTGATGCAACAAATATTCCATTGAACATGCTGCATCCTCATATCACTTCACATGTACTGCCCGGTGTGTGTATCAAAGATGAAACAACTTTATGTTTTACTGGGACCAATGCTACTCAACCAATATTAGCTTTAGATTATTCAAATGCCGCAAATTGGATCAGTGGGGTTCCTTTTAGCGTATCTGATTTCTATTCACCTACAGTAACACATTATTCTGTAAATGGTGGATCTGCAGTATCAACAACTTTTGATGGTACTGGTAAATTACTAGTCACTTTGGTAGATGATGGCGGTGGGGCCAGTGTTACTAAAATTGTTGGTAATACTACCGGTACTAATAGTGCATTTGTTAAGTGGGCATATCTTGTTGTATATTATTCGTACTTTAAAAATCCAGTTCCCAATAATGCTTATATTGGTTTAGCTAAAGAATCAGAAATTACAGATGCTAGATTTGGTGAAGATTATCTTATTTTAGCTAAGCTTCGTTTTGTAGATGCTGTAACAGTAGATGCAATCATCTATTATCCTGATAGAAAAGATTTAGCTTATAATGATGCAACAAGAATAACATACAATAATATTACTCAGTTAGAATATTGGGATACTAAACCTCTAAATGTATCACAAGCATTAGATGAATTAGCATATAAAATTGCTAATATGAGTGGTGGAGGTGGCGGAAGTGCTGGTGGTGGAACCGGTGAATTCAATGTTAGATGGGGCAAAGATATAACAATTTTAGTATATCCAGATGTAAATCCAGCACATGGTTGGGATATGTCAAACACCGGAACTAACGCACCATATGTTACACCATCAACACAAAGTATTAGTGATTGGTCAACAGCTTATACTAATAATTCTGCCTCGTGGGTGTGGTCTTCTATATCATGGAATAATGTAACTCTTAAATGGGAAGTTTCTGCTGGTGGCGGTGGTGAACCTTTTAGTAATTTGGATATGGCCATTGCCCAATGGTCTTCATCTAAAAAAGCATATGTTGTTCTTAATTCAACAACCCCATCAGAATTTAGAATTGTTAATCCTATTAATCCTCCGGGTGATAATTTTGTTAGGGGTCCATTAACTTCTGAAGTTACAACCGGAACTAATAAATTATTTCTTGCTGCAGACGGAACATGGCAGGTACCTACTGTTACAATTCCCCCATCTACTGACCATAATCTATTAGTATTTGAAAATTATAGTGAATTTAAATTATGGTATAATGCGCAAAATACAACTTATACTTGGGAACCTGGTCAACTAACTAAAACTGGATTAAAACTAACTTCTGATTACGCGAAAATGATTTATGTTACCACTGATAATACTTGGTGGAAAACACCACAAAATCCAGCAGAAATATCAGGTGGATCTGTAACTTGGGGAACATGGACTTCTGGAACAGCAACCATCAACGATGTACCCAATGTAATTAAACGAATTACTAATGAATTCGAAGTTAGATGGGGTGCATCAAATTCAGATTGGCCTGGATCTATTCCTTCTTCATGGCAATGGAGAACAATCACAGTTACAAATGGAACCCTTGTTGCTAATACTACTGCAAGTCCAGTAACAACATGGTCAGGTGCAGCAAATATATTTCCTACCAAAGCATACGCAGTATACAATACAAACGACCCAACATCATTTAGAATCGTTAATCCATTTAATCCAATGGGTAATGGTTTAGTTAGAGGTCCAACAACATCAGAAGTTCAAGAAACTTTAGAACCTTTATTTTTATCCGCAGATGGTTCTTGGAAATCAGTACCATTACAAGATGCTGCTGCTAATGGTGATTTTTACAAAGATAATCTTAATGGAAGTACTAGTTCAAATATCATATTAACTCCAGTATCTGATACACTTGGTGACGTCAATGATACACCAATTACATTTATAGACGGTATGAAAATGAGATTCATAGCGTCTATGTCGAATACTGTTATATATAATAATTTTATCGTTTCATCTGTATCTGGTGTTGGTTATAATGGGCCCACAACCAATTCAATATTCATACAGCAATCAACTATATTATACACTTCATCAGATAATATTTGGACAATAACATCTACAAATTCTGGATCTAATACTATATGGACATTGGTTGATGTTACTACCAGTACTATACATTTTATACTTACTATTAGTGGAAATAATCAACCTCTGCCACCAACATCTGTTTTTGTTTCTTCTACTGGTGGAATTGGTACATTCACTATTATTCCTACTGTTTCCGCTATAAGTATAACCACCATCAACGTATGGAATCCCGATAAATCAATGGTAATAGGATCTGCTAAAACTCTAGTTAAAAATGGAGTTGGTTCAAGTAGTATTCCTGTGATAGCTGGAGATATACAAGCTGGGCAAGTTTATGAATTAACATATGATTCCAATACAGATACTATAGTTGTTGCTGAAGGATTATTAAAAACTAAAGGAATTAATGTTTTATATGCAGATTTTAATAATAATACCGGTATACTAAATTTGAGTCCATACAATATTAATCCTGAAGATCAATCAATATATCAAGTAATACCAACTAAACCAATAGCAAGTTTAATTGAAAATCATATAACTGTTAGTTCTGCAATGATAAATCCCAGTCCACTTCCGCCAGCTTATGGAATATCTTCACCAGCACAATTATTTCAAGGTAATGGCGCAGGTGCAGATATGTGGCGTCAATGGAATATGAATGATTCTAGTGGTACTACTATAACAAATACAGGTATAAATCCATCAACTGATACTGTATGGAAATGGACTGGCAGTAGTCTTGTTTCTGGTGATGTAAGTACAATGCAGAATAAAAGAACGTATGGACCACCACAAAAAGCATTTATATTTAATGAAAATGTACAAAGATTTATTGATGTGGGAACAGTTTTAACTAATACAGATCCATTAATACCATCATCTTTAACTATTTCTTTTTGGATGAATGCTAAAAATAATGGTGGATCATATGATATATACTGCAGATCAGCAAATAATGGTAATGACTATTTTAAAATAAGAATGGCCAGTAGTGGAAATTTAGTACTAATTATAGGTAATGGTACTGGTACCTCATATACTTTAGCTCCAGCTTCAAGTTTTACTAGTTATCCATGGAATCATATAGCATTAACTTGTACTACTAATGAACCAACTTCTGCTAATTTGATAATTGGTTATGTTAATGGAGTACAAACATCATCACAAACCACAACTATAAGTTTTACTAATGGTTATGGTACCGGATTTCATACTAGTATAGCTAGACATGGTGCTTATAGTGCTAATTATTTTAATGGTAAACTAAGTGAATTTAGATTATATAAGACAGTATTATCTGCACTTCAGATTAATAGTATTTATCGGTACGGTAATGGTTCTCCTACTGTAACCAATATTGTAAATAATGATGTTAGTCATAATGTACCAACTACTAATTTAGTAAGATACTTTAAATTTGATGATAACGCAAGTAATCAAACTGTTACTGATTATGGTCCTAATAGTATTAATGCTACACTTTGGAAAACTGATTATACGACTTCGTTGTATAGTAGTGGTGTGG